>Ga0207990_1000584_pt1 | contig 20807 bp, 20 predicted proteins | sample ETNtaG_8_FD_185780 | JGI IMG/M metagenome (GOLD analysis project Ga0207990, IMG submission 185780) | Marine microbial and viral communities from oxygen minimum zone, Eastern Pacific Ocean - ETNP201406SV75 (SPAdes) (version 2) | ecosystem: Environmental > Aquatic > Marine > Oceanic ...
GGGAAGAGATCCAAAGAGACGCTCACCTGGGCATCGCACGGGCGGACGGCGGCGTCGACCTGGGCAGCATCGACCCCCGGGTCGCTGAGGTCCTGAAAAAGCACAACCCCAGCTAGCCAAAACACAGCCATCCATGGTGAGGCTGGCGATCTGAAATGACAGACTGGCGGTTGACACCCTGGATTGCAGAACCCTAGCGAGTTACCAACTGGGACGGACCCTTGATCGAGGGTCCGTTCTTCTTTATGTCAATCGCTGTCCGCTGGGTGTACCACCCTTCGCAATGCCGACGCTGCCAGTCTCCCAGATTGATCCCCCCTGGAAAAGAAACAACAAGACGATAACGCCGTATTCCGCTGCCAGGAATGCGGCTACATCTTCAGCCCCGTCACCACTGCCGTCACAGACTCAAGATCCCGAATTTCGGACGTACAATCCGGTTATCCGGCCCAAAGTTCGACGCCCAGGACGTCGGTGGCGAACTCTACTGGTGTTGGGACGACGCCCGGCTGTTCCTGCATCCGGCCTAGGTCTGGACCAAATAACACAAAGTGCTGGACTCCTTAGCAAAACACCGCCGGGTGGCGGTCAAATCCGGCAACGGCCTGGGCAAGGGATTCTGCGCTGCAGTGGCCCTGCTCTGGTTCCTTCACTCCCATCAAGAAGCCGCCATCGCACTCAGCACTGCTCCCACCTTTCGCCAGGGGCGCCACGTGCTTTGGAGGCAGATCCGTCGCCTGTTCCGGCTCAAAGCCGAGCTACTAGGCGGCAAAATATTGGACACACGCTGGGAGATCTCCGACGACTGTTACGCCATGGGCTTGTCCGCGGAGAATGCCGACCAGTTCCAAGGTTTCCATAGCCCCAACATGCTCATCATGGTTGACGAAGCGGAGGGCGTCAGCGACGAGATTTACGAGGCCATCGAGGCGGTGATGACGCCGGCCGAGCCGTTATTGTTGCTGATCGGCAACTCAACAACGGTTTCCGGGGCCTTTCGTCCGGCCTTCTACTAAGAGCGGCAGATCTAGCACAACATCACTATCTCAGCCTTGGACAGCCCCGACGTCAAGGCCGGGAACACTTTGGTCCCGGGGCTGACTTCCGCTAAGTGGGTAGAGGAACGCCGCGAGACCTGGAGCGAGGACAATCCGATCTCCGGTTTCGATACAGAGAGATGATGGCGTCGGCTTGTCACACGGCGTGCAAATCCTGGAGGCCACCATCGACGGCGGTTCCGGCTGGAGCAGTTGATTGCCTGATTCGTAGTAACAAACCAGCCCGCGTGGACACACGTCTTGCGCGGGCTGGTTTGTTTTTTCGAGGGCTAGACCAAGAGCCGGTTGAACCAGCCCAGAGTGCGGGCCAGGTACTCCTTGCGCATTTTGGGGTGACCCAGTCTGGGAAACTGGTGAGAGCAGCCTGGAAACCGGACCATCTCCACCTCTTTGTTCAGCCGCTTTAGTGCGGTGAAATACTCCTCGCTCTGACCTATGGGGCAGCGGGCGTCGGACTCGCCGTGTAGCAGCAGCACCGGTGTGTTCACATCGGCAACGTAGGTGATCGGCGAGCGCTCCAACATCTTGTCGGTCGCGTCGACCACAGACCCGCCCCACTGGGCTTCACCAAAGCTGATTCCTATGTCGGACGTGCCGTACATGCTATGCAGGTTGATGCAGGGGGCGCCCACCACCGCAGCCTTGAACCGGTTGGTGTGGCCCACCGTCCAACTAGTCATATAGCCCCCATAGCTGTAACCATGAACGCCCAACCGCTCCAAGTCGACATACGGCCGTAGGCAAACAGTATCAAGCGCGGCCATCAAGTCTTGGTAGTCTTCGCCACCCCAATCGCCCAGCACCGCCATCATGAAGTCGGCGCCGTAGGTGCTTGAGCCCCGGGGGTTTACCGCCAACACCAGGTACCCCGCCGAGGCCAAAACCTGTTGGGCCGGCACGAATGCGTCGTAAAACGCTCCATTGGGGCCGCCGTGTATGTCCAACACCAACGGGTAGGTCAAAGTTTCATCGAACCCGGGCGGAAAGAACAACCGGCATTCAATCTCGATCCCAGCCCTTTCGATCGAGAATTTCTCCAAGCTAGCCGCCGGGTGGCCACCCATATACGAATCATTGTGATTCGTTAGGCGATTCCTCCCGCCCACGACCAAGTCGATCTGGTGAAGGTCACCGGGGGAACCAGGGGAGGTTACCGTTACCACAGCCTGGTCCGCGCTCCGGTCCACCGATAACCCGGTGGACAAGCACTCGCCGCCCCAGATGGCCTCGGTCGGCCCACCTGCGACCGGGGTCTGAAATAGGAACGACTCGCCTTTGCGTTCTCCCAGGAAGATGATCTGGCCGTTGTCGGTCCAGCACAGGTTGGCCGGGCGCGAGACCGGCGGGAATCCCAGATAGGGCCGGATGGTGTCGTCGGTTAGTTTGTGGGGTTCTTTTCTGTCTTCTAACACGTACAGCCACCCCTGCCACAACACCATGCCCTCTGGACCGTCAGAGCCAACCACAGCCAGTTGCCGTCCGTCTGGAGACCACGTTAGGGCTCCCACGCTGAACAGCCCCTCCGACATCAACTTGGCTTCTCCACCTGACGCCGGCACGGAGTACGCCTCACTCAAGGCCATGAAATCCCGGTCGTCGCCGCGTCCCGAGATAAAGGCGATCTGAGAGCCATCAGGAGACCACACCGGAGCGGTGTCATCCCAATCGCCGCTGGTCAACTTCCGGCAGGCCGAAGTCTCCACATCAACCACGAAAATATGAAAGTGGGAGTCGCCACGCCAGCCCAAAGTGTCGTAGCGGTAACGCACGCGGTTTACCACGGTAACCCGGGGTACTTCGTCTGGCTCAGACGTGTCCGGATCAGCTTCCGGGTCGACATCGGCACAGACGCCCAACTTTTTGCCGTCGGGCGACCATGCGTAATCTGACACACCTTTGGCCAGGTCGGTCAGCTGCCTGGGCTCTCCCCCGTCTGCTCCCGCGACCCATATCTGGGGGCGGCTGCCCTCGACCGCGTGTAAGAACGCCAATGTACGGCCGTCGGGAGAGTATTTCGGCGCAGAGTCCTTCTCGCCTTGGGTGAACTTTTTGGACGACCCGTTTCTTAGGTCCAAGACGATTATCTGAGAGCAGGCACTAAGACTCTCGCCGTCAACCCAACCCAAAGTGTAGGCCAGCAACGCCCCATCTGGGGACAGGGCCGGGTCTCCGGTAGTTTTGAGATGGTATACCAAGTCTGGCGCGATGGGTTCTGACATTTCTTGCCCTTTACTAGGCTCGTCTGAAGTCGTTTCCGATTCTAGCATAGGGCGCAGACGCAGGCTGGATATATAATGGCCCTGTTTTTGGACCCCGAGAGTCAACGGGGAGGATAGATAGGAGGATCACCATGCAGCGCGATCTCATCGGTTACGGGAAGAACGTGCCCCAGATAGAGTGGCCCGGCGGCGCCCGCATCGCCGTGTCTCTGGTCGTCAACTACGAGGAAGGGGCCGAGTATTCGACACTGGACGGCGACGCCCACCACGAGACCAACGGGGAAGTTCCTTCGCCGATCCCGCCTCAAGACCGGGACCTGAACAACGAATCGTTCTTTGAGTACGGCAGCCGCGTGGGCGTGTGGCGTCTGCTTGACATGTTCAAGCGCCACGGGGTCAGCTCGACTTTCTTCTCGTGCGCCCTGGCCCTGGAGCGCAACCCGGAAGTTGCCAAAGAGATCACCGCCCAGGGACACGAGGTCTGCGGCCACGGCTACCGGTGGGAGGAATATCACCTGAAAGACATCGATGCCGAGAGGGAGGCCATCGCCAAGACCGTAGCCTCATTAGAGCAGACCACCGGGGAGCGGCCCGTGGGCTGGTTCACTCGCTACGGTCCCAGCCTGAACACCAGAGACCTGGTTGTTGATGATGGAGGGTTCATCTACGACAGCGCCGGCCTGAACGACGACCTGCCCTATTACACGGAGGCGCGAGGCAAGCCCTGGCTGGTGGTGCCCTATAGCATGGAGACCAACGACGCCCGGTTCTGGCGCGGTGGGCTCGTCAGCATCAACGACTTCTACGAGTACCTGCAAGAAACCTTTGATTGCCTGTACGAAGAGGGCGAGACCCACCCCAAGATGATGTCGGTGGGGCTGCACTGCCGCATCGCCGGCCGCCCCGCCCGGTCCAGGGCCGTGGAAAAGTTTCTGAGCTACACCAAGGACTTTCCCGGCGTTTGGTTCGCCCGCCGCAACGAGATCGCCCGCTGGTGGCTGGAGCACTACCCGCCCGGCGCCCTCCAATCGTGATCTGGCCTCACCGCTAGCCTGAATCGGCTTTGCCGCTAAATAGTCTCCGATTTTGTTGCCCGGTATGAGATGCCCATGACTCCAAAGTCCAAGGCATCCGTTTTTGCGGGCGTCTCGATGGATATCGCAGCGCCAAACAATCTCCAAGTCCTCGAACCCGGCTTTTGAAAGCTCAACCGCTAGCTATGCTTCCAGCAGAGCGCCGGCGATTCAACCATTCCAAAGGTCTATGTTTCTCTTCGCGCTTTCCGGTATCGGTTTGTCGACTAGGATATCGGCTATCTGCATGCGCCCGCCGGGTTTCAATACGCGGTTCAATTCCTTGAATACCTCGCTTTTGCCCGGTGCCAAGTTGATTGCCCTGTTGGAGATGACAAAGTCGGCCCACCAATCTTCCACAGGCGGTTCCTCGAAAATTCCCTGCTGAAAAGTGCCGTTCTTAAAACTTGTGGCTTTGTCGACCATTTCCTGAGTCATAACGATGCCGATGGTCTCGCTTCCGGCGTCGACCACTTTTTCGTCCGGACAGATATCGCCCAATAAGAAGGGATTTCCAGTCCCGGCAAAGGACTCTGTGGTCTCTTCAGGCAGACCATCAAGCCAATGGTTCCGGTACTCCAGCAGTGCCGTGAGACGCCTGCCGGTGTGGAAATGGAAGCCCAATTCCGGGTTCTGCGCCACTTGTAATATTCCCTGGAAACTTCGCTGCGCAGCGTATCTATGAGAACGGCTGGTGGCTTGGAGTCAGAAGATAGAACGAAAGTTTCAGGCTCCAGCGGATAGTGCAGAAACGTCTTGATATTGCCGATGTCGTCGTGGTCTTCTTCGCCCGCCTCCACTTCCCAATCAGTAGGAGCGATGTCCCGGTAAGCCGACACGGTGAAAAGCATGTATTCGGTGGCTTGAACGGAATTTTTCATCAGCCGGTGAATCACTATGGGACTGGTGCCAGTGAGCTCCTGATGGTCTCCCAGTTGGTAGAAAGCGGCCGTGCCACCGCGGGCGACAACCTTCAGTTTCAATTGCTCGATGTGGACGCAGGCGTTGCAATTGCAGACCTTGTGAATCATCAACTCTGACAACTCATGGGAGAAAACTTGGAAGAAAGCTGCCATATCGCTCGCCAAAGTCTTGGACACTTTTCCACATGGATGCTCAGGGGCGTCCTTCAAAACGTAGAGAAAGATCGCGTCTCCCTCGATCCTCACCAGTTGTAAAGGAGTGACGACGCGGTTCATAAGCGACGTGATGATCTCCCGGATCACCATCAGGCTATGGGAGACTTCTTTCTCGTTGGCAAATATAAACGTGGTGTGACCGGAAATATCTGCGATGAAAAAGATTGCTTCTCTTTCAGAGTCGTCGATGCCGGGCCAACCTCCAAGCATCATTCTGAAAACCTTGAGACCGGCGTATATCCTGGCGCTCAAGGTAGAACTGATGTTAACCCCAGCCGTGAATGTTTGTCCACGATAGCGGGTGAGCCCGGCAAGCATTGTTCACCAAGCTTGGGCTAGAAACAAAAAGGACCGGAGGCTTCACCAATACCCTCGGCGGTGAAGCCTCCGGTCCACGGGCGCCGCTCTGCACCCAGTCCTTGGGAGGAAAGACGATGCAGTCCAGCGCCTTGACTAAGCGCCATTCCCGGAACTACGCGGGTCCCAGATTGGCGCCCAACCCAGAAATTCTGATTAATTGACCACTCTATCGGCGTTGGCCGCCAGCGGCCAGGGCCAACCGTCACCCATTTCATGGGCCATGAGTCACATATTGTTCCGGCCCTGCCCCGGACCGGCTCCTTTTCGCAGACGGAGCAAGAACGGTCTTAAACTCCGCGGAGCTTGGCCCGAGGCCGTACTTGGGAACTAGAGAGGCCGCACTACCAGTACCGGCGTCTCCAGTGACCTGATCAGCATGTCGGCCACGCTACCCAGGACAAATCTCGTGATGCCCGACCGGCCATGAGTGGAGATGGCCACCATCATGTCGTTGGTCGTCGTAGAGAAGTTCACGATCTTGTCCCAGGGCACCCCGTGCAGGACCTCTGTGCGGCACGTGATGCCTTTGGCCGTGAACCGGTCCGCGACGGTGGCCAGGTATTCCTTGGCTTCAAGCTCCAAGGCAGCTTCGATGTTTGTGGTGTCCATCGGCACCCTTTCGTGTGCGCCGTAGGCCCACGGGACCATCCGCACCACCCGCAGCAAGACCACATCCAGAGACAACAGATTTGCCAGCTTCTCCACGTGCGGCAGCACTGTCTCAGCCATATCCGAGCCGTCCAGCGGAACGGCGATACTTCGGATGGAGCCGTCCAAGTCCTTGCCCTCAACGCTCTTGGGGCCCACCGCCAGCACTGGCACATCGGACGCGCGAACCACTGCGTCGGTGACACTCCCCATCAGCCCCCGTTTCAGAGCAGAGCGGCCGCGGGTTGACATGGCGATCAGATCGCAGCCGTTGTCCGTGGCATAGATCAGTATCTCTTCCGCGGCCTCACCGGCTACCGTAACGGTTGTAGCCTCGACCCCCATTCCCGCCAACATGCTGGCGGCGCTGTCCATGTAGGCTTTCATTTGCGGGTCGGGGCGCTCCAGCGTGGCCAGGGCGTCGCCCATGTTGTTCCATGACGGTCCGGCCTTCTTAGAATCCAAACCTGGAGCGTCAACGGTGAGCAGTACCACTTTGGATGTTGACTCGCGGGCCAGTCTCATCACGTTCGGCAAGATCGTTTCGGCCGTCTTGGAGCCGTCCAGGGGCACCAGTATCTTTGTGTACATGTCCCAATCCTCCTCCCAAGATTCCAATGACATGTTCTCTTAATCAGTGGCCGCCAAATAGGGCCTTATGGACTTCAAAATCGCCTCAAATGGCCCAGCAAACATGGCCATTTGAGCAGACGCAGGGATAGTTTGGCTTCAATGCGTAGTTGGCCCGTGGCTGGCGCTTGGTTGGGCCGGGGTTGGCTCGCAGTTAGATGAAGAGAGAAGGCGCCGGGGGCCGTTAGACCAGTTCTCGAACGCCACCTGCCAGGAGTTCCACTTCCTGCTCGGTGTTGAAGAAATGGAGTGAGACACGGACTGCAGCGGGATAATTGACCTGCCGCACCACGATATGGTGGTCCTCCCACAGCTTGCTGACCACCGACACCGGCGTCTGGCCCTCCACCGAGAAGCTGACCAGTCCCGAAGAGTCCCGCCGTTCTGATGGCGAGATTACGGAAACGCCCGGAATCTCCGATAGCTTGGCTTTGGCCGAGTCGGCCAGGTCGAGGTTCCGTTCTTCGATGTTCTTGATGCCGCTCTCTTCTACGAACTTGACCGCCTCCAGGAAAGCGGCCTGCAACGGAACGCTGGAGGAGCCACCCAAGAACTTCTCCATGGTATCGGGGACGGGTTGGAAGTTGTGCACGTCCATCGGCGAAACCACACCCCGGCCTCCGGTGTGCGCCGGGTGGATGCGCTCCAGGTGGTCCTTGCGTATGAATAGGGCCCCGGTGCCTTCGTAGCCCAGCAGCCACTTTTGGCCTGGGATAGAGTAAAAATCGAACCCGGAGCTGGCCATGTCCAAGGCGATGTGGCCGCCGCTTTGCGCGCCGTCCAGCATGAATAAGATCCCCCGGTCTTTGGTCAGTTGTCTGATCTCTTCGGCCGGCATCCGAAGCCCGGTGGAGTACTCAACGTGGCTGATGAAGACCATGCGTGTCTTTGGCGTGAACGCGGCTTCTATCTTGGCCAAGATCGTCTCTCTGGGGTCGTGGGGGTCCAGGTCCACCACCTTGACCACCACACCGTAGCGCTGACCGAGATACTGACTGGGTACGACTACCGAACCGTGCTCCAAGTTGCAGGTGACGATCTCGTCACCTTGGTTCCAGTCGAGCCCGCTGAGGACGATATTGATGCCTTCGGTGGTGTTGCGGGTGACCAGCACCTCATCCACCGATGCGTTGAAGACACGGGCCGCGGCCTCTCGCGCCTGGGCCTGAATCTCCTTGCCAGTTTCGTAGACGCCGGCCGTGGTCGACCCCTGTTCCAGCTCCAAGTCGATGCGGTCCTTCATGGCCTGAGCCACCTGCCGGGGGGACGGCCCCGACCACCCGGTGTTCATGTAGGCCGTATGGTCCAGCACGGGTATCTGGCTGCGTATCTTCTCTATGTCCACGCTATTTAGTCCTCAGTGGTCGAATTCCCAAAATCCACATCGGCCCGGACCTACAAAAGACCCAGGCCGACGAGTGAAACCTAACTTAAACCTATCTTAAGATGGATGGTTACCTGGGCGAATAGTCTGTCAGGCGCAGGATCGAGTGCTTGGATACCCGCACCAACGCTCCGTCTTCCTCAGACGCGGCCCTGGCTTTCTGCCAAGCCGGATCCGTTTGAAAGCCGGTCCAGCCCTTTTCCCTGGCTGCCAAGTCTGGGTACCCAAGCAGGTAGACCAGACGGTTGCTGGTGCCCACGTCCTCGGTCCAGTAGGCGACGTTCTCGATGCCGTGCTTCTCGAACAGGCCCATGGTGTGGTCCTTGAACCTGTTGTGCAGGCTGGGCAGCTTCCCTGGCATGGCCTCGTAAACCCGCTTCTCATGTAGCGTGCTCTTGAAAGAAGGCTCGGGCGAATAGGGCGTCAGGCTCATGAAGGAGTTGATCACTTGGGCCACCAACGGCCCGTCCTTCTCGGTCTCGGCCCGCACTTCCTGCCAGGGCTTGTGGGCGCCGAATGCGGCCCATTTTTTTTCCCGGTCGGCCATGCTGTTGAAGCTGAGGATGTAGGTCAACTGGTTGCTGGCGCCGATCTCATCGTTCCAGAAACCGACCATTCCGATGTCGAACTCCTCGAAGAAGCCGATGGTGTGGTTGGCGAACCGGGCGTTGATATTCGGCAACTTGCCGGGCACGGCTTTATATATCCGCGACTCGTAGATCATTTCATTGCTCCTGGTGCGTCTGGGTGTTGGCTGCCCCTGTTATTTCTTTTCAATAAACTCGAGTTGCACGCCATCGGGACCCTCGAAGAAAATCACCCGGCGGTCTCCGGAAACCGATGTTTCCTCCAATATCTTGGCGCCGTTGGTTTTGAGGCTGTCGATCATGCCTTGAATATCGGTCGCGTCGATGGCGATGTGCTCGATGCCGTATTTCACTTCCCGGGTCTGGGATTCGATGTGCTTGGTCACATTCAAGATCAGTCCGTGCAGGTCCAGCCGCACACCGATGTCCCCGACATCTTCGACTTTGGTCGCGCCCAGGGTGTCGATATAGAACTGCGCTGTCTTCTGAGGGTCCGGGGTTTTCAGATGGACGTGGTTTAGGCTCAGTGCCATGATGCGCCTCCGTTGCTTATTTAGGTTTGGTGTGGCTTTCGCCAGATTAGGGGCAGAATAGTCCACCCGGCGAGCCCAGTCAAGCTCAACCGGACGCCTGTGACTCAAGTCCGTCACGCACGCGGGGATTTCGTATTATAATCCCACAGTAATTTCAAACCTTCAGGCTACAATCGCTCAAGAATATTCGACCTAAAGATTCAATTCAAAAGGAGGGGAGCATGCCGATAGAGCAGTTTGCCCCGGAACTATCCAAGATCATCTCCACAGACGAGCCGATACTGGAATTGGCCGATGGCTTCGGCGGAGACCAAGGCCCGGCCGAAGGGCCGCTCTGGTGGAGTGATGGCGGCTACCTATTGTTCAGCGACATCCATAACAACCGGCGGATGAAGCACACCCCAGGCGGAGACACCGTCGTATTCCAAGAACCCACCAACCGGGCCAACGGGCTGACCCGCGACCTACAGGGCCGCCTGGTTTCCGCGGAGCACGATAGCCGCCGCGTCGCCCGTCAGGAGGCCGACGGCAGCGTAACGGTCATCGCCAGCAGCTTCCAGGGACACCCTTTGAACCGCCCCAACGACGTCATCGTGAAGTCGGACGGCAGCATCTATTTCACCGACCCCTGGACCAGCCCTCTTCCCCCCGAGCAGTGGGACCTGACATACTCCGGCGTCTACCGGGTCAGCGCCGACCTAGGGTCAATTACTCTGTTGATCGGAGATTTCGTCGTTCCCAACGGGCTGATGTTCTCGCCCGATGAGAGCATCCTTTACATCAATGACTCCCGGAGGGGCCATATACGTTCCTTCGAGGTCATGCCCAACGGCACCCTGGCCAAGCAGTCCGACAAAGTGTTGATCGACGTCACCGGCGACGAACCCGGCGTGCCCGACGGCATGAAGGTCGACATCGAGGGCAACATCTACACCGGCGGGTCCGGCGGCCTGTACATCTTCGACCCCACCGGCAAGAAGCTGGGCATCGTCAGGCACGGATACACCGCTACCACCAACCTGGCCTTCGGCGGCGACGACTGGAAGACCCTCTACTTCACCAGCCGCAACCAACTATGCTCCATAAGAGTAAACATCCCAGGCAATCCCGCCCCGGCCGTTAAGAAGTAACACAACAGAGGGGCGCGCGCCGTTAAATGTCCCTTCTCCCGCGCACGGGAGAAGGTTAGGATCAGGGCATCCTCTCCGTCGCCAACCATTAACTGTCCGGAAAGGACCAACAAGGAGAAAACCATGGCTAGACTACCAGCCGTAACCCGCGACCAACTGGCCCCAGAAGACCATGAGTATTTCGATTCCATCGTGGGAACCCGGGGCAGCATCCGCGGGCCCTACGGAGTATTGCTCCACAGCCCCAAGCTGGCCGCCCGTGTGGCCGACACCGGCGCCTTCGTCCGCTACGAGTTCGGCATCCCAGAGAACTTGAAAGAAGTCGTTATCATCGCCACCGGCAAAGAGATGCATTCCCAGTACGAGTTCTCGGCCCACGCCAAGCTGGCCCGGGCTGCCGGCGTGACCGATGCAACCATCAAGGCCATCGCCGATGGCTCCGCTCCCGCCGGCCTATCGGAAGACGAGGCCCTGCTAGTGGGCTACGTCCACGAGCTGCTGCGCGACCACAAAGTCAAAGACGCCACCTACAAAGCCCTGGTGGACCGCTTCGGCGAGCAAGACACCCTGCACCTTGCGGTCCTCGTCGGCCACTATCTCCTGGTGGCCCAGGTCCTGATGACCGTGGACGTGGAACTGGGCGAAGGAATGGTCGCAGAGATCCCTGACTAGAAGTAAAGCGATCAGCTGACAGCCATCAGCCGTAAGCTAATCTTCTGCAAAAAAGGGGCGCGCCGATTTGATCGCCGCGCCCCTTTTCGTTCGGCCGATTTATACAAATCCCTATTCTCTTAACCCATAACGCTCTTCATTCCTGCGAAGGCACGAATCTAGGCAAACCGAATTGTCTGGTGATTCGTTCGTGGTGAGCTCCGTCGAACCACCTGCTTAGTTAAAGCCAGCTTAAGCCAAGTGGGCCTTCGACAGGCTCAGGATGAGCGGGTCATTTGGCTGCCATTTCTGTTCATGGTCAACTGGCTCTAATTCAGCGTGTCCGTGAGCGTGACCTGCAGCTCACCGTCCAGCCTGAACTCGAATGACACCAGCCCTGCTGCCGGAAACTCGTCTCGGTCCACGGTCACCATGGTCATAGGCGCATACAGATAGGGGTATTCCCGGCCTTGGGCGTCTTCGTCAAGCTCCAGGTCCACCACGGCCCGGTTTCCATCAATCTTGAGGCCCACCACCGACAGGGGGTCGCCCTGGACCGGCAGCCACAACAAATAGGCCACCAGCAGCACCGAGCCTGGGAACTCCGCTCTGCTCAGAGTCGTGCCGGTGCCTACGGTCCGCTTGCTGACCACCGCGCGGTTGAATCTCTCAAGTTCCTCTGAGCTGGTTATGACGTCCGCTCTCAACTCTCTGGAGAATGAGTCGGCCGACGCATTCGACGGCGAAACCCATCCGCTGTTCACGTAACGCCAAAGTGGAGGAGTGGGCGGCTCCTGCGTGACCTCGGCTTGAGCGGTTTCCGTGGATTCTACGATAGGCGCAGCCGAATCGCCGTCACAGGCAGCAATGAGAAAAGTAGCCACGATAGCGGTCAAAACCCCTGGGTATATCCTCGGCATTCGCCCTTCTTAGAGGTGGTCTGCTGGCCTGCCGCCGCTTCGGGTCATCGCCTGCTTATTCCGGCCGGATCCAGCCTAATTTCCGCCTCAATATCTAGCTACGTATGATATCAAAATTCAGGTTTCACGCACACGCAGCCTCAGCTAAGATAAGAATACGCGTAGGCCGGATACGTTACCCTTGTAAATCCAAATCGGCACTGTCAGACTAGGAGCATGCGCGTCGGTGATTTCGAATTTCCAGAGCCACTGCCCGAGCTTAAAGACCCCCACGTTTTGGCGGTCCTCAGGCCCTGGATCGACGTGGGAAACGTTGGGACACTTTCAATGCGGCGTCTTGAGCGCCATCTTGAGTCCAAAGAGATCGGGCGCTTGGTCAAACCCGGACGATACTACGACTTCACCCGCTACCGCCCCAAGTCGGTCTTGAAACAGGGCGTGCGGGAGTACAGTATCCCTTCCACCACCATCAGCGCTTGTGTTCGGGAACATGGCCCTGACCTCATTACCTTGCACCTGCTGGAACCCCATCTCTACGGCGAGGACTACACCGATTCCGTGATCGAAGTCCTGAAGCACTTCGGGGTCAAGCGTTATTCCATGATCGGCGCGATGTACGACATGGTGCCCCACACCCGCCAATTGCTAGTCTCGGGCGGCACGGTGAATCCCGATAACGAAGAAGAATACAAGCTGACTGGCGTGCGCCCCAACAATTACGAAGGGCCGACCACCATCACCTACCTGATATCCAATACCCTCGAGGAGGCGGGCATCGACACCCGAATCTTCGTGGTCCACCTGCCCCAATACTTCCAGGTTGAAGAGGACTTCACGGGAACGGCCCGGTTGATGGAGGTCCTGTGCACCCTCTACGGACTGCCCAGCCGCCTGGCCGACCCGGAACGAGGCCGCCAGCAATACGCATCCCTTCAGAACATCGTCTCCGACACCTCGGAGGTCGCCGGTCTGTTGGAACGGCTGGAAGAACGCTATGACCGAGAGAACGGGGAAGGCGACTCATCAGACAGCCCACTTTCGCCGATGGTGGAAGAATTCCTCCAGGGCCTGGGCTCCAACATCGACCTGGAAGACCTAGACCTGGACTTCGACGACGACCCGACCGACGAATAGCGGCGGGCCGCCCAGCGCGCCGTTGGCCGAACTCACGGTGTCCGTCCTCTCCAACTCCGACTACCTCGGCACCACCAACCCGCCCGGCAACAAAGCCCAGTGCATCGAGCCTTGCTGGACGGCGCAGGCATCCAGAACCAGGTCTTCGCCAAGACGCCCGGCCGACCCAATCTGATCGCCCGCCTTCCTGGTGACAGGACAGACCCCGTTATTGCTTCAAGGCCACCTGAACGTGATCCCATCCGGCCCACCTCTCTGGCAACAACCGACATTCAGCGGTGACATCGTGGGCGTAGTTCCCTGGGGACGAGGCTCATCGGACATGAAGAGCGGCATCTCCATGATGCTCTACGCCATCATGCGGGCCAAGGCCGACGGGATGACTCTCGCCTGGGACATCGTCCTTTCTGTGGTCTGCGACGAGGAATCGGGCGGCGACTTTGGCGCCCGGTACCTGGTTGAAGAGCACCCGGAACAATTCCAGGGGATCGATTACGCCATCGGCGAGTTCGGCGGATTTAGCTTCGAACTAGGCGGCCGCCGGTTCTACCAAATCATGGTCTCGGAGAAGCAAGTATGTCACCTGCGGGTTACATACCGGGGCGCGGTAGGCCATGCATCGCTGAACCAAGAAGATAACCCCATGACCGGACTTTCGAGGTTCCTGCAACGGGTCCAGTCCCGCCAGTTTCCCACCCACGTGACACTCGAAGCCGATATGATGTTTCAGGTCATCGGCAAGCACCTTTCCCCACTGTCCCGCATAGGGTTGGCAGCCCTGCTCAACCCGCGCTTCACATCGTTGGCTCTGAAGCTATTGGGAGCCAAGGGACGCACATTTGCGCCCTTGTTCCGCAACACGGTCAACCCCTCTGTTGTGCGCGGCGGAGAGCAGATAAACGTCGTGTCCAATGAGGTGACCCTCGATCTGGACGGCCGGCTTCTGCCCAACTTTAGCACGGAGCAGTTTGAGTCGGGGCTACGACTGATCACGGACTCTGACGCTACCGTTGAGATAGAGGTTCTAAGTCATGATACGGGGCTGAGGCAGCCCGCCATGGGACTTTTCGATACCTTGAGCAGCGTGTTGAAAGAGAGCGACCCCGACGGTATTCCGGTGCCCATGCTCATGCCCGCGGCTACCGATGGCAGGCTATTTGCTCGACTTGGCATCCAAACTTACGGATCTTTGCCAATGTTGCTGCCCAAAACGTTGGATTTCGCTGCGACCATCCATGGCACTGATGAGTGTGCGCCGGCGGACACCATCAACTTCGGAGCAGACGCAATCTACCGCCTGTTGCAACATTACGGACACACCGGTTAACCGGGCCCCAGGGCGGGCTCGGTACATGCCTAAATCTGTTTGACGTTGTATAGGGGGTATGCTAGAGTGAATTCACCTATCTTTCACGTATTTGATGAGGATTTTATCGGAGGTACCAGAGCATAGCTAGACAATATCGGGTCAACGAGCGGATCAACAGTCCCCAAGTAAGAGTCATAGGCGACGATGGGGCCCAGCTCGGTGTGATGGATCTCGCTCGTGCGCTTCAACTTGCGCGCGACGCCGAAGTGGACCTGGTTGAAGTGGCTCCCAATTCCGAACCCCCTGTCTGTAGGCTACTGGATTACGGCAAACTCCTATACCTCACCTCTAAGAAAGAACGCGAATCCAAGAAGGGACAGAGAAGCACCGATCAGAAAGAGGTGCGCTTCCGGCCCAACATTGGGACGCACGACCTGGACGCTAAAACCCGCAAAATACGCGAGTTCATCAGCGACGGGTCCAAGGTCAAGCTGACCGTCCGCTTCCGCGGGCGGGAGGCCGCCCACCAGCAGTTGGGGCTTTCAGTCCTCAAGCGGGTGGCTGACGAATTAAAAGACGAAGTGCGATTGGAGCGCCCACCGGCCATGGAAGGCCGGGCGCTGTCCATGGTGTTGATACCGGCCCTGGTCAAGACGGAAAAGGGCGCGGACGACGCACCAGAAGATAATAATCAGGATCAGGTAGAAGAACTGGCAGATGCCAAAACTTAAGACACACAAAGGGGCCAAGGCCCGTATACACGTAACAGGCACCGGCAAGCTGATGCGCCGCAAGCGCATGAGCAGCCACCTTAGGCGCAAAAAGCCGACCAAAGTCACCCGGAAGTACGCCGATAAGTTATCGGTGGACGCCTCGGACTACAAGCGTCTTCACAGGATGCTACCCTACGGGTAGGCAAGCAACCCCATTCGAGTAATCACCGTCCGGAGATCATCCCTTGGCTAGAGTAAAACGTGGCGTCACTAAGCACGCCCGGCACAAAAAGATATTAAAGGCCGCTAGAGGCTATACCGGGGCTTCATCCCGCAGCTACAAGTGGGCCCATGAAGCTGTCATGCACGCCTGGGCCTATTCCTATCGGCACCGCCGCGAACGCAAAGGCGACTTCCGTCGCCTATGGATCGTCCGCATCAGCGCAGTCTGCCGCGAGGCGGGGACTTCTTACAGCCAGTTCATGCACGGCTTGAAGCTGGCCGGAGTGGAACTCGACCGCAAGATTCTGGCCGATATGGCGGTCCGGGATCCCGAGGGATTCAGCAAACTGATCGAGATGTCTAAGGAACAATTGGCCGCGGTCTAGCGTTCCACAAAAGATCAAACAAAAAGCCCGGCTACGAGCCGTAGATCTACGGTCTACTTTCGAGCGAACCCGTAATAGGTGTCGTTATCCAAGATGCGGAGTAGCCGTTCCTCTGTGATCACGATCGGCCGGATTGGCGTCGCCCACTTTTCCGTCAACTCATAATGCAGGTCGACCAAAGACATCGGCCGGTTGTTTCGCGCCAGCAGCGTGCGGAATACGATCTCCTGCACCGGCATGTCCGATCGGATGAAGCTGGAGTCGTTCTTGTAGTTCTGGGATATCTCTCGAATCAGGCCCTTCACGTCGCCCAACTCGTTCATGGGTTTCGATTTCGAAGGACTGGTCGATACCAGCCTTCCGGCCACAAGATGGACCGGGGAGCGCTCCAGTTTGGCCAGCCGGTCAACACTGATTAGGAACAAAGGGTTCTCTATTTCCGGCTCTTCTTCAAATGGTTCTTCTGGCGATTCTTCTACCAGTTCATCAACCAGTTCTTCGGCATTTGGGTCTTGCGTGGTCATACTTGCACCTCTTCGTTCCAATCCAACATGATTATCTGTACCTGTTCGCCTGCATCCTTGGACGGCAGGTCTTCGGGGCATATCGCCAGGCCATTGGCTTTAGACATGGATGTCAGGATGTTTGAGCCTTGGGGTCCGGTGGGAGTGGCTTGGTACTTGCCGTTTTTCAGCTCAACTTCCACCCTAGCATATACCCTGCGTCCATCTTCGTTTCGGATGGAACCGGTTAACACACCATCGACAACCGGCCGGTGAATCTTGGTCCGGCCCAACATCGTGCGAATGGCTGGCCTGGCGAACATCTCAAAAGCCACCATCGCGCTCACCGGGTTGCCCGGCAGGCCCAACAGAGGGATGTTCTTTCCGCCAGCGCCGTTCAAGTGGCCGAACGCCAAGGGCTTGGCCGGGCGCATACGCACCGACCAGAAATTCATCTCGCCCCGCTCGTTCAGCACGTCCTTCACGATATCATAATCGCCCTTGGAGACGCCCGCCGAAGTAACCACCAAATCGGCTCCCGCAGTGGCTTCCAACTTGGCGTTCAGGTCTTCCAGATTGTCTCTGGCGATGCCCAGTAGCCTAGGAACGCCCCCGCTGGCTGCAACCGATGCGGCCACGCTGAAGCTGTTGGAGTCGTAGATCTTGCCGCCGGACAGAGGGGTGCCAGTGTTCTCTAGTTCGTCTCCCGTGGCCAAGACCGCCACCACCGGGCGGCGTATCACCTTGACCGTATCCATTCCTAGAGAGGCGATGACCCCAACCTCGGCGGCCCGCACGATGGTGCCTTTCTCCAAAACCAATGCGCCTGCGCTCACGTCCTCACCAGCTGGACGCACGTTACAGCCCGGGGGCATGTCGGCAAAGATGGTCACCTGGTCTAGGGGCTTGTCCTCCCGTTTGCGTTGGACTTCATCAGTCTCTTCGAAGGGTACTATGGTGTCAGCGCCGTCAGGCACCGGGGCTCCGGTCATGATCCGAATGGTCGTGCCGGGAACAACAGACTTGTCGGGCATCGAACCGGCGGCCACGATGCCGATGACCTCTAGGTTGCTGGGATTTTCGTGGGATGCCCCGGCGATGTCGCTGTGCAGCAGGGCGTAACCGTCCATCCCCGAGTTGGCGAACGGAGGAAGGGCCAACGGCGAGTGTATATCCTCGGCCAGCACCTGCCCCATGCATTCCAGCAAGAGCTTTTCCTCAGCTTCCAGGGTCTGGAAGCTGGCCATGACCCGTTCACAGGCCTGCTCAACGTTGAGCGTGTCTTCTTGGGCATGGGCATGACCGTGGGAGTGGGCGGGCGTGTGCCCAGAGTCATGATGTCCGTGATTGTGACTAGTCATATGCCTATCGACTGAGGGTCTATTAAGCCCTCAGCGTAACGTTTAGCTCCCTTTCAAGGGTCCGCAGCAGCCCGTCCAGCGACTTATTGACCTCTTCGTTGGTCAGGGTTCGGTCCCTCGCTAGAAAGTATACGTGAAATGCCAGCGACTTGGTGCCTTCGGATATATTTTCGCCGGCATAGATGTCAAACAACTCAGCGCGGTCCACGCCCCGATGGCGCAGGATTAGCCGGGTCACCCGCTCGGCATCCACATCGGAGGGCATAACCAGCGCCAGGTCGCGGGTGGCGGACGGGTATATGGGCAGCGGTTCAAACTGCCGCTGTAAATCGGGCAGGGCGTCTAGTATCGGCCCTAGGTAAAGCTCGAACGCAGCGACCTGAGGCGACTGCAGACCCAGCCGCTCCATGACAACAGGATGCACCTCTCCGACCAGACCCAGCAACGAATCTCCTGACTTGATCGCGGCGCAGCGTCCCGGATGGAAGCCGGGGTCGTCGATAGGCTCGTAGGTGGCGGCCACTCCCAAGCGGCCCAGCACCATCTCCACCACACCCTTGGCGTCATAGAAATCCAACAAGCTATCGTCCTCAAGCCACGAGGGCTCATGGCGCAGCCCGGCCAACGCTCCAGCCACGGTCTCCCGCTCATCAGGTAGGTCGCCGTTGCGAGGCCAAAAGACCCGGCCCGACTCGAACAACCGGAACGGCCCGGCGCTGTGGCCCTGGTTAACGGCCAGGGTACCCAGCAGGCTGGCCCGCAGTGTGGTGCGGAGATATTCGCGGTCGGAACTCATGGGGTTGGCCACCCGCAGGGGCGGCGCTGTCGAGTCTAAGTGCTCCACCTGTTCTAGTTGCTGCAGGGTAACCAACGGATAGTTGATCACCTCTTGGATACCGGCGGCGGCCAGCAGGTCTTTCACCCGGTCTCGCAGACCCATGATCAGCACCGGCTGCTGAAAGGGAATGGGGCTGGAGAGCATGGTAGTCGGGACCGAGTCATACCCGATGTTCCGCACCACCTCCTCAACCAGGTCCTCTTCGATATTGACGTCGTTACGCCAGTAGGGTACGGTCACTTTCAGTTCACCATCGGCGCCGGAACCCCCGACAATCTCCCAGGTGAAGCCTAATGCATTGAGGGTGTCTTGGACTTGTTCCTGGTCTACTTCCATCCCTAACATGCGCTTGATCTTGGTGCTGGTCAGGGGCACCACCGGGGCATCGGCGCCCTCGTCGGACAAAACATCCACGATGCCGGGTGCCACGGTGCCGCCGGCAACTTCCTGGATCAGCCCAGTGGCCCGGCGCAGCGCGATGGGCGCCAATTCCGGCCTGAGACCCTTTTCGAACCGCAGGGTGGCCTCGGTCCGCAGTCCCAATGACTGGGCAGTCTCGCGGTTGTTGGCCCCGTTGAACGTCGCCGATTCGAGCAGCACGTTCACCGTGTTATTGCTGATCTCGCTGTTGGCCCCGCCAATGACCCCGCCCAGGCCGATGGCGTTATTGGCGTCTGCGATGACCAGATGCTCGGTTGTGAGCTTGCGCTCCACATCGTCCAGGGTGGTCAGGGGCTCCCCCGGCCGCGCCCGGCGCACGATGACGGTGGCGTCTTTGATCAGGTCAAAATCAAAGGAGTGCAGCGGCTGGTTATACTCCAGCATCACGAAGTTGGTCACATCGACCACGTTATTGATAGGCCTCAGACCCGCCCTGGTCAGCCGGTCCTGCAACCACTGGGGAGAGGGGCCGATCTTGACGCCCAAAAGCAGGCTTGCGGTGTAGCGGCGGCATAGTTCCGGGTCGGCCACGCTGATCTTGACCTGTTCCTCGATGGGTGCGCCCGATTCCTTGTAACTGGTCTCCGGCTCCCGGACTTTTTTCCCGGTCAAGGCAGCCACCTCGTGGGCCACGCCCAAGACCGAAAGACAGTCCAAACGATTGGGAGTGAGTTCCAAGTCCAGGACTACATCACCCAGATAATCGTCCAGTGGCGCCCCGATTGGCGCATCGTCGGGCAGCACGATGATGCCCAAGTGGTCGTCGCCCAGCCCCAACTCAACGGCGGAACAGATCATCCCCTGGGACTCAACGCCACGTATCTTGGCGGCTTCCAGGGTCTCGTGCCGCTCGGTGTGGGTGTTATAGACATTGGCCCCCACCTTGGCGAAGCAGATGTTCTGTTCGGCGGCGACGTTGGTAGCGCCGCAGACGACTTCCAGCTCCTCGGAGCCAGTGCTGACCACACAGAGGCGCAGCCGGTCGGCGTTGGGATGCGGGCGGACGTCGGTCACATGGCCGACGTAGACCTCGCTCCAGCCTCCGATGACCTCGACCTCGCCGACCTCGATGCCGGCCATGGTCAGCCGGTGGGCCAACTCCTGGGCAGGCAGGTCAACATCCACATATTGCTTGAGCCAGGTAAGGGGCACTTTCATCTAGATATCTCTTGTTACGGAAAAAAGCGGGCCTTGGCCCGTCTGTAATATCGTTGATTAGAATTGACTTAGGAAACGGAGGTCGTTGGCATAGAAGTGGCGTATGTCGTCGATGCCGTATTTCAGCATGGCGATGCGCTCCGGACCCATGCCAAAGGCAAAGCCGGTGTACTTCTCAGTGTCATAACCCACGCCCTCCAAGACCTTGGGGTGGATCATCCCGGCGCCCATGATCTCGATCCATCCGCTGTCGCGGCAGATGCGGCAACCGTCGCCCTCGCCGTTGCAGGCGAAACAGTCGATCGACATATCCACGCCGGGCTCAACGAAGGGAAAATAATCGCAGCGGAAGCGTATTTGGCGTTCCTCGCCGAACATCCGGCGGGCGAACTCATAGAGGGTGCCCTTAA
>Ga0207990_1000592_pt1 | contig 20683 bp, 19 predicted proteins | sample ETNtaG_8_FD_185780 | JGI IMG/M metagenome (GOLD analysis project Ga0207990, IMG submission 185780) | Marine microbial and viral communities from oxygen minimum zone, Eastern Pacific Ocean - ETNP201406SV75 (SPAdes) (version 2) | ecosystem: Environmental > Aquatic > Marine > Oceanic ...
CTAGCCTAGAAACTAGGCAGCGATAGCTAATCTATTATCGTTAGCATTTATAAAATTAGTCCGATAACGGTGGTACAATACCGAGCAAAGTCTTTGTCTTTGAGTCAACGTCAAACCTATTTCGCCCCCGTGAATTCATGGTGGAGGCGCCGGGTACCGCCCCCGGGTCCGCATAACTTATTACACAAAGCATTTATCGCTATAGTTGGTAAACCAACATTTCACATATAAACCAAAGCCTTTCAACAAGAAAGGTTTCTGTATTATATCTTCAAAATATTGAGTATTTAGAGATTGTCGAAAACATATTAAAATGAAATAATATTATTAACTTTTATCAATAAAATATATGATTAGAGCAATAATGGCAGCTGATGACAAAGGCGGTGTGAGTAAAAATGGCAGCATGCCTTGGCCGAAAAATTCTTCTGACCTTCAGTGGTTCAAAAAACATACCTTAAATAATGTAGTTATAATGGGAAGATTAACCTGGATAGACCCTTTTTTGCCAACTCCACTAAAAAATCGCATTAATGTATTAGCAACTAATCAAAGCCACAATACTTATCTCGGTGTTGATGAGTTTATATCAGATGATTTAATGGCCAATGTTAAGGATTTATCGAAAAAATACAAAGAAAAGGATATTTATATCATTGGAGGTCCAAAAATTCTTGATCAACTATTTGAGTCAATAGAAGAGTTTTATTTAACAAGAATATATGGAAACTTTGAATGCGATAAAAGTATTGATTTTGAAAAAATAACACAGTCTATGACAATAAACGAAAAAATTGAAAATGATGAAACTTGCCATTTTGAAATTTGGAAAAGATGAAACCGTATTTAAAAGCTCTTAGAGATTGTTACAATAACGGGATTGATGTTGAAAGTCGTGCGGGGAAAGTAAGAAAAGCCTTTGGGTATCAAATGCGCTTTGATTTACAGAAAGGATTTCCGGCTATGACAACAAAAAAACTTGCTTGGAAGGTAGTTGTTTCAGAATTACTTTGGTTTTTAGAAGGTTCGAATGATGAGCGTCGTTTAGCAGAAATTTTGTATAATGATAAACGTGAAAATCTTATAGACAAAAAAACAATATGGTCACAAAATGCTAATTCTGTTTATTGGAAAAAACAGTCAAAGTTTAGTGGAGATGTGGGAAGAATATATGGCGTTCAATGGCGAGATTTTAATGGAATAGATCAAATTACAAGCTTAATTGAGGGTATTAAAAAAGATCCTAATGGAAGGAGACATATTTTGTCAGCTTGGAATCCAGTCGACCTTCCAAAAATGTCTTTGCCGCCTTGTCATGCTTTTTCCCAGTTTTTTGTGTCACAGAACAAGTTAAGTTGTCAGTTATACCAACGTTCTTGCGATATGTTTTTGGGAGTTCCCTTTAACATTGCAAGTTACAGTTTGCTCGTTCACCTTATTTCCAAAGAATGTAATTTAGAAGTGGGGGAATTTGTTCTTACTCTTGGTGATTATCATATTTATCATGAACATTTTGAAGCTGTAAACATTCAATTAGAGAGGCAACCTCGTAACTTACCTCACCTTCAATTTATACAAAAAAATATTTTTATATATTCAGTTAACGATTTTGAATTAACAAATTACAATCCCCATCCCACCATTAAAGCGGCTATGAATGTTTGATTAATGCAGGTTGCCGTGTACTTTTTTGGCTATTGCAAGGTATGTTGCTGCAATAGAGCTTTCGGGATCAGATACACATATGGGCCTTCCTTCATCAGAATAAATTCTTAAATTTTTATCTAGTGGTAATTCTCCCAAAAAGGGAGTTTCAAATTTTTCTGCTTCTTTTTTTGCTCCACCGCTAGAAAAAATTTCATGTCTTTCATTGCATTTGGAACAAATAAAATAACTCATGTTTTCAACAATACCCAAGACAGGAACGTTAACTTTTTTGAACATGTTGATTCCTTTTCTTGCATCTATGAGGGCTACATCTTGAGGAGTAGATATGATTATCGATCCACTGAGTTTTGAACTTTGAGCAAGGGTAAGATGTGCATCACCAGTTCCGGGGGGTAAATCTATTATCAAATAGTCTAGTTCTCCCCATTCAACACCGTTAAACATTTGTTCAAGGGCTTTCATTACCATTGGTCCTCTCCAAATTGTCGGGGTATCAACACCTATCAAAAATCCAATTGACATACATTTGATGCCGTAACTTTCTAAAGGTATAAGTTTTTTATTATCATTGGTTTGAGGCCTGCCTGTAATACCCATCATACGGGGAACACTCGGTCCATAGATGTCAGCGTCCAGAATGCCAACTTGATAACCTAGTTTTTTTAAGGCCACAGCAAAGTTAACAGCAAATGTTGACTTCCCAACCCCACCTTTTCCGCTGGCTATGGCGATAATATTTTTAGCACTTATCTGAAAACGATAATGTTTTTTGGATGCTGGATCAGTAGTTTTTTCTGAGGTAAAAATAATATTTACGGATAATAAAGCATTAATGTTGCTAAGAGCATTTTTTAAGTTTTTGCTTAAATCGGTATATTTTTCCTGATCTTGTTGATTAATATTGAGTGAAATGTTGGCATGGCCATCTTTGCAAATTATGCTCAAATTTGAATTATTTTCATTTAAAGGAATATTCGATATTGGATCATAATAATTTTTAGTTATTTCATAGATACTTGTTATTAATTTGTCCGACATACTTGAATTTTCCAATTTTACTTACAATATAGCTAGATAAAACTAAATATAATGGTAATAGATCCCAATATACTAATATCAAGAAAATCTCATGAATTTAAACAAAAATAATAACGATAATAATCCTTGGGAATCTGGAGGCAATAATCCGTGGGGCGGAGGATCGTCTAATAATAGGGATTTGGAAGATTCTATTAAAAAAGCTAAAGAAAAATTTGGTAAATTTAAAATCGGCGGACCTAGAAACATATCAATACTAATTTTTGTAGCTCTTATAATATGGTTAGCAACCGGTTTCTATCGTGTAGAGCCTGATGAACAAGGTATAGAGTTGTTATTCGGAAAATGGAATCAAACGACTACAGAACCAGGTCTTCATTATTTCTTTCCTATTCCGATTGGAAAGACAATGACTCCAAAAGTTGAAAATGTCAGAAAAATAAATGTTGGATATAGATCGGCTTCCGAATTGGGGTTTAGTTCTAATAGTAACGACAGAAACGTTTTAGAAGAAAGCTTGATGTTAACAGGTGATCAAAACATAGTTGATGTTAACTTTACTGTTTTGTATAAAATTAAAGATGCAGGAAAGTTTTTATTCAAACTTCGTAATCCGGAAACAACTGTAAAGGATATGTCTGAAAGTGTAATGAGGGAAGTAGTTGGACAAAGAGATCTCGAATTTTTACTAACTGGTGGCCGTCAAGAAGTCGAACAAGTTGTCAGAGTTGATTTACAAGACATCCTTGATGTGTATGAAAGTGGGATATTGGTTCAGTCGATACAACTTCAAAGTGTTAACCCACCCGCTCTAGTTATTGATGCATTTGATGAAGTTCAAAGAGCACGCCAAGATAAAGAAAAATTGGTTAATGAAGCCAATTCTTATTTGAATAAAATTGTGCCAAATGCCAGAGGTGATGCAGCTAAACTTGTTCAAGAAGCAACAGCATACAAAGAGCAGGTTATCAAGCAAGCCGAAGGTGTTGCTCAAAATTTCATTGATGTTTATAACAGCTATAAAGATACAAAATATGTTACTCGACAAAGAATTTATTTAGAAACTTTGACAGAAGTTTTAGAAGGTCCAAATAAGATTATTTTAGATAGTACGGGTGAAGGCCAGGGTGTTGTGCCTTATTTACCCTTAAATGAATTAAATAAAAACAAGGTTAATAACTAATGAGATTTTCAGCTCGAAATTTTATTATTGTTTTAATTTTGTTTATCGGATTTCTGACATTTACCGGTGCTTTTTTTATTGTTCAAGAATGGAGGCAAGTAATTGTTTTACAGTTTGGAGAACCTCGTCAAGTAATAAGTCAACCAGGTTTAAAATTTAAAATTCCGTTTATTCAGGATGCTATTTTCTTTGACCGAAGAATGTTAAATTTGGATCCTCAACCTGAGGAAATGATATTGTCTGATCAAAAAAGGATTATTGTTGATTCTTTTGCCCGGTATAAAATCGTTGATCCCCTGAAGTTTTTTCAAACAGTTAGAAATGAAGCAAATTTTTCAGATCGATTTGGAAGAATTTTGAATGCTTCGGTTAGGGGTGTAATTGCTCAATATCCTCTGATTGCCTTGCTTAGTGTTGAGAGAGAGGAAATCATGAGCATCATTGAGTCTAAGGTTGTTATGGAAGAGAGTAAATTTGGAATTAAAATATTGGATGTTAGGATTGGTAGAACGGATCTTACTGAACAAGTTGCTAGCAATGTTTACCAACGAATGCGTTCAGAAAGGGAAAAGGAAGCGAATTTATTAAGGGCTGAGGGAGAGGAATTATCAAAGGAAATAGTGGCTTCAGCTAATAGACAACAGACCGTAATTATTGCTGGAGCTGAAAGAACCTCTTCAATTTTAAGGGGTGAGGGAGACGCTCAGAAAAATGTAATTCTTGGTGAAGCTTATGGTTTGGATGAAGAATTTTTTAGTTTCTTAAGAAAAATGCAAGCATGTAGAGATACTTTTGGTGACACTGATATGGCGATGGTTATTGTACCTGGGCAAGTCTGTGAAAAATTTTTTGGAGACATTGAATCAATTAACTAATGTTAAAGTTCATACTTTTGGGTATGGGTTTTGCTTTACTCATTGAGGGATTAATTTATTTTTTATTTGCGAAACAAGTTAGGAATATGTTTGAAGCAATAAGATCCTATGAACCAGAAAAAATAAGATCGTTTTCCATTATTATAATTATTATAGGTCTTTGCCTTATTTATTTCACCTTCAAATTTTATGAATTAAGTTAAAATGAAGATAATTTTTAAATACTTTTTTGTTTTATTATTTTGCCTCCAAAGCTTTTCCGTTAATGCTTTGCCAGATAGTTTTGCAGATTTGGTTGAAGAATTAATACCCTCAGTTGTGAGCATTGCATCAACAACAATGGTAAAAAATAATAATCAACAATTAATGCCCCGTTTTCCAGAAGGCTCCCCTTTTGATGAGTTTTTTAAAGATTATTTCGATAAAGAACAGCGGCAATATCCATCACAAAGACCAATGATAGGCTTAGGATCAGGATTTATTTTTGATAAATCAGGAATTATAATAACAAATAATCACGTTATTGAGGGGGCTGATGAGATTACTGTAATAATGTCTGATCAAAAAAAATTTTCAGCTGAACTTTTAGGACGTGACCCAAAAGCTGATCTAGCTGTTTTAAAAATTAATCCAGGCGATACTATATTGCAACAAGTAAGTTTTGGTGATTCAGATAAAGCTCGGGTGGGCGATTGGACTATTGCTATTGGCAACCCACTTGGTTTGGGCGGAACTGTTACGGCAGGAATTGTTTCAGCTATTTCTAGAGATATAGGTAATGGTCCTTATGTGAAATTTATACAAACAGATGCTTCTATTAATCGGGGTAATTCTGGAGGCCCTCTTTTTAATATTAGAGGTGAGGTGATTGGAATTAATACTGCAATAATTTCCCAAACTGGGGGCAGCATTGGCCTTGGTTTCGCCATTCCTTCAAATAGTGCAATAAAAATTGTTGAACAATTAAAAGAGTTTGGTCGAACAAAACGGGGATGGCTAGGTGTACAAATCACCCCTGTTTCAAAAGAAATTGCAGAAAGTCTTGGATTGCCTGATGAAAAAGGTGCTTTTATATCAAATATCAATCTTGACGGACCATCTAAGGCCGCAGGTCTGCAAGAAGGTGATGTAATTCTTAAGTTTAATAATAATGAAATTTATAAAATGACAGATCTTCCAAGAGTGGTCGCGGAATCAGATGTTGGTTCAACAGCTATTATAGAAATCTGGAGAAAAAATAAATTAATTACTATTCAAGTGACATTAGGGGAATTGCCTGAAGAGTCGTATGTTGTTAGAAAAAACATTAGAGAAAAAAAATCTAGTGATTTTTATCTTGATAGTTTAAATTTAACAATTAGTTCAACCAATGATAAGCAAGGAGTTTTGGTTATACAGGTTGATGAGGAATCTAGCTTACAAATAGGGGATATCATCACGGAAGTGAACCGCGAACTTGTTACAAACGCTAATAATTTTATTGAATTAATTGAAACAATAAAAAAAACTGGGAGAAATTCATTATTATTGAGAATTATTAGAGACGATAAATCTCTATGGATTACAATTCAGTTTTTGAAATAATTTGAACCAAACTCTTTATTTTATAATTGGGCCAACTGCTATTGGCAAGTCATCTTTAGCCCTTCGTTTAGCAGAGAAAATTAATGGAGTAATCATTAACGCTGATAGCATGCAAGTTTACTCAAATCTAAAAATTCTAACAGCACGCCCATCTTCTGCTGACCTTAAACGAGTATCTCATCAATTATACGGATATGTTGATGGTTCAATAAGGTATAATGTTTCGAAATGGTGCAATGATATTTTGAAAGTGATTCAAAAGAATCAAATCAACAACACTCCTTTGATTATTGTTGGAGGTACAGGAATGTATATTGATAAGCTTTTAAATGGATTGATTGACATTCCTTCAATTCCAGAGTTAATAAAAGAAAAATCAGAAAATTTGGTGAAAAAAGTTGGCCTTGGTAATTTTTTAAAAATCGTAAACGATATAGATCCAGTATCCTTAAATAACATTTCTGCAAATGATACCAATCGTTTAAAACGGATATGGGAAGTCTATAGTTTCACCGGCATCCCTTTTAGTGAATGGAAAAAAAAACAAAATAATTTTTTTTTAAACAAACCTGACTATCATATATATTTATTCACTCCCTCCAGAGAAAAAATATATGAAAAGGTCAATATGAGGTTTAAAAAAATGCTTAATCAAGGGGCAATTGAAGAAGTTAAACAACTTATTTTATTACGATTGGATAAATCACTTCCTATTATGCGAGCTCATGGAGTTCCAGAAATTGCAGATTATCTTTCCAATGTGTCAACATTAGATGATTGTATTAGTAGAGGGCAGCAAATTACTAGAAATTACGTAAAAAGACAGTTAACTTGGTGGAGATCATGTTCACTTCGCATACATCAGTCTTTTGACGAGTTTCCAGAAAAAATAGATGAAAAATTGCTCAAAATATGAATATAATGAACTAATTTATTGATTTTGTTTTATCCGCAGCCTATGAGCATTTGAAAATGTCCGAACAATTTACTGGTGCTGAAATAGTTTTAAAATCCTTATTAGATCAAGGGGTAGAAGTAATATTTGGCTATCCAGGCGGCGCAGTTTTACCAATTTATGATAGCTTATTTAAGCAGAATTCCATTAGACATATTCTTGTTCGTCAAGAGGGAGGGGCAATCCACGCAGCTCAAGGTTATGCCCGATCCTCAGGAAAAATTGGGGTTGTTTTAGTTACATCAGGTCCAGGAGTTACAAATGTAGTTACTGGATTAACCGATGCAATGATGGATAGTGTTCCAGTTGTTTGTATTACAGGCCAAGTACCCCAACATTTGATAGGAAGTGATGCTTTTCAAGAATGTGACACTACTGGAATTACCAGACCTTGTACAAAACATAATTATTTAGTTAAAGATGTAAATAAACTGTCAGGAGTTTTTCATGAAGCTTTTGCTATTGCAAATAATGGAAGACCTGGACCAGTTTTGATTGATATACCAAAAGATGTACAATTTGCCAAAGGCAAATATTTAGAACCAAATAGTATAACAATACCAAAACATCGTTTGTTTGAACCTAAAGTAAAAGGCAATGAAGGACAAATATATGAAGCTTCCAAGTTAATAGCTAATGCTAAAAAACCTATTTTTTATATTGGAGGGGGTTGCATTAACTCAGGATTAAAAGCCTCAAATCTTGTTAGAGAGTTTGTAAAAGAAACAGGAGCACCAGCAACCATGACCCTAATGGGCTTAGGGGTATTACCATCGTCTAATAAATATTCATTAGGGATGTTGGGAATGCATGGCATGTATGAAGCAAATTTAGCAATGCATGATTGCGATGTGATGATCAACATTGGCGCAAGATTTGATGATAGAGTAACAGGTAGACTCGATGCTTTTTCTCCTAATTCAAAAAAAATTCATATAGATATTGATGCAAGCAGCATTAATAAAAATATTAAAGTTGATATTCCAATTATTGGAGATGTTGAAAGTATAATGAATCAATTTCAAGATGTTTGGAAAAAAAATAAATTTTCAACTAACAAAGATGCCCTAGAAGCTTGGTGGAAAAAAATTGAAGAATGGAAAAAAATAAAATGCCTTGATTTCGAACAAAAAGATGAAATTATAAAGCCTCAACAAGCTGTTAAAAGATTATATGAACTCACAAAAGGTAAAAATACAATAATTACTACAGAAGTTGGTCAACATCAGATGTGGGCTGCACAGTATTATAAATTTGAAGAACCAAATAGATGGCTAACTTCAGGAGGCTTAGGTACCATGGGTTATGGTTTTCCAGCAGCTATTGGAGCACAAGTTGCTAATCCTGAAGCATTGGTTATTGATATTGCGGGTGATGCATCAATTTTGATGAACATGCAAGAAATGAGTACTGCCGTACAACACAGATTGCCTGTTAAAATATTTATTTTAAATAATGAATACATGGGCATGGTGAGACAATGGCAAGAATTATTACATGGTGGGAGATATTCGGAGAGCTATACTGATAGCTTGCCTGATTTTGTTAAATTAGCGGAAAGTTATAGAGCAAAGGGATTAAGAGCCAAAAAAGCCAGCGAATTAGATAAGGTAATTACAGAAATGATAGAAACTGATAAAACAGTAATTGCAGACATATGGGTGAATAAAGATGAAAACTGTTTTCCAATGATACAAAGTGGATCAGCTCACAATGAAATGCTATTAAATAAAGATCAAACACAAGATAAACAAGCGGCAGAGAAAGGGAAAGTTTTAGTTTAATGAATGAAACAAATAAATCAGTTTATGACACGCCAACAAATGTGTCTGAAACTAGGAGGCATATTTTAACTATTTTGGTTGATAATGAGCCTGGAGTTTTAGCTAGAGTCATTGGAATGTTTTCTGGACGTGGGTATAATATTGATAGTTTAAATGTAGCAGAAGTTAGTAATCAACACTTATCACGCATTACTATTGTAACTCAAGGAACAAACGAAGTTTTGGAACAAATTCAAACCCAGCTTATGAATATTGTTCCAGTTCATAGTGTCACGAACTTACAAACAGAAGGTAGTGCAGTAGAGGCTGAGGTAGCCCTTGTTTATATGGATATTGATGACAGAAATAAAAAAGATGCTTATCAAATATGTGATTTTTATAGAGCGCGAAGAATTGAAAATGAAAATAACTCAATAATTTTTGAAATTGCTGGAACATCCCAAAGAATTGATTCCTTTATTAAAGACTTAAGTAATATTACTCAAATTGAGATTGTAAGAAGTGGTCCAGTAGCCATTTCATCTATGAAAAAAGATAAGGAGGAATAATGAGAGTTTATTATGATAGAGATGCTGATATTAATTTAATTAAAGATAAGAAAATAGTGATTGTAGGTTATGGTAGCCAAGGGCATGCCCATGCAATGAATTTAAGAGACTCAGGCATTAATAATGTTGCAGTGGCTCTAAGAGAAGGTTCAGCAACAAGACAAAAAGCTGAAAAAGCAGGATTTAAAGTAATGACTCCCACTGAATCTTCTGGTTGGGCAGATATAATAATGATGCTTACGCCAGATGAACTTCAATCAGATATTTATAATAACGAAATAGCAGAAAATATTAAAGAAGGTGCTGCAGTCGCTTTTGCTCATGGATTAAATATACACTTTGATTTAATAAAACCTAAAGAAGGTATTGATGTAATAATGATGGCTCCAAAAGGTCCTGGTCATACAGTACGGGCTGAATACGTAAGAGGAGCAGGCGTCCCATGTTTGGTTGCGGTAGATAAAAATCCTTCCGGCAATGCTCTTGAAATTGCTATTGCTTATTCATCGGCAATAGGAGGGGGACGGGCAGGAATTATTGAAACAACTTTTAAAGAAGAGTGTGAAACCGATCTTTTTGGAGAACAGGCAGTTTTATGTGGAGGATTAACTCATTTAATCTTAGCAGGATATGAAACTTTAGTTGAAGCAGGTTATGCTCCCGAAATGGCGTATTTCGAATGTTTGCATGAAGTAAAATTAATTGTTGATCTTTTGTATGAGGGTGGAATGGCAAATATGCGTTATTCAATCTCTAATACTGCAGAATACGGGGATTATTCACGAGGTCCTAGGCTTATTACTGATGAAACAAAAAAAGAAATGAAAAAAATATTATCCGAAATTCAATCAGGTCAATTTGCAAAAGAATGGATGAGTGAACACAGGAGTGGTCAAATAAAATTTAAATTAATGAGAGAAAAACATGGTGAGCATCCAATTGAAAAAATAGGTGAAAAACTAAGAACATTGATGCCTTGGATAGCGGAGGGTAAAATGGTTGATAAATCTAAAAATTAATTATTAGATGGTGTATAGAGCATTAAAATGACTGATAAGATTTATATATTTGACACTACATTAAGAGATGGAGAACAATCACCAGGTGCTTCAATGAACCTAGAGGAAAAAGTTCAAATTGCTGAAATTCTTGAAGAAATGAGAGTGGATATAATTGAAGCTGGATTTCCAATTGCTTCTAATGGTGATTTTGAATCTGTTATGGAAATCAGTAAAAACATAAAAAATTCTACAATTGCTGGATTAGCTCGAGCAAAATTAGTCGATATTGATAGAGCTTGGGAAGCAATTAAAAATGCAAAATCGCCTAGAATTCACACTTTTATTGCGACCAGTCCTGTTCATATGAAATATAAATTAAAAAAAAATGAATCTGAAGTTTTAGACGCAATAAAACATACTGTTAGTCATGCTAGAAATTTATGTCCAAACATTGAATGGAGTTGTGAAGACGCTGGAAGATCTGAAATTAATTTCCTTTTTAAATGTATTGAGTTAGCAATTGAATGTGGCGCTTCAACTATCAATATTCCTGATACAGTAGGTTACACTCTACCTGATGAATTTGGCAAAATTTTTAAAGAAGTTAAGAATAATGTTGCTAATATTGATAAAGCTATTTTATCAACTCATACTCATAATGATCTTGGATTGGCAACTGCAAATAATATTGCAGCAATGAAAGAAGGAGCAAGACAAGTTGAATGTACAATTAATGGTATGGGAGAGAGAGCGGGAAATTCTTCTTTAGAGGAAATTGTAATGACTTTAAAAGTAAAAAAAGATTTATTACCTTTTCATACAGATATTAAAACAGAATCAATTATGAAAGCTTCGAGGTTGGTTTCTGCAATTACAGGTTTTACAGTGCAACCTAATAAAGCTATAGTTGGAGCTAATGCATTTGCACATGAAGCAGGCATTCATCAAGATGGAATGTTAAAACATTCAGGCACTTATGAAATAATGACTCCTGAATCAGTTGGGTTGAACAAGTCATCTTTAGTATTAGGTAAACATTCTGGGAAACATGCATTTTCAGAAAAACTAAAAGAGCTGGGATATGAACCAGGTGATAACGCATTAATGGAATTATTTGGGCGCTTTAAGGATTTAGCAGATAAGAAAAAAGAAATCTTTGATGAGGATTTGATTGCTTTAGTCGGAGATAGATCTGCATCATATAATGAACACATTAAATTTGTATCCTTAGAGGTTAATGCGGGCTCTCTTGAAAAACATCAAGCGAATTTATCAATTCAAATTGATGATGAAAAAAAGGTGACTCAGAGTTCTGGTAATGGTCCAGTGGACGCAACTTTTAATGCGATTAAAGAATTAACTTCAACAAATTATAGATTAAAATTATACCAAGTTCACGCAATTACTGAGGGTACTGATGCGCAAGGCGAAGTTACAGTAAGGTTGGAGCATGACCAACTAACATCCCAGGCTAAAGGATCTGATCCTGATATCATTGTAGCTTCTGCAAAAGCTTATATTAATGCTTTAAATCGTTTGATATTTAAAAAATCTAAATCAATTAATCAACAAGTTTCAGAACTTAGAATAGAAGGGGTATAAAAGATAAATTAATGATTATAGATAAATTATTCAATATATTTGCTAAAGATATGGCAATCGATCTTGGGACAGCCAATACCCTTGTGTATGTTAAAGGTGAAGGAGTAGTATTAAATGAACCATCGGTTGTAGCTAAGATAGAAGAAAATGGAAATACAAAAGTGCTGGCAGTTGGTAATGAAGCAAAACAAATGCTTGGGAGAACCCCAGGCAAGATAGAAGCTATTAGGCCAATGAAAGATGGAGTTATAGCGGATTTTGAGGTTGCAGAACAAATGATAAAACATTTTATTCAAAAGGCGCATAGAGGTAGAAGAATAATATCCAATCCACAAATAGTTATATGCGTGCCTTCTGGAGCTACAAATGTTGAGCGAAGAGCAATTCGTGAGTCTGCGGATGCTGCTGGCGCTAGAAGAGTTTTTTTAGTTGAAGAACCAGTTGCAGCTGCAATAGGAGCGGGTTTACCAGTGGGCGAGCCTACTGGATCAATGATCGTAGATATAGGAGGCGGAACTACTGAGGTTGCCGTTCTATCATTGGGAGGAGTAGTTTTATCAACATCCATTAGATCTGCTGGAGATAAATTTGATGAAGCGATTACAGAGTATATGCGAGTAACCCATAAATTAGCAATTGGAGAGACAACTGCTGAAAGAATGAAAAAAGAAATAGGTACTGCTTGTCCACCTGACGATGGTGACGGTCAAACTATTAATGTTAAGGGGAGGGATTTAATTTCCGGACTTCCTAAAGAAATTACCATTTCCCAGAGGCAAATTGCTGAGGCTTTGGCAGAACCTGTAGCAACAATAATTGACACTATAAAAAGAGCCTTGGAACAAACGCCTGCAGAATTGGCAGCTGATATTGTTGAAAGAGGTATCATGCTTACTGGTGGAGGCTCTCTATTAGGCAATCTTGATAAAGTTTTAAGGAGATCAACTAGTTTACCCGTTTCTATTGCTGAAGATCCATTACTGTGCGTGGTTCTGGGTACAGGGAGAGCTCTTGAGGAAAGAGGTAAACTAGGTGATATTTTTGCATCTGAATAATTAAATGTTATCTAAAAATAGGTTTACCTCTGTTACAAAGAAGAAAACTTTCAGCGGTGTTTTTTTATCTGTTTTATTTGTTTTAACTTTATTGCTTATCTTATTTAATAAAACTGATTATTATATTGCAAATAAGATAAAACACGTTGGTGTAGACATAATATCTCCGATAACAAAAATAATTTCCGCCCCTGTTACAATAGTTACCAATATCGGATTGCGCTTAAATAATATTCGTTATCTAGAAGGAGAAAATTTAAAACTAAAACAAGAAATTATTAGATTAAAAAAATGGCAAACCCTTGCCATTAAGAATACCAGAGAAAATAGAGTTTTTAAGCGTTTATTAAATTCTACATCCAATGTAATAGAAATTATAAAAACAGCTTCAGTTATTAATCAAACAATTAATCTCTATGTCAATGCTATAACTATTAATGCAGGTCTTGAACACAAGGTTAAAGAAGATTTAGCTGTAATTAATGAAAAAGGATTGGTTGGAAAAACTGTTACTTCTTCGAATCAAAATTCAAAAGTTTTACTAATTAATGATCAAACTTCTTCAGTTCCTGTAAAAAATTTATCTGACAAATCTTACTCAATTGTTCGAGGTACGGCTAATGGGAAGTATTTAATTAGCGCTTTTATTAAAGATGAAACACTTCCAAAAGTAGGTGATCTTTTAGTTACTAGCGGAAATGCAAAAATATTTCCACGTGATATTTTAGTAGGGAAAGTAATCCTTGTACGGGAGGATGATTATTTGGCTATTCCTTATGTTGATTTTAACAATCTTGGTTATGTGCAAGTTATAAAATCAAAATAAATGCACTTATCGCAGTATTATAATTCTTTTATCATTTATAATATTTTATTAATCATTTTTTTTTCATTAACTGTTAATGGCGTGCCATTATTTCCAATTTTAAATATAATTTTTTATTCAATTTTTCATTTTTTGATAATTTATCTAGGTATTTTTTATTACAGAAAGAAACTTTACCTTATATATTTTTTATATGGATTAGGATTAGATTTGTTTTGGATTAACGAAATCGGTCCTCATTTAATTACCTTCATGTTTGCTTTAAGTATTTTTTATTTAACTTTTAAATACCTTAATAATTTAAGAAAATTAAATGTATACTTGATGTTATTAATGACACAAATAACAATGATTTTATTTGAAATGTTTATTTCACAAATGATGTTTGGTTTTTCTTTTAATCTTAGTTATTTTTTAAAAATTGCATTATTATCAATTATATTTTCATATCCAATATTTATTATATTTTCAAAAATAGATAGAGTAATATAATGTTTTACTCTGATCAAAAAAAACAATTAACTGTTTTAAATAGAAGGACTTTTTTTATTTATTTGAGTAAATTGAGTATTTTTTCAATTGTAGGTTGGCGGTTATTTAATATTCAAGTAACCAATTCTGGCAAATATAGAACATTATCAAAAAATAATCAAATCAACATAGAAATTTTATATCCATTACGAGGAGAAATCAGAGATAGAAAAGAGCAAGTAATTGCAACAAATATTAAAGTATTTGATTTGTATGTAATTCCAGAAAAAACCAGTGATTTATCGTTAACTTTAAATAATTTGTCAAAATTTATAGATTTTAATTTTAAACAAAAAAGAGAAATTATTCAATTAAGCAAAAAAATAAAGAAATTTGAAAAAATAAAAATTATTGAAAATTTAGATTGGAAAACTTTAGAATTTATTGAGGTCAACAAAAATTATTTGACAGGATTAGAATTAATACAAGATTTTCAAAGAGTTTATCCTGAAAGTCAGTATTTCTCCCATATACTTGGATATGTGAATCAACCATCAAAAAAAGATTTACGATTGCCTTACATTTTAAAAATGCCAAAACTTAATATTGGCCAACAAGGATTAGAAAAATCCTTTAATGAAAATTTAATTGGGAAAGCAGGAAATAGAGAAATTGAGGTAAATTCTTTAGGGAGAACAATTAGGGAAATATCGAAACAAATGAGCACAAAAGGAGAAAATATAACACTTACTTTTGATATAGGCTTACAAAAATATTTGCATAAGCAACTTTCAAATCATCGCGCAGGTTCAATTGTTGTAATAGATATAGTTAGTGGAGACATATTATCTATGGCTTCAGTACCAACATATGATTCCAACTTAATAATAAAAAAACCAAATTATGAATATTGGCAAGAACTTTTAAACAATCCGTTGTCACCCTTAACAGATCGTTCGATTCAGGGGATGTATTCACCTGGCTCTACTTTCAAAATGATAGTAGCAATAGCAGCATTAAAACATAATATTATAAATTCAAAAAATAATTTTTTTTGTAACGGAAAAATTAATTTTGGAGATAGATTTTTTCATTGCTGGAAGACAAAAGGACATGGCAAAATGAATTTGGAGCAAGCTATTCAAGAGTCATGCGATGTATTTTTTTATGAGTTATCCATTAAAGTAGGAATAGATAAAATTGCTGAGGTAGCCAAGGATTTTGGTTTAGGGCAAATATATCCAATTAATATGGATAATCAAAAAAAAGGCATTGTGCCTTCTAAAAAATGGAAGAAAGAGACATATAATAAAAAATGGTATGGAGGAGAAACATTAATTACTGCCATTGGACAAGGTTACGTATTGGCAACACCTTTACAAATGGCTGTTATGACAGCCCGCATTGCTTCAGGCGGAAAAAAAATATTACCTTCAATAATTAGATCTTCAGAAGAAAAGAAATTTGATATCATGAAAAAATACAGTAATGGAATCAAGATTGTTCAAAAAGCAATGTTTAAAGTCGTTAATGAAAAAAAGGGAACCGCTAATAAATCAAAAAGTAATGATTTTCAATTTTCAGGCAAAACAGGCACTTCGCAAGTCAGGAAAATTTCCATGGTTGAGAGAGAAAGCGAAGATTTTAGGAATATTGAAATTGAATGGAAAAATCGTGATCATGCTTTGTTTGTTGGTTATATGCCTTCAAATAAACCTCAATATTCTATATCAGTAGTGATTGAGCATGGTGGATCTGGGGCATCAACGGCAGCTCCAATTGCCAGGGATGTGTTTAATTATATTAATAAAACTAACATTACATGATTTTTAAAAAAATTTTAAATTTAAATTTTTTTTTAATATTTGTTATTTTAATACTTATTACAATAGGAACAGCAGCTCTGTATTCAGCTGGTGAAGGAAGTTTTTCGCCTTGGGCTGAAAAACATATTATTAGATTTGGCGTTCTTTTTTTTCTAATGATAATTATAGCTTTAATAGATATCAAATTTATTTTTAAATACTCATACCCATTATTCTTTTTATGTTTAATACTTTTATTTTCTGTTGAAATAATTGGAACCTTTGGAAAAGGAGCTGAGCGATGGATACTAATATTCGGTATAAGTGTTCAACCTTCAGAAATAATTAAAGTTGCAATTATTCTGGCACTCGCAAAATATTTTCATAATTTAAGATTTGATACTATTGGAAAAATATATCATATCATTATTCCGGCATTTTTTATATTAGTTCCATTTGTGCTTGTTTTACTACAACCTGATCTTGGCACTGCGATAAGTATTTTTCTTTTGGGTGTTATGATCTTGTTTATCGCAGGAATAAGAATTTGGAAATTTGTTCTTGGAGTTATTATTTCCCTTGGCTCTTTTCCTTTTCTTTGGGGTCTAATTAAACCTTATCAACAAAAAAGATTTTTATCATTTCTTAATCCAGAGTTAGATCCTTTGGGGCAAGGGTATCAGTTAATTCAATCAAAAATTGCTTTGGGCTCAGGAGGCTTAGCTGGTAAAGGTTTTTTGGAAGGATCACAATCTTATCTAGAATATCTTCCAGAAAAACAAACTGATTTCATTTTTACACTTATTGGTGAAGAATTTGGATTTATAGGCACAATGTTTATTTTATTGTTGTTTGGGCTACTTATTACAATTTGTTTTTATATAAGTATTAAATCTTATCATATATTTGGCCGAATTATATGTTTGGGAGTTGCCTGTAATATATTTATATATGTTATATTAAATATGGCAATGGTGACTGGTTTATTACCGGTGGTTGGCATTCCTTTGCCTTTAATTTCATATGGTGGCACAGCAATGCTATCGATCATGGTTTCTTTTGGGCTGTTACTAAATGTTGGTATTTACTATAACGTTAAAAAAATTAATCAATGATGTTAGAAATTAAAAATATACAAAAAAATTTTGGAGGACTTGTAGCAGTTAACAATGCGTCTATGAACGTAACGAAGGGATCAATCACAGGGTTAATTGGTCCAAATGGAGCAGGAAAAACAACTTTATTTAATATTATAGCTGGCAATCTACATTCAGATTTAGGAGAAGTTTATTTGGAAGAAGAAAATATATCAGATTTGAAAGCACATGAGCTTTTTGAAAAAGGTGTTCTGCGTACTTTTCAAATTGCGCATGAATTTTCCACATTAACGGTATTAGAGAATTTAATGATGGTTCCAGGGAATCAATTTGGAGAAAATCTTCTTTATTCATGGTTTAAAAATTCTATTGTATCAAAACAAGAAGAAGAAATTAGGGCAAAAGCAATTGCAGTGATTGATTTTTTAAATCTCAATCATTTAACTCAGGAAGTGGCGGGCAATCTATCTGGAGGCCAAAAAAAATTATTAGAATTGGGTAGGACAATGATGGTTGATGCTAAACTAGTTTTATTGGATGAGGTAGGAGCAGGCGTAAATAGAACATTATTAAATGAAATTAGCGATGCAATTATCCGCCTTAATAAAGAGAAAGATTACACATTTTTTGTAATTGAGCATGATATGGATCTGATAGAGAAGATCTGTGAGCCTGTTATTGTGATGGCAGAAGGAAGTGTTTTATTTCAAGGATCATTTGAGGAAGTAAAATCAAATGAGGAAGTTATCGAGGCTTATTTAGGCAGAGGAATAAAACAAAACAAAGCTTTAAAGTCATGATATTTTTTGAAGGTGAAAATATGACTGCAGGATATGGAGGTGCAGATATAATCAAAAACTGTAATATTCACGTAAAAGCAGGGGAAATTGTAGTTGTAATTGGGCCAAATGGAGCTGGAAAATCAACAGCAATGAAAGCAATGCTTGGTATGTTGAAATTAAAAAATGGTTCAGTAAAATTTAATAATGAAGAAATAACAACAATGCTTCCTCAAGACAGAGTTAGCTTGGGTATTGCCTTTGTTCCACAAACAAAAAATGTCTTTACAGGGATGACAGTTGAAGAAAATTTAGAAATGGGAGCGTTTTTGAGAAAAGATGATATTCAGGATACAATAAATCAAATTTATGATTTATTTCCCATATTAAAAGAAAAAAGAAATCAAAATGTAGGTGAATTATCTGGAGGACAAAGACAACAGGTAGCTTTTGGACGGGCTCTTATGACCAAGCCTACTATATTAATGCTTGATGAACCTACAGCTGGAGTATCTCCAATTGTAATGGATGATCTTTTTACAAGAATAATAGAAGTGGGCAAAACAGGTGTTGGTGTTTTAATGGTTGAACAGAATGCAAAACAAGCTCTTGGCATTGCGAACAGAGGTTATGTAATGGTGAATGGTGAAAATAGAATAGAAGGTTCTGGAAAAGACTTATTAAACAATCCAGATGTTAGAAAATCTTTTTTAGGTGGTTAGTTGTTGTGGTTGACTTAGTTAATGCATTAATAGTTTTATTAAATTACATATTTATACCAGCTTTATCTTATGGATCTCAACTAGCTTTAGGCGCTCTAGGAGTATCTTTCATATACGCCATCCTTCGTTTTGCGAATTTTTCACATGGTGATCTCATGTCTTTTGGCGCAATGATGACTATACTTTTTACTTGGTTATTGCAATCATATGGTATCTCTTTTGGATTTCTCCCCACTGCAATACTTGCTCTACCTTTAGCTATTTTTGCAACTATTTTATTTTGTCTAGTTACTGATAAATTTGTTTTTCGACATTACAGAATAAAAAAAAGTACACCAGTAGTTTTAGCGATGATTTCAATAGGAGTTATGTTTGTTATACAAGCAATTGTTAGAATTATAATTGGGCCAGATGATAGGCAATTTTTTGATGGGCAAAAATTTATTATGAAAGCAAAACAATTTAAAGAAATTACAGGCCTAAATGAAGGATTGGCAATTAAATCAACTCAGGTGATAACTATTTTAGTAACTGTAATCTTGGTTATCCTTTTGTTTTGGTTTTTACAACGAACGCGGACTGGAAAATCGATGCGCGCTTTTTCTGATAATGAAGATTTAGCATTATTATCAGGGATTAATCCAGATAAAGTAGTATTTATTACTTGGCTTATTGTAGGTACGCTAGCAACAGTAGCAGGAACTCTGTATGGGTTGGATAAAAGCTTTAAACCGTTTACATATTTAGGTTTGGTTTTACCTATTTTTGCATCAGCAATTGTAGGAGGTATTGGAAGTCCTATAGGGGCTGTAGTAGGCGGGTATGTCATTGCCTTTTCAGAAATAATGGTAACTTATGCATATAAAAAATTTTTTATTTATTTATTACCTCAAAGTTTAGAGCCTTCTGGTTTGGTTCAATTACTATCTACTGATTACAAGTTTGCTGTATCATTTTCCATTTTAGTAATTGTTTTATTAATTCGACCATCCGGAATATTCAAAGGTAGGACTTTGTGAACAAAACAAATAGAAATGAAATTCTTGCCATACTAATTATGGCTTCAATGTTTTTATTAGTTGGATTTGGACAGTCTTGGTCCCTAAGCCTTTCAATCTTAAATATGTGTATCATATCAGCGGTAATGTCTATGGGAATAAATATACAGTGGGGATATGCAGGTATATTTAATGTTGGTATCATGGGTTTTACCGCTCTTGGAGGGCTAGCTGCTGTTTTAGTTTCTTATTCACCTGTTGGAGAAGCTTGGCGTGTTGGCGGCATTGGAATGCTTGTTAGTTTATTCCTATTAATAATAACAATTGTTGCAGTTTTTTTTCTCAACCGCGTTTTTCGTAATAGTTCATACAAATATTGGATCATTGGCTTAACCATAATAATAGGCTTAATACTAATAAATTTATTTTTTCGTCCAGCAGTTCAGGCAATAGAAGGTGTTAATCCAGCTGTAACAGGATTTTTAGGAGGCTTAGGATTACCCATAATATTTTCATGGATTGTTGGAGGCTTATTTGCTGCTGGCGTAGCATTTGTTATTGGAAAAATTACATTAGGATTACGATCGGATTATCTAGCTATTGCAACACTAGGTATATCTGAAATAATCATAGCTGTTCTTAAACATGAAGATTGGCTATCAAGAGGAGTAAAAAATGTTATTGGTTTAAAA
>Ga0207990_1000597_pt1 | contig 20539 bp, 18 predicted proteins | sample ETNtaG_8_FD_185780 | JGI IMG/M metagenome (GOLD analysis project Ga0207990, IMG submission 185780) | Marine microbial and viral communities from oxygen minimum zone, Eastern Pacific Ocean - ETNP201406SV75 (SPAdes) (version 2) | ecosystem: Environmental > Aquatic > Marine > Oceanic ...
AGATAAAAACCCATTAAATTTTTTATAATTAAATTTTTTTGTTTTGAAATCACCTTTCATATATTTTTTAAATATAGTTATAATACTTGCTCCTTGACAATATAATTCTAATAATAATTTTTCAGTAATAATAATATATATATCATAATTTTCACAAATAATTTTTTCATCAATGATAATCATATTATTTTCATTTGTATTTATATCGATCAATATATCATATAAATGTTTTTTTTCTTCATTTATTAAAGTAAATAATACTTTTTTTTTTGTTTTAAATTTAAAAGAAAATTTAAGAAAATCAACGAATTCTTGTATTTTTATACTTAATTCAACATTATTATTTATAATTTTCATTATAAAAAATACTATATATTAATATTTAATAAAATTATTATATTTATTTATTCATAGACATAATACCTTCAATAATACTTTTTTTATTTAATTTAGAATAACCTCTAAATTTAATTGTTTTACAAATAGATTTTAATTTCTTTAAATCATATTTTTTTAATTTCATCATTATTTTTTCATCAGCAGTTACTAATTTTCTATTTTCAACTAATGCAATAATATCTTTACGATTTAATTTAGAATATTTTTTTAATTTATATTTTTTAGATAATGTTCTTAAAGTTTTTAAATTCATTGTATTTAAATAATCTCTTGATTCAGCAACATCATCTTGTTCATCAAAACATACATGTACATATTCTTTTGGTTCTTCTTCTTCAGCAAAAAATAATGGAGTTAATAAAGCAACAATTACACTTTTTTTCATTTTAGAAAATCCTTTAATTTTATTTTTACGACAAATATCCTTTAATTCATTTAATGACATTTTGCCAACTGGTTTTTGTTCTTGAACTGGTTCAGGAGTTGGTTCTTTGGTTGGTTCTTTGGTTGGTTCAGGAGTTGGTTCAGGAGTTGGTTCTTTGGTTGGTTCAGGAGTTGGTTCTTTGGTTGGTTCAGGAGTTGGTTCTTTGGTTGGTTCGGAAGTTGGTTCGGAAGTTGGTTCGGGAGTTGGTTTTGATTTTTTAGTTGATTTTTTAGATTTTGATTTTTTAGATTTTTTAGATTTTTTTGATTTTTTTACAGGTGTTGGTTCAGGTGTTAATTCTTTTACTGGTTCTTCTGTTTTTTGTTCTGCTTCTCTTTGATTTAATAAAGATAACATTTGTTTTTTATTTAATCTTGATACACCTTTTACTTTCATTGTTTTTAATAAAGTTTTTAATTGTTTTAAAGACATTTTGCTATGTTCTTGATTTTGTGACATCATTATTTGTATATATTTGTGTATAAATATATCCTTAAATCATTTTGGTTTTTTATTATATATTTTTATGATATTTCATTAAATTTAAACAAAAATTAAATTGAAAATTAAATAACTAAAAATACTAAATATTAATGAAAATAATAAAGAAGGGAATAAAGTTTTATTTTCTCCAACACCCCATTTTAATTTTTTATCATTATTATAACAAAAATTTGGTTTTAGAAAATATAAAAAAATATTAATAAATAAATATATACAAATCGTATATAATAAAGGTTTTTTATTATTGAAATTTAATAGAAACATAATAATATATTATAATATTATATTTTTTTAAAAATAAATTATACAGTAACAGTTTTTGCAAGATTTTTAGGTGTATCAACTGAATTACCAGATTTTTTTCCATATAGATAAGTTAATAGTTGTATAGGATAGATTAATAACAAATTATTAATAATTTGAGAATTTGTATCTAATTCAATAATATCACAAAATAATTTTGGATTATAATTTTTATATGTAGTAATTAAAATATTATTACCATCACGAGATTTAATTTCATTCATTACTGATTGAGAATATTTATAATCAAATTCATTATTAATAAAATGAAAAATATAACAATTTTTATCTACTAATGCAAGAGGACCATGTTTTAAATTTTTAGCAGAACTAGATAAACTAAATGTATAACAAATTTCACGAAATTTTAAATTAGATTCTAATGCTATTGGATTATTATTTTTATTACTTGATAAAAAGATAATATTTTTTTTATATATTTTATCTAATATATTATTTAATTTTAATTGTAAATTTGAATCATTTATCATTTTATTAAAATTATCAGATATTTCATAAATACAATCTAAATTAACTACATAATTTGATGATAATTTTAATGATAAAATAAATAACATTATTGAAGAACAAACAAATGTTTTAGTTGAAGCAACACTAATTTCTTTAGAAATTTTTAAATATAAATTAAAATCAGAATTTCTCGGTATTAATGAATTATAAGAGTTTGTAATAGAAATAAATTTATATAAATTTTCTGAAAATTTTTTCTTTTTTATTTTTTTAATTATATCTAATAAATCTTTTGTTTCACCAGATTGAGATACAACTATAAATAATGTTTTTGTATTTGGTATATCATAATCTAAAAAATCTGATGTATTAAAAGAAGATACTTCATATTTAGTCATTTTTTTTAAATAAATTTCACCTAATAAACAAGCATGATAAGATGTTCCAGAACCTAATAAAATTATTTTTTTATATAAAAAATTATGTAAATTTTTTTGTAATTCTAAATCAATTTTTGGGAATATAATATTATTTTTATTAAGAGTCATACTATTTTTTTTAAACATATTTAATATTTCTTTATCTTGTTCTTTTATTTCTTTTTCTAACCAAAATTTATATGGATAAGGTGTTTCAGAAAGAATTTCATCTTGATTAATATAAGTTAATTTATAATCTTTTGTATCTTCATAATTAACATTATCATTAATTGGATCATAAGATAAACATAAAATATCATTATTTTTCAATTCAAAATATTTTTCAACATATTCTGAAAATGTATTATAATCTGAAGATACAAAAAAAGCAGATTTACTAAATCCTATAACTAAAGGTATTTCCTTTCTAGTAATATATAAATTTAATGGTTCATCTAATTTAATTAATAATATACTCCAAAAACCTTCTAATTGTAAAAATGTTAATCTTAATATTTGTTTAAAAGTTTTAATATCTTTATATTTTTCATAATTATATTCAATTAAATTAACGATAACTTCACTATCTGTTTGTGATTCAAATTTTTTATGTAATAATAATTGTTTTTTTAATAATTCTGAATTACTAATAATTCCATTATGAACTAAAGCAAATTTACCATTTGAACTTACAAATGGATGAGTATTTGCAATTGAAATTTTTCCATTTGTTGCCCATCTTGTATGTGAAATAACAGAATATGATTGGAAACTTTTTGATTGATATAATGTATCTAAATTTAAATCTATTGATTTTTTAGTTACTATTTGATTATTATAAATAAAACCAATTCCAGCTGAATCATAACCTCTAGATCTCAAAATTTTTAATGCTTTAATTGATTTTAGAATTATCTCTTGTTTTTTTCCTAAATAACCAAAAATTCCACACATAATATACTAAAAAATATAGAATAAATTTTATATTTTTTATTTTTTAATGTTTTGCTCCAGTAATATGTTTTTTGTTTGATTTATCGGCATATCTTAGTACAAAATCTGCAATTGGATTTACACCCATATTTTTTAAAATAACTGCATTTGGTATTACACAATGACCACCAATCAGTTGTTTACCATCTTTATTTTTTTTAATAGGAGTTAAAATTGGTCTACAAACATTAGATTTACCTAATTTTGTATAACCATCATTATAACCTTTTTGCCATTTAGTAAAAACAATATCAAAATCCACATTATGTTTTTTACACATTAAATAAACATCATTTACAGCAGCAATATTAATACCATATAAAGTAGTAGAAACAACTTTAGCTAATTCAGATTCTTTAGCTTTACAAATAATTGGTTTCATATTTAAATCGATTAAATGATTTTTCATAAAATCTTTAATTTTTATATCTTTGTAATATTTTTCACTAATACCCATATATTTATCAAAAATTAACATACCTTCACTTAAATTAGGATGAACACCACGAACAGGTGATTGAATAACAATAAGATCTAATTCTTTTTGAATAAGATCACAAGTACCAACACCAATAGTTGATTGAATAATAAGATATGTGTTTGGTTTTAATTTAAGTAATTTAATTGCATTGCAAAATTTTTCTAAACTAAAAAAAGGAATACAAACATTAACAATTTTACATTTACACAAACAATTATTTAAATTTTGAAAAGGATCATATTTAATTAAATTTGTATAATTAGCATCTTCATAAATTTTATATAAAGAAGAACCAATTTCTCCAAATCCCATAAAACCAATATGAATATTTTTATTCATTTTAGTTTTTTTCATAACTCAATTTTAATTTTTATTCAATAATAACTACTTCAACTTTATCACATTCAATTTCTTCTAAAATTATTTCATTATTATTTTCTTCAACAATATTTTGTTTTATATTACCCCATCTTAAATTATCTAAATTAAAAAGACAATAAAATACTAAATAAATACCAATAAAAGGGAAAAAAAGAATAAATAGAATAAAACCTATGATATAATGTAATCTATCACTATTAAATTTCATTTTATTGAATAATAAATGTAATTGGTAAAATAAAAAAGATAAAAAAATTCCATAAATAATATATCTATAATAAATAACTGTATTATTTATATTAAACCATAAATAAATATTAATAGTCATAATATAAAGAAGTAAATAAAAGAATAATAAAGTTGCAAAAGAATTATATTTAATACCCCAATGAATATTTTCATAAAGATCATTATAATTATTTAATAATGAAGATGTAATCCATCTTCTTCTTTGAGTTCTATATTTACGAAAAGAATTTGGAACAGTTGTATTAATAATAACATTTTCATTAACAGTAGTATAACAATTTTTATTATAATATAAACTTAAACCAGTAAATCTTCTATCTTCACCAATTAAAGCAACTAAAGATTCAAACATATTACTTTTACAAGGAACTGTTTGGAATTTATCTCTTATTTTTTTATTATAAAAACTCATATCAAAAATATTTAAAGCACCTGGTAAACATGTTGTTTGTCCAAGATAACTAAATGATAATCTTGTTAAATATTGAGTATTATAATATTCTAATAATTGAATCATATACCACATTCCTTTTTTTTGTTCTCTTTTCGGAATAACAAAACCACTAACACCAATCATATTTTCATATTGAATATCATTGTATAAATGATATATACCATCTTCATTAACAACACAATCGGCATCCATAGAACCGACTAATTTCAATTGATTTTGTTGAATATTAAAATCTTCTAATAAATAACTAATTTTATTAGTTATATTTTTTTCTAGTAAATCAACAGAATAATCACGAACAAAATTCAATGAATCTTTTTTACCAAGATTTGTATGTTTTATAACTAAAATAATATTTAAATTATTATATTTTCCAGATATTAAATCAATAATAATAGGTAATTCTTTCCAATTTTCATTATATTCAATATTTTCCTCATATTTGAAAATTTCCATATGTTTCATTAAGATTTGCCAAGTATATTCATCAGTACCTTTTTCTTTAGATAGTCCATCAAAAATGATAAATAATATAGAATTTTTTTCACTTTTTTCAAATGATTTATCTAATGATTGTACAGTTAAAAATATTTCTTCAAAAGATTCACAATAACAAGTAACAGTAATTGAAATTAAATCATTTAAATAATTTTTAATTTTTCTTTTTTTTTTAATATATTTATCTTTTATTTTATAATAAATAATTGGTAATAATAAAAAAAATTTAGATAATGGTCCATGTATTAATATAATCATATAAAGATAAGGGAAATAATATATATTAATATAAGTGAGGAAGGCATTAATAAAAATCCAAACTAAAAAAAAAGAATATTTCTTTAAGAATAATATGGTTTTAATATCCATTTATTTAATTTTTCTCATCAATTTTATTTTTTATTGAGACTTTTCCCAAAATTTAATACCATATCTAATAAAAATAAAACAAAAACACCAGATAATGTAAAAATAACTAGATCAAGATATTGTTCTCTTTTTATATCTTCGGGATTTTTATTTAATTTTAATTTTTTAATTAATAATTGTCTACATCTAGAACATTTCGAAAGATGTTTTATAAATTCTTCACATTGTTCAATTTCATTTTTAAAATTTTCTTTTTTTTTTATTTTTTTATTTTCTTTTTTTTCTTCTTTTTTTTTATTATATTTTTTTTCTATATATTCACTCATATTTTCTATATTACTATAATTTAATTCATTTGATTGATCAGTAACTGGTGTATATCGAGTAAATTTTTCTTTTTTTAAACCAGGTTCATCATTGACATTTAAAATATTATTTACAATTAATCCATAATCTTTTTCATCATTCCATATATCATCTAAATAAGCAAAAGACATAATAAAATATATATATAATTTGTTTATATATTTATTTTAAAATAATTTTAAAATAAATTAAAAAAATTATTATATATTATAATATATTAAAGATATGCCAGGACGAAGAAATAGATTTAGAAAAAATAATAAAAATAAAAAACAAAAAACATCAGATAATACTGACTATTCAATAGAAATTAATAAAGAAGTTATTTATGTTCCTCAAGAAATGGAAAATGAAAAAAAAGAATCTAAATTTAAATTTTTTGAAAAATCTAAAGATAAAAAAACAGATAACTTAATTGAAAAATTACAAGAATTAACAGATGATATAAAAAATAAATCTTTGAAACAACAAAATAAAGTTGAAGAAGATGCAGAATATTTAGAAAAAAAAGCTAAAGAAGATGCATTAAAACATAGTAATGATGTTAAAAAATTAGTACTTGGAAAAGTAACAGAAAATGCAAATGAATTAAAAGATTTAATTTTATTCAGAAAAAAAATAAATATTAAAGAAAATTTAAAAGAAGATCTACAACATATTAAAGAAACATTAATTGAAAAAATAAAAGATTATATTGAAGATATGAGTGAAGAAATTATTGAAAAAATTAATGAAAATGTATTAGAAATTAAAGCAATTATTTTTGGAAAAAATTTAAATCAAAAAGAAGAAAAGGAAGAAGAAAAAAAATCAAAAACTTTTGATAATTTAATAGAAAATTTAAAATCATTTAGTACAAAATTTGAAGAAAATAAAGAAGAAATTGTTGAAAAAAAAGAAACAGTAAAAATGCAAGAAATTATAGTAAAGAAAGAAAAACTTGACAATGAATTATCTATAGATCAAAATTTAAAAGTAATTGAACCAAATGAAGAATTAATATTAACATGGCCAATAACTGAAAATAGATGTAAAACAGGTAGATATATTATTTTTACTAATATTAATAATTCTGATGAAATATTTGTTGAAGTAGTAGTAGATGGTAAATTTGGTTCTATTAAAAGTAGATATAATATTGCAGGTCATCCATCCTTACTGATGGAAAAACAATGGACTAATACTTTAAAAATAAAAATATTAAATAATAAATTATATTTAAGTAATAGTTATAATTCTATTAATTTAAAACTTAATAATAAAAAAATTGATATTATTAAAACAAATCTTTTTAATGCTAAATGGTTATAATTTAACAAATTTTTCTTGAATAATTTGAGGATTATTTTGAATTAATCTTTTTTTATATTCTTCTTTATAATCAAAAGTACAATTATGTTCATCTGGATGAATATGTAATCGACAAAATATCAATTTACATTTACATTCACTAGGAATAATTGATTTAATTTTTTTTTTACAAATAAAACATTTTTTTTTTACCATTATATATTTATTTATTATAAAAAATAAATTTTAAATTTAAAATTTATTATTTTTTTATTATAAACATGGATCTAACTTATACAGAAATATGGAATATTATTAAAAAAATTATCAATAGCAATAAGAATAAATATTTAATTAAACATCATATTGATTCTTATAATTATTTTTTAAATTATCAAATTAATGCAATTATTGAAGAATTAAATCCATTAATTATTATTAAAAAAAATAAAAAAGATGAAAAAAAATATTATGAATATGAAATAACTTTTTCTAATGCTAGATATGGAATTCCTGTATTTAATGATAAAGATGGTCGTAAAAATATTTTATATCCACATGATGCTAGAAATAAACAATTAACTTATTCAATACCATTATATATTGATATTTTAATCAAATCTAAATATATTGAAAATACTAATACTATAGAATATCAAAAAATAGAAGAAAAACATAAATTATTTGGAAATATCCCTTTAATGATAAAATCTGAATTTTGTTTATTAAATGATGAAAATTATATTCAAGATGGAAATGAATGTGATTATGATATTGGATCTTATTTTATTATTAATGGAAATGATAAAATTTTAATTTCACAAGAAAGATTATGTGATAATAAAATTTTTAATTTTAAATTAAAAGATAATAAATATTCTTATATTAGTGAAATTCGTTGTAATGATAGTATGTCTAAAATGGCTAATGTTTTTAGAATTAAATTTTTAGGTAAAGAAAATTTAAATGGTAAATGTTTGTTCTATGCCTCTTTTAATAATTTAAAAACAGATATACCTTTAATTATTTTATTTAAATATTTAGGTGTTGAAAAAGATCATGATATTATTAAATATATTTTACATGATGTTGATAATTTAAAAGATAAAGAAAATTATTTACAATTACTAAAACCTTCTTTCATTCATTATTATGAAAATATTGAAAATTATAAAAATTTAGAACAATATATTAAAAAATTCTTAATTAATAAAACTATTAGTGTAGAATCAATTATTGATGAAAAAGTTTTAAATATGTGTAAAACTAAAAAAGAAAAAATTTTTTATTTAGGTTATATGACTAAACAATTATTAGATATTCTTTTAAAAAAGAAAAAAACTACTGATAGAGATCATTTTAAAAATAAAAGAATTGAAACTTCTGGTATTTTATTTGCACAATTATTTAGAAAATTATATAAAAATTCTTTAAAATCTTTAAAATTATCTATTCAAAAAGAAATTAATAGTAATTTAGTTATAAATGTTGAAAAATTTATCAAAGTTAATATTATTGAAAATGGTTTAAAATATGCTTTAGCTACTGGTAATTGGAATTCTAAAGTTGGTTATGAAAATAAAAAAATTGGTGTTGCTCAAGTTCTAAATCGTTTGACTTATAGTGCTACTGTTTCTCATTTAAGAAGACTTAATGCACCAGTTGGTAAAAAAGGAAAAATGTTATTACCAAGAAAATTACATAATTCTCAATTTGGTTATATTTGTGCTGCAGAATCTCCAGAAGGACATGCAATCGGTTTAGTTAAAAATTTATCTTTAAGTACAATTATTAGTATTAATATTGATAAAAACCCTTTATTAAATTATATTAAAAATTTTAATTGTATTAAAATAAATGATATTGATAATATTGATGATATTAAAAATGAACATACTAAAATTTTTATTGATGGTTGTTTTCTTTTTTATAGTGATGATGGTATGAATGTTTATAATAAATTAATTGAATTAAAAAAACTTAATCATATTCACTATACTATTTCTATTATTTTTGATTATAATTTTAATAAAATTAAAATAAATACTGAAGAAGGTAGAGTTTTACGACCTTTTTTTGTTGTTAAAAATAATAAAATTAATTTAACACAAGATTTTTATAATCGTATTATTTCTAATGATTATATTTTTGAAGATTTAATTAAACATAATATTATCGAATATATAGATTTAGATGAAATTGATAATAAAATGATTTGTGATAATATGAAAAAATTAAATAATAAATATATTAATTATACTCATTGTGAAATTCATCCAAGTCTTATTCTTGGTGTTTGTGCTTCATTAATTCCTTTTCCTGATCATAATCAATCTCCTAGAAATACTTATCAATCTGCTATGGGTAAACAATCTATTGGTTATTCTTTAACTAATTTTAATAAACGAATGGATACTTATAATTATATTTTACATTATCCTCAAAGACCAATTGTTTATACTAAATCTAGCGAATTATTAGGTTTCAATGAATTACCAGCTGGTCAAAATTTAATTATTGCTATTGCTTGTCATACTGGTTATAATCAAGAAGATAGTGTTATTGTTAATCAAGGTTCAATTGATAGAGGATTATTTAATATTACCTTTTATAGAACATATAAAAGTGAAGAGAAAAAAGATATGACTTCTTTAGCTCAAGAAAAATTTTGTATTCCTGAAAGAGATAAATGTATTGGTATTCGAAAAGGTTCTTATAAAAATCTTGATCATAATGGTTTAATTCATAAAGAAACTAATGTTAAAGGAAATGATATTATTATTGGAAAAATTACTCCTATTATTAATAAACAAATTTCAAATACTAAGAAAAAAATGAAATATAAAGATACTAGTGTTCAATTAAGACATAATGAAGATGGAATTGTGGATAATGTTGTATTAGATCATAATGTTGATGGTTATAGAATTGCCAAAGTTAAAGTTAGATCTACTAGATCTTTAGAAATTGCTGATAAAATGTCTAGTAGACATGGACAAAAAGGTACAATTGGTTTAATTTTATCAGAAGAAGATATGCCTTTTACCGAAGATGGTATTTGTCCAGATGTTATTATTAATCCTCATGCTATTCCTAGTAGAATGACTATTGCTCAATTAATTGAATGTATTATGGGTAAAATTGGTTCTATGAAAGGAAAGTTTTTTGATGGTACTCCATTTGAAAAGGTAAATATTGATAATTTATGTGATGAATTAGATAATTTGGGTTTTGAACATAAAGGTTATGAAACTTTATATAATGGTGAAACTGGTGAAAAAATTAAATCTAAAATATTTATTGGTCCTACTTTTTATCAAAGATTAAAACATATGGTTAAAGATAAAATACATGCTCGAGCTAGAGGACCAATTCAAATTTTAACTAGACAACCTGCAGAAGGAAGATCTCGTGATGGTGGTTTAAGATTAGGAGAAATGGAAACTGATTGTATTTTATCTCATGGAGCTTCATATTTCTTAAAAGAAAAAACTTTTGAATGTTCTGATAAATTTCAAGTTCATATTTGTAATAAATGCGGAATTATTGCCAATGTAAATAATGATATTTATAATTGTTTAAAATGTGATAACAAAAATGATTTTTCAAAAATTAATTTACCATATGCAACTAAATTATTATTTATGGAAATTGCTGCTATGAATGTTAATACTAAATTTACAACTTAATATTTTTTTTAAAATTTATTAAATTAAAATAATATTAACATAATGTCATTTAAAGGTTTTATCAAACATAAGGTTTTAAACAAAAAAAAAAGAATTATAACAGAAGATTATTTTTGTAATAAATTACGAAATAATCAACAAGAAAAATTAATTTCAAAAATAAAATATTTGAATATAGATGTATCAAAATTAAAATTAAATTGGAATTACATTAGTTTAAATGATAATTTAACAATTAAATTTATTTCATATTTTAAAGATTATATTAATTTTCATGATTTATCTTTAAATAAAAATTTAACAACAAAACATTTAGATAAATTTAAAGATGATTTAGAGTGGGATATATTAAGTGAATTTTATAATTTTACTTTAGATGATTTACATATTTATAAAAATTATATTAATTGGAGATATATTTTCTTTTATAAAAATACACCATCAGAAATTATAAAAGAAGATTTTTATAAAAAAATGTGGTGGTTATTTTTAGATGATCAAATATATAATCAAAATGATATTGAATATGGAAAATATAATGATATGATTATAAATAAAAATATGCATACAATACCAAAACCATTAATAGATCGTTTTGAATATACATTATTAGAATATAAAAGAAATAAAATTATTATGAAAGATGTATTAAAAATTCAATTAAATAAATTATATAAAGAGTTTATTGATAATAAAACAGTTTTAGATTTAAAAAAAATAGATTGTAATCTATTTAGAGTTGAACATCAAAATCAAGAAGTACAAAGTGATAAAAATATTAAAATCAAAATTACTTGTGAACAATCTACACAAACTAATAAAGTTAATACAAAATCAATACAAACTCAAGAAGTTTATAATCAAAAAAAAATGATACAAACAGAAAAAATTAATTTAGAATATTCAGATGATGTATCGATTTCTATTAATAAAAAAAAAAATGTTGAAGAAAAATTAATACAAACAAATGAATTTAATCATAAATGTATAATGGAAATGAAAAATATTCAAGAAGAAATTATAAATGATTTATGTGAAGATATTATAGAAGAAATAGTTATTGACTTATAAAAAAATTAAAATTTAAAAAAATTATAAAATAACTTCAAACAAATAATTCATGAAGGGAAACTCCGAAATCACAATCCGACCTATTATCGGTATACTCGGTGGAGTTGGCCCTATGGCGGGAATATTACTCCATACAAAGATAATTAACAAAACAAATGTAAAGAGAGACCAAGAACACTTAGATATTGTTCATTTATCATTGCCCCAATATATCGGAGACCGTACCTCTTATTTATTGGAACTTCAAATGACAAAGAACAAAGAACCAACGATAAAGAATCCTGGGATTGGAATGGGCAAAGTCGCCCAAGCATTGAGTGCAACGGCTTCATCCTTAAATACGAATGCTTTGGTTGTAGTGACATGCAATACCTTCCATTCTCCTATTATCTTTAATGAGTTTATGAAAGAAATTAAGAGAATCAATATGGAAATATGTAAACAACATAAGATAGAACACCAAAAGATGCCATCAATCAAACAATCAATTCCTGGATATTTATATATTCATCATATGGTTGAGTTAACACTTTTATTCATAAAACAAGAATTAGGAATAAACAAGGTTGGATTAATGAGTACTACTGGAACAAGGAATACTCATTTATATTTGGAGATTGCGATCAATAAATTCAATCTAGAAATCATTGAAATTGACCAAGAATATCAGGATGAACTTCATGAATGTATCTATAACAAACAGGATGGAATCAAGACATTATCCTTTGCATCATCCAGAGTTAGAGCAAACTTTGAAAAATATGTAAAGATGTTGTATGCAAAGGGAGCCACAGCGGCTATCTTGGGATGTACAGAAATACCCATTGTGTTGCATGAAAAGAAGCTGTTTGGAGTTGTATTGATTGATCCCGTGGATATATTAGCAAATACATTAATTGATGCCGTCGATTGCCAGGAATGAGGATGTGATATATATTTTTAATTAAAATTTAAAAAAATTATAAAATAACTTCAATATGAAATTATTTTATGAATCATTAATTAAAATGAGTACTACTATACTATTGACATTTATTCCTTCAATTGAAAGAGAATTTCGATCACATCCTGGAGGAATAACAACACATATGTTATTAGGAATTGGATCATGTATGTTTACAATATTATCAATAAAAATACAACAACAAAATAATGAAGGAGATATTACAAGAATAGCTGCACAAATAGTATCTGGGATGGGTTTTTTAGGATCAGCAACAGTATATAAATCAGATAATTTTGTAAAAGGTATAAATACTGCTGCAAGTTTATGGGTAGCAACAGCAATAGGGATGGCAGTAGGAGGAGATATGTGGGAATTAGGATTATTAGGATCTTTATTTACAACATTAATATTATTATTTAATAATTGTTATAAAAAATGTATATATAATTATAAAAGAAAAGATTCGGAAGATAGTCAAGATGATATATTTATAGCAGATATTAATTAAAATTTATTAATGATGTAAAAATAATTATAGAAAATGGAAGAACTAACTTATGAAAATATAATAAAGTTTTATGAAAAATATAATACAGAAAATGAAGAAGAAGAAATTGATTATATATTATTTTTTAAAAAATTTACAGAAATGAAAGAAAAAATTTTAAAAAAAAAAAATAAAGAAAAAGTTCAAGAACATTATAATTTTTATGATACAAAAATTAATGGAATTAATAAATTAATAGAACAAAATGAAAATAGTATAAAAAGATTAAAAGAAATGAAAGAAAAAATTTTAAAAGAAAAAGTACAATTTTTAAAAAAATTAAATCAACCAGAACAATTAAGTAAAGAATGGTTTGAAATAAGAAAAAATATGTTAACAGCATCAGATATAGGAGCAGTATTAGGATATTCAAAATATACTAGTAGAAATCAAATAATAAATAAGAAATGTGGTTTAGGGAAACCATTTAAAGGAAATAAATATACATTTCATGGACAAAAATATGAAGAGATAGCAAATCAAATATATGAATCTAGATATAATATGAAAGTTGATGAATTTGGTTTAATTCAACATCCAAAAATTGATATATTAGGAGCATCACCAGATGGAATATCAACAACTGGCATAATGTTGGAAATCAAATGTCCATCAAGAAGAGAAATAACTGGGGTAGTACCAGATCATTATTGGGTACAAATGCAAACACAATTACAAGTATGTCAATTAGATGTCTGTGATTTTTTAGAATGTAAAATAACAGAATATTTAAATGAAGAAGAATATAGAGCAGATGAATTTGAAGAAGAAGATTTTGAATATTTAGATATTATACCAAAAACATTTGATATTAATCATGTCAAAGTTACAGAAGATAGAAGAAATTATTTAGGTTTAGAGAAAGGAATAATTGGAGAATTACGAGTATATGAAAATGATGAATGGAAATCAAAATATTTTTATCCACCTATTCAATTAACAACTGATGAACAATTAGAATGGTTAGATCAAAAATCAACTGAATTAAGTAAATATATAAATGAAATTTATTGGAAATTAGAATATAGTTCTGTAGTAAGAGTAAAAAGAGATGATAATTGGTGGATAAAAACAGATGTTGAAGAAAAATTAAATGAAGTATGGGAAGATATTTTATTACGAAGAGAAGATTTAGATGGAGATGGAAATACAGAAGATTTTAGTCAATTAAAAATTGAATTACCAGATACAGAATTATATAAAAATTTACCATTAATATCATCAGATGAAGAAGAACAAGATGAAATAATAGAAGAATGTTTATTTTCATCGGCAGAAGATGAATGTTTATTTTCAGATTAATTAATTTAATAATAAAATAATAATTATTATTAAATGGAAAAAGAAATAGAAAAAATACAAAAAATAATAGATGATAAGAGAAAAGAAATTGAAAGAAGAAATAAAAAACAAATGGATAATCAAAAAAGATTTTATAATCAAAAAATTATAGGAAATAATTTATTGAATTTTGGAAAAGAAATAGAAAAATATCAAAATGAAATTAAAACAATTGAAAATCAAAATATGTTTTGGATAAGTTGGGAATATTATCAAAATTTAATATTTGATCCAAAAAATATGAGATGGAGAATAATACCAATATGTTCATGTTTACCAACAAATAAACCAGAAAATATGATATGGATAACAAATTGTGAAAGATTTATACCAAAAATATATAATTTTGTAAGATCTTTAAAAAATGTAAAAAGTGCAGTAATAAGTAGAATGGGTAAAAATGTAAAATTACATATTCATCAAGGTTGGGAATGTATAGCAAATCATATATTAAGAAGTCATTTAACAATTATAGTAGAAGAAAACAAATCTGGATTAATAGTAAATAATGAAAAAAAATATCATAATCCAAAAGAATATATTTTATTTGATGATTCAATAAATCATACTGGATTTAATGAATCGGAAAATGATAGATATATTTTAATAATAGATTTCAAAAGACCAAAAGAAGTAATGAAAGGAATATCAAAAATTCAACCACAAGATGGATTAGATTTAGAAGTAGTAAGACAAAAATTTCAAAAAATAAATAAATATTATGGAAATTTAAAATATTAATCTAATCGTTTATGTGGAGGAATATATTTTTTTTTAGGAGATTTAGATTTTTTAGACCTTCTAGTTTTTTTTTTCATAGGAGTTTTTAATTGTAATTGATATTGTTTAAATTTATATAAAGATTCTTCAAACCAATCATATTTACTATTTTTACGAATATATTTTTCAATGATTTTTTGAACTTTTTTAAAAAATTGTTTATCTTTAAAATTTTTATGAATATAATCTTTAACAATTATTTTATTTTTTATTTTTTTAGTTAAATTATATTTATTTCGCATATACCAAATTAATTCATTGATTTCAAGACTTAAATTCCATTGTCTTTTTTTAAATTCATTTGTATATTCTAAACTGAATTTAGGAATATTATCTATAACATTTTTATTATATCTAACCATAATATTAATAACATTATTAAAAGAAATCCAACAAAGACTATCCATTTCTTTAAATTTTTCATTAGTATTTATTAATTTATCAAATTCATTAAATTCTATAGAATTACATTTATAATATGCAGTAATATAATACTTTTTATAATTATTTCTATCAAGAAAAATTCTTTTAGGATCTAAAATATGACCAGTTTCTTCTTTAAATTCTATTTGAATATTTTTAGGAAAAGAAGTATTTTTTTTTAAATTACCACCAATAAAAACTAATTGACCTGGATTAGAATGAATATAACCTTGTTTAGGATTATATTTTTTTTTTAAACCCATTAAAACAAATATTTCATTTTTTTTATCTATATAATATGGTAGACAATATGTATGAGCAATTTTTTCATTATTCATATTAATATATATTATATAAATATTTAAAATTGAAAAATATAACATAATCAAAAGATGGAATTTTGTAATTGTGGTAGCTATTTATTTAAAAAAGAAATTATAAAAGAAGATACAAAAAAATTAATTTATTATTGTCAATGTTGTAATTATCAAAAAGATTGTCAAAATTATAAAATATATTCAAAAATTTATAAAAATAATAATAATATTATTAATAATGATATAGAAAAAAATAGAATGAAATTAAATGATCAAACATTACCATCAATTAAAATTAAATGTAAAAAATGTAAAAAAATTAATGAAAATAAATATGAAATTCATTATATAAATAATTCATATCATCGTAATATAATTTGTAAAAATTGTTATACTAATTGGTTGAAATAAAAAATAAAATAAAATAAATATATTATAATAATTTTATATATATATTTAGATGGTTAATTTTATAATTATTTCAAAATCACAAGATATTATTTCTGAAGAATTAGATCAAGAAGTAACTTTAAAAAATATTCATGATTTATTACAAAATAATAGAAAACAAAAAGATTTAAAAAAAGTTTATACTTGGGATTTTGATGAAGAAAAAATTGAAATGTATGGATATATAAATGGAAAAGAAAAAGAGATAAATAAATTAGAATTACCAGAACCAATCGAAAATGATTTTTATTATAATCAATTAATATTTTTTTTATTAAATGAAGATAATGAATATATAGATTTAGAGGAAGAAGATTTCGAAGATTTTTATGATATAATTTTTGGAGGCTTTGATGATATTAATTCTGAAGATTCTGATGAAAATTTTGCTGATGATGAATTTGAAGAAGATGGTTTTATAGTATTTGATTAAAAATTTATATAAAATATATTAATTTTTATTTTCTATGATTATTATATATTTTTATAATTGAAAATGAGTTTTCGAAAACCCAGAATCAAATTCGGCACAACAAGTAACTCTATTTATTTAGAAAATGAAGACAATAATAAATTAATAATACATAATAATGATGTGGATGTAATTGCAATAAGCGGTATTACAAGTCAATCTACATTACAAATAAAAAGTACTGAACCAAAATTTGAAATAACAAATACTACTGTATCTGGTAATCCATATGCAGAAATGAGTTTAGGAATAACAAATAATGGTGATAAATGGAAATTAAGTGGTGGATTACAAAATAAAACAGATGATGATTTTAAATTTCATATTATAAAAAATAATAATGAATATTTAACAATAAATGATAATGGTAATATAGGTATTGGAATAACAAATCCAAATTATAAATTAGAAGTTAATGGTGCAGCTAATATAAAAGACAATTGTTTTGTACAAGGTAATTTAATATTAAAAGGAATAACAGCAGATTCTAGTGAAGTAACAGATAATTTATGGACCGAATCAGATATAGGTAATATTTATTCTAATAATAATATAAATATAGGTATTGGAATTACAAATCCAACAAATAAATTAGAAGTTAATGGAAATTTAGAATTATATGGAAATTTACTTTCAAATATAGATGAATCTTATAATATAGGTTCACCTACAGAAAAATTTAATAATATATATATTAAACAAATAAATCTTGAAGATATTGTAATAACAAAAACAAATGATAAATTCAATATTAATACTGCAACTAGAGTAGTCGGTAATTTAGATATTGAAGGAGATTTAAATGTATTTGGAAATGCAGTAACATTTGATACAGAAACAATCCAAGTTGAAGATAGTTTAATTCAATTAGCGATAAATAATACCGGAGATATTATAGATTCTGGATTTTATAGTCAATATATAGATAGTGGAGTAACTAAATATACTGGTTTAGTTAGAGATGCAAGTGATGGAATATATAATTTGTTTACTTCTTTACAAGAAGAACCAACTACAATTTTAAATAAATCAGGTTTAGGTTATTCTAATGCAAATCTACAAATTGGTAATTTAACTTGTACAAATATAAATATGACTTCAGATATAACTTGTGGATCATTAAATGTTACTGGAAATACAAATATTACTGGATCTTTAGAAGTTGATGGATTAATAACATTAAATAATACTTTAGATGTAACTGGAAATATTAAATCATCTAAATGTGATGCTAATGGTGCAAATGGATATATTTTAGTTGATTCAATATCAACAACTGCATTATCATCAGCTAATTATACTACAAATGTATTAAGTTTTAATACTATTTCATCTATGGAAAATACATTACAACATTATAAAATACATATTCGAGGTGAAATAACTGGTGATGGAAATCAACCAAATATAAGTTGGAGAGTTAGCGATACTAATGGAGAAATAAATGATACTAATTCATATCATAATGAAATTACATCATATACTGGAACTAATATAGTATCATCTAGTAGAAATTCTTATGGAGAATTAATATGGAGTGAAGGATCAACTAGTGGAACAAGAGTTTTTACATCAGTATTAAATATGTGGGTAGGAACATCATCTAGACCATATGATACTTCAATAATTGGAGAATCAAAATGTTCTTCAATTGATGGTACTTCAACACAAAATAATAAAATTTCATCATCTTTAACATCTTTGGCTACAATTAATTCAAATATAAATAATATTGGTTTTATGAGTAATAATAGTAGTAGTGATACAAATTTTTATGCTCGTTTATATAGACTCTTATAAAAAAATAAATCTTATACTTATAAAATATAAAATATTATAAATATTTTATGTTAGATTAATATATAAAAAAAAAACCATGGCATCTCATTTTTCAATTGAGGATTCTCTTTATGTGAATGCATCAAGTGGTAAAGTTGGTGTAGGTATTACTAATCCTTCAAAAACTTTTGAAGTAGTTGGTGATATTGATTCTACAACTGATTATAATATTAATGGTACACAAGTTTTATCTGCAACTACTTTAGGAAGTGCTGTTGTAAATTCTTCTTTAACTAGTAATACTGGTAATTTAACAAATACTGGTACATTAACAGTATCAAGTACTGGAAGCAGTCCATTATCAGTACTTAATGCATCAATGAATGATGGTACAAGTCAATGGGTACATTTTGGTAAAGCATTGAGTAATAATGATTCAGCAGCATTAGGATTTGAATATTCTTCTGGTTCATCTGCACAACTGAGATTAGGATTTTATGGCAATGCTAGTGATTTATTAGTGGTTCAAGAAGATGGTAAGATTGGTATGGGAGTTGATAGTCCATCTTCTGAATTACATGTTCAAAAAGATCAGAATGCTCTTACACAAATTGAATGTGAAAATAGAGGAGAAGGGACAGCTGCCTCATGTGTCATGAAATGTCAAGCAGCAAGTGGTGCTATGTATATGCAAGCATTTGATGATGAATTTACTACAAGTGGAGCTAATATTGCTGATAGTGGTTTATTAAGTACTGGAAGTGGTAATTCTGGAGGTTTAGGTATAAGAGCATACTCAACTGATGGTGATATTCACTTTTGGACTGGTGGTAATAATGAAAGAATGAGAATTGATTCTGATGGTAATGTTGGTATTGGAACTAACAGTCCAGATTGTTTATTACATCTTTCAGCTGGAACTTCTGGCGATTGTGTATTATTTATACAATCTGATACAGATAATACTAGTGGTCAAGAAGGTGATAATCCTCGTATCTTATTCGCACAGGATGGTCAAACAATCTCTAATGCTGATGGAGCAATAGGAAAAGGTTATAGTGAGGATAATGATTTATTCTTATCTAATGGAGATGGTGATATTGTATTTTATACAAATGGAGGT
>Ga0207990_1000598_pt1 | contig 20536 bp, 18 predicted proteins | sample ETNtaG_8_FD_185780 | JGI IMG/M metagenome (GOLD analysis project Ga0207990, IMG submission 185780) | Marine microbial and viral communities from oxygen minimum zone, Eastern Pacific Ocean - ETNP201406SV75 (SPAdes) (version 2) | ecosystem: Environmental > Aquatic > Marine > Oceanic ...
CTAATTTCAGTAAATAATAAATCTGTAATTTGTTTCAGTTTTAGACAAAGTATTTGTGTATCCTCTTTTCTAACACAATTTAACGATAAACGAAACTCTGTAATCCCCGTAAAGTAATTCAGTAAATCTTTGGGGATAATACTACGAAAATAGGATGTATTTGATAATTTGGTGATGTAATTAGACATAAGACGAACCCGAAAGTGTGACTAAAAATGTGACTAACACAAGTAGAGGGGTTCAATATTGGGATATTTTGGAGAAATGTAATTTAGGAAAGGAGAGTAATTCCAACTACTTATAGACCAAAAAGTCAAGTAGGGAATCGAGGTGAGAGGATTTGAACCTCCGGCCTCTTCGTCCCGAACGAAGCACGCTACCGGACTGCGCCACACCTCGACTGTCAGGGCATATGAACACAGCATACAACAAATGGCAACGGAGGAAAGTGCTCTGCTAACTCAGCGTAAAATGCTTTGCAGAGAAGCAATTTTCTGCTGTTGCTTCTGCGTCGTAGCATAGCGTTCCGCGTGTATCAATTGCTTGATCAGTTTCTTGCTGACTTCTGGATGAGCTTTTGCGCCTGTGCTTTCAAGATTCAGTGCCAGAATGGACATTTGCACATTGCGAATAATCAGTTTCGGCATCGTACGCAGCAGGAGGTCTCTCTGCTTCAATGCCTGCGCAATTTGCATATCATTTTTTGAAGTCAAGGCTGCCTGTTTCAAAGACTTCAGGGCTTTAAAATAAGTTTCGATCCTGTCGTCTGTATTCAACTGTTCCTGTGCCTCACGGATCATTGCAACGGCATCCATGTAGTTTTTCTCAAATTCAGTCGCCTGCAGATCCGGTGTAAAAACCGAGCGTGGTAATTCTCCAACTGATCGTGATGCCAGCAGGTCCGGCGGTTGAGTGAGGCTCTGGTCCGTAGAACTGTAAAAATTAACCACTATAGAATTACGCCCTGTCATTTCAATAAATGGTGGTAAATTCAAGGCGTCAGGATTTACCATTGCACGCAGGATAACTCGTTTCTGGTGCTCTACGTCTGTATCAAGTTCTACAAAACGCAAATATTCATGATTCTTGAAGCCGGCAATTTCGCCGATTTTTTCTGAATTTGGGAAAATAATCTGCAGGAAAAATTGTGCTTCATATCTTCCAGTTTCCGGATCCTTTAATTTTAATTCAGCCACTTGATAAGGAAAGCGATCCGGGCTTGTCTGAATCGGCCCGTCAAAAATAACCTCAATTCCAAAGCGCCAGATTTCACGCAACTCATCTTCTATCTGCAGAGGAATTTTTTTCAATTCTATGACTTTGAAGGTTTTCCGTAATACTTTAACGTTTTCCGGTACCTCCGCTAAAAAGGCGGAGCGTTGCAGTAAAACGAAAGCATCGTTATAAGTGAAGAATTCGCGGGTACCGTTTTCCAGTTCTAAAACATAACGATAACGTTCACCTTGTTTATCGGTAGCTAAAAATTTACTGTCTTCAGGCTCGAGAATACGAAAACGCCGTACACCTAAAACCAGACTTTTAGCTTCAAGAATATCATGCCTACCGTAAGTTTTAACAAAGGCAGTCGCGTTAAGAACGATGCGGTAAAAATCATTCTTCTCCAGTACACCAAAATCCGTACTTTCGGCAGAAGGAAAAACAAGCGCCCGGTTGCCACTGAGTATCAGTTCATCCGTCTGTGTCCACTCACGAATACGGTTTAGCAGCCACTTTCGACTGGAACCGTCATCAAGAATCGCCTGTAGATAATAGTCGTCCTTACCCCTATTTTTCACAAAGACAGAAGATATTTTTATGGATTTGAAATATCCATGATCCAGAACGGCAGCCAGTTTGAGGGCTTTTTGCCGTGACGTATATTCCGGAAAGGCAAATGCGGGCTGGTTTAAGCAAGCCAGTAACAGGAAGAGCGCCAGAGTGATTGAGTAGATTTTTTTATTCAAAATTCTTTCCTACATAAATTTCAATATCGGTTGCCTGTTTATTGGTTCTGCTGTCCGGTACAGGTTCGAGCACCTGTTCTCCCGGCAGAACCTCTGCCAGAATCAAAGCAGCCTTCAATAAGTTTGCATGAAAATATATTTTCGTTTTGGGCAGAATCGTCTGTTCACGTACCGAAGAGATATTGACGATATTCAACTTCATGCCCATCCGCTTTTCTATTGTTCTTTTCTGTTTGCGGTCCAGCATTACAGCAAAACTCTGCGCTGCTCCGACATTCGGGGACGCGTTAAGTACCGCGACATTCAGTTGATCAAAGTGACGGTATGACATCAGGGCTGTGACAGGGTGCAGTAAGAGTTGCTCACGCGGCATTTTTTTGGGCGGTACCAACTCAGCTTTAACTGTTTGGATTATTTGCAATCCGTCTGAGGCAACGGTGGATGCCGGCTTTTTTGGCGGTTTTTGTAAAGCAAAGGTTAACTGTCGCGAATCGGATCTTTTAGTATCAAGCACCAGGGTGTGTTTTTCTTTGCTTGAAACAGTAAGTGTCACAAGGAAGTCTATTTCGCCGTTTTCGGTTTTAGTAATTTTTTCCGCCAGGCTCATTTTCTCCAAAATACCGTCAACGGCAAAGGATGTGATTTCCCGTTCAGGCAGCAGAATATTATTGATGAATGTATTGGGGAGAATAACCGTGTATTCAGACTTGGAGTTTCCCGGAGTAATCTTGATATGAGGGAATTGCCCCGGATCAAAAAAACCCTTGAAAGTCAAATATGAACTGTTTTTGCCTGCAAGCAATTCAAAGCGGTCAAGCATATGACCGGAATTTGCCGACAGCGACAAAGTTGCTGAAAAAAAGAAAAACAGCAGACTGAGAGCTAAAGAATATGAAAACTGCTTCATTAAACTGCAGTGGCTAAGGTGCATGATTGGGGGTCTCCTGCCGGTACATCGCCCGTGGAGACACCCACTCATAAATGCAGAAAATGAGCCACTAGAACAAAGCAATCATGAATCTGAAGAATCGTCAGAGTTCGGCGGGTCTTGAGGTTCCTCAGGAACGTCTTCCTGAACAATGTTTTCAGGCGCCGTTTCAAGCGCTGAGTCCGCAGCTGCGACTGTTGTATTTTCCACTGCAAGAGAGTTTTCGCCGGCAGGAGGATTTTCACTGGCTGCCGCATTTTCTTCATCATTCTCATCTTCGATCACAGGCGCAATACCGATCACCTGTTCATCCTTCTCAAGGCGGATCAGCCGGTTACCCTGAGTGACCCTGCCTATTGTACGGATATTTTCTACAGGAATCCGGATCAATTTGCCCAACTGTGTGATGAGGAAAAGCTGGAAATGCTCTTCAACTTCTAACACATTCATAACCGGACCATTTGTGTCAGTAATCCGAATAGTACGCATTCCGTAGTTACCCCTGTTTTTCGCCAGTGTATAATCTTCGATCGGTGTCTTTTTACCAAACCCACCTTCCGTAACCGTCAGTAATTCACCTGTACCTGTGAGCGACAACGCGGAAACCACCCTGTCACCCTCACGAAGTCTTACGCCTCTCACTCCACGTGCCTGACGTCCCATAGCTCTTAAAGTAGACTCGTTAACACGCAGCCCCATTCCGTCACGCGTCGCAAAAAACAACTCCTGTTCACCGTCTGTCAGTTGTACAGAAATGACTGAATCACCCTCATCAAGAGTAATAACACGCAGACCCGTCACGCGAATCTTTGCACAATCGAGCATGGGTGTTTTTTTAGCAACACCGCGTTCAGTGCAAAGGAAAATATACTTGTTCTCGGCTTCCTTCGGAACATTCAAGCAGGAGCAGATCGTTTCACCTTCGCGTAAAGGCAGCAGATTGATAGCCGCTTTTCCACGTCCGGTCGGGCCTGCTTGAGGCAGTTCAAAAACTTTCTTTCGGAAAACCTGACCTTTGTTGGTGAAAAAGAGCAGGTAATCATGCGTCGACGCGACGAATAGCTGTTCTACGAAATCTTCATCCTTGGTACCCATGCCCAGACGTCCCTTTCCTCCACGACGCTGCAATCTGTATTCACTGACTGAGCTGCGTTTGATATAACCTTCCCGCGAAAGGGTGACCACCATGTCTTCTTCATTAATCAGTTCCTCGATGAGAATTGAACTGTCACCTTCAATAATTTCGGTTCGACGTTCGTCACCATATTTATCCCTGATTTCTATACTCTCGTTACGTATAATATCGATGACACGTTCATCTTTGTCCAGAATATCCTTGTAATCCGCAATCGCTTTGCCGACTTCCTCATGTTCAGTACGTATTTTATCCTGCTCCATACCCGTCAAACGCTGCAGCTTCATGTCTAAAATTCCATGTGACTGACGTTTGGAAAGCCCATAATTTTCCATCAAAACAGCTTCTGCGGCAACTCCGCTTTCTGCTTTCCGAATAATTTCAAGCACAGCATCCAGATTTTCGAGCGCGATCATCAGGCCTTCAAGCAGATGCATCCTGTTTTCGGCCTGTTTCAATTCGTAACTTGTACGGCGGACAACTACTTCTATACGGTGCTGCAGAAAGAACTCCAGCATCTGCGGCAATGCCAGAATTTTGGGCTGCTTGTCCACAATGGAAAGCATAATTATTCCAAAACTTGACTGCAAAGAAGTATGTTTATAAAGATTACTCAAAACAACTTCCGGACTTTCTCCACGTTTCAGCTGAATGAAGATACGCATACCCTTGCGGTCAGATTCATCACGTAAATCCGAAATTCCTTCCAGCTTTTTATGACGTACCAGATCGGCGATTTTTTCCAGCAGAGCCGCCTTATTGACCATAAACGGAAGTTCGGTAACAATAATCAGATCTCGCCCGTCTTTGGTTTGTTCAAAATGACTTTTTGCCCGTATCCGGATTATCCCGCGTCCCGTTGTATATGCGTCATAGATTCCACTTTTACCGATGATCGTTCCCCCGGTTGGAAAATCCGGTCCCGGAATAAACTCCATCAAATCCTGAATTGTAGAATTTTCACGATTATCCAGATAATAAAGCAGGGCATTCATTACCTCAGTTAAATTGTGAGGAGGAATATTGCTTGCCATCCCCACCGCAATTCCGGTCGAACCATTGGTGAGTAAATTCGGAATTCTGGAAGGTAAAACAGAAGGTTCAATCAGCGAGTCATCATATGTCGGTACAAAATTAACCGTATCTTTTTCCAAATCCGCAAGCAATTCATGAGCGATTTTCCGCATCCGTACTTCTGTGTAACGCATCGCGGCGGGAGAATCTCCATCAACTGAACCAAAATTTCCCTGACCGTCAATCAATTGATAACGCATTGAAAAATGCTGGGTCAAGCGAACCACAGTATCGTAAATTGCCTGGTCACCATGAGGATGATATTTTCCCATCACGTCACCTACCACTGTTGCTGATTTGCGGTAAGGTTTATTGAAATCGTTCCCCTGCTCACTCATCGAAAACAATACACGCCGATGCACAGGTTTCAGGCCGTCCCGGACATCCGGCAGAGCACGACCGACAATGACGCTCATCGCATATTCCAAATAGGAATCGCGCATTTCGTGGACAATGTCCGCCTCAAGAATAGTTTCGCTCATAGTTTAATAATAGTTGAATTTTAGTTTGATTCTCTGGATATTGCTTGTATTTCAATATAATTGGAATAAGTATGAAGTACTGGGATTTATCTTAATCAGTACTCAAATAGTTTCAACTTCATAAACGTGGTCGCGTTTTTGAAGTACCACAACTTTATCCATAAAGTCACCCTGCTGAATTTCATTGACAACCTCCAGGCCGTCAGTAACTTTTCCGAAAACAGTGTGTTTACCGTCCAAATGAGGAGTGGGGCCATGTGTGATAAAAAACTGGCTGCCGTTGGTCCGCGGACCTGCGTTTGCCATCGAGAGCACTCCTGCGCTGTCATGCCGACGTTCCGCTGTACATTCATCATCAAAATTATAACCTGGCCCGCCAGTCCCGGAGCCTTCAGGACACCCGCCCTGGATCATAAAATCCGCAATTACACGATGAAAGTTCAGTCCGTCATAAAAACCTTTCTCAATCAGAGAAATCATGTTGGCCACAGTGTTAGGCGCGTCGTCTTCAAACATTTCGATTGTCATATTCCCACGATCGGTCTGTATTTGAATTTGTGGAAGTCCTGCTGAAATTTGTGTTTCACTCATAGTCTTTAATTGTTAGTGTGTTTAAGTTTTTAAAATTATTATTTAGATTCCGGAGACTCAGTTTGATCATCTGGAGATAAAGCTGAAAGATCACCCAGTCCAAGTGAAGATAGATCGAAGTTCGAAACTGCAGCGGAAGTTTCTGCATCAACCCATTGATCATTTTCAAACATGAGCAGTTTGGCTACTCCGCGAAAAGGATTAAAAATTTTAAGGTATGACTCTTCATCCTCACCTTCCAGTGTTAAATGAGTATCGGTCTCTTCAACAATTTTTCCCGCATATTTTACCGACAAGCTTTTAGGAAAAGTTACTTTTTTTTCTTCAATTTTCATAATTATCCAATATATTATTGACGCTTATAAACAACCATTCCTAGCCGCTAAGATCGCTAATGTTTCTTCTATGCAAACATAATGGTCAAAATTCAACCGCTAAGATCGTTGATGTTTTTCTTTGTGTTTTTTGCTAAAGAGCGGCTAATATTTTTTTAAGCGGGTGTCATCGTTTCTAAACGTGCAATCGCATGAACCGGTGCATTACTTCCAGCCATCAAGTCACCAAGAGCAGCATAGACCAAACGTTGTTTTTCCAGTGTGCGTTTTCCCGCAAACACCGGAGACACCACCTGAATTTCGAAATGCCTGCCGTCACCGCCTACTTCAGCGGTTGAATCCGGAACTGATGTTTCAATCGCCTGCTTGATTTGTTCTTCAATAGTTAGTTGACTACCTGTTTCATTCATAAAATCTCCTTTATTCTAATTACATCCAACTTGGTTGAAAATTTTCTTCCTGTTCAGGTGGTTCAAACATAAAAGAAGTTTTGCAGCCGCATGAACCTTTTGCCGATGGATTGTTGAATTTAAGCCCGCGATCCATCAAACCATAACTCCAGTCTATTTCTGTGTCCTTTATATAAAGATGGCTTTTTTTATCAACCAGAATCTTCAAATCCTGTGATTCAAACTCCAAATCAAATTTCGTTTTTTTTGAATCAAAATCTAAAGTATAAGTAAAACCGGAACAACCACCACCCTTGATACCTACACGCAGGCAGACATCATCGGTCACTTCGTTTTCCTGCATTATTTTGTGAATTTCCTTAGCTGCGTTTTCTGTCAGTGTTATCATAACGTCTCCTTATATCAATGATCTTCGCTGACCAAGTTTCGATTCCATTCAGGTATTTCAATGATGACGGATTGAGACCCGTTCGGTACGCACTGGCAGGCCAAACGTGATTGTGGTTCCAGCCCGGGCGCTAAATCCAGCATATCCTCTTCATCATCAGTTGCATCGTTACAGCTTTCAAATCCCTCCCGCACAATGATATGACAGGTGGAACAAGCACAGACACCTCCACAGGAGTGGTCCAAATCAATCCCTGCAGCTAATGCAGCATTCAGGATTGAACCCGGAAGACCATCATTTTCTGTTGATATTTTTTCGGCTGATATTTCCACCTTTTTCTTCATCGGTAGAAAGGTCGCATTATAGTTTTGCTGAGGCAACTCAAATTCAGCTTTCTCTATGTATGGATTCGTGCCTGCCATTATCTGTTTCAACAATTATAAAAATGGAACTTCAATCCTAAAATTATACTGAATTTAGCGTAGAAAATCAATGCAAGAACCAAGAATTTGAGTTTTTGCCTCAAAAACAAGCCGGCCCGTAAAATGAGCCATATAATTATACCTGAAGCAACTAAATGATCAGAAAATAAAGCAAAAATTATTATTTCTTCATTCGAGATAACAAATAATTAGTTTAGGAGATTTTAGGATGCCATCTTACAAGAAATGTATACAATACAGCTTGCTCTTATTATTTAAGGCGAGAATCTATAAATGCGAGTAAATCCGGACTTGCCCAATCCCTAACACCCAGGGCCCTGCCGAGAACAACACCGTCCGGATCAATCAAATATGTAACAGGAATATTTCTAACTCCATAAAGTTTTGTGATTTTCATCCTGTTATCTGCCAGCAGAGGGAAAGTGAAACCGTATTTATTGAAAAATACTTTTATTTTTTTGACACTTTCTCCCATGCCGACCGCAAGCACTACCAGTTTTTCCTGCCCCATTTCGTTGTAGGCATTTTCAAGATCGGGCATTTCTTTCAAGCACGGAGAGCACCATGTGGCCCAAAAATTTAACAGCACAAATCGCCCCCGATAATCCTGCAAATTTACCGTTTTAGCATCCATCATTTCTCCTGCAAAATCATGAGCCTCAATCCATTGAGTAGCTGGTGTGATACGCAACTTTTTCAGCACTTTTTTTTCGTCTTCAGACAGAGGAGCCTCTTTGCTTTGTGCGAAAGGCAGAGCAAAAACAAACATCGCGAACAACAGAAACGCGCGCTGGAGTAATTTTTTGGAAAGAAATGTATTAAAAACGTTCATTTATAATCAGTTGAAAAAGTTTTCAGCAGGAGTTTTAACCACTTTTTGAGGCAAAGCTTTTGAAAATATAACAGCATTTATTTTACGTCAAAACGAACTGCTTCACAATCAGCAATACAATTATTCATGCAGAATATCCAGAAGCAGGCAGCCAGTTATAAATAACGCGCACAAAATCATGATTTTCAACAAAACAATTTTTTTGCAGTAATTCTGAAAATGCTCTTTGTCCTGCAGCATCTCCGATGGCTAAAACGATCAGCACGTCACGGAATTGTTCCAAAAATTCCGCAGACGGCAAATCAGGAAAACCCCAAGCCGGCCTGTTTTTAACTCGTCGGTCAGGAGGCCCCTGACGGTTGTCCACAAAACCGAGAAGCTTGACCTCACGATTTTCAAAACTTTGCGCCGCCTGTCTGCCCGTCGGCCCGGAACCAACAATGAGCACACCGCGGCGTTTATTAAGTCGGCCATACTCCAGCAGAAAATGGGTTTTTGCTTCAAACATTGCCGGACGTTTATACATAGCTTCACTTCTGGAGAGACGTCCAGGAGCATGATATTTGCGCAGAAGAATTTCCGGATGTTTGCCAAATTTCGCGCCTTTTCCATATGCTCTTAAAATTACGTCATAATCCTCTGCCCATGGATTTTCGGAATAACCGCCAATTTTGTTAAATAATTCCCTCGTCGCAAAAAAACTTGGGTGCACAATTGGAGATTCCGCAAACAAATCCCGCTCGATCTGTTCATGAGAAATCAAGGAGTTGCTCCATGATTGGTATTGAATTCCGCTTTCAGGAAAAGTACCGGAGTCTGTGAAACCTTCGACCCTGCAGCCGATCAAATCCAGATCTGGATTTTCAACCATCATCTCCAGTTGTTTTTCCAGCCGAGTTTTTTCCATTCTGTCGTCTGCATCCATACGGGCGATGTAGTCTCCTTTGCATTCCGCCAGTCCAGTATTTAACGCGGAAACTATTCCATTTGCGGAAGTTCGAATTATCCGGACTCTTGTATCCTGACGTTTTATTTTATCCAGCATTTGCGGAGTTTCATCTGTTGAACCGTCATCGACAACAACAAGTTCGAAATCTTCGAAACTCTGTTTTGCAATGTCGTCAAGGCAGTTGCCTAAGACAGAGGCATCGTTCCGGACAGGCATAAGGATGGAAATTATAGGTGAGGAGTTCAAAATATTATCCGGAAAAGTCTGATGCCAAAAGCAGTTTTAGAATTTCATCACGCCGGTTTTTTGGCTGATTGAGCAGGATCACAAAATAGCGTCGTTTACTGCCGGGCAAATAACCGGCCATTGAGGAAACCCCACGCAGAGTTCCAGTTTTGTACAAAACTCCATTTTCACCGTGAAGTAGATTCCTCCGCTCAGAAAATGCTCTCAGCAACTGCCAGACGGATTCCGGAGTCAGGCGGTTTTTCCGTGAGATTCCGGAGCCTTCCGCGATGTTGAATTGTTGTTCAGGAATGCCGAGTTCATCGCGTAAATATTCCTTGAGCGCACGAATTCCCTTTTCCAATGTGGCCGGTGCTCCGTAACGTTTCAATCCGATGCTTAATAAAAGTTGATTTGCCGTAAAATTGTTGGAGTAATGCAGCATGCCCGCGATCAGTTCCGTTAAGGCAGAAGTATTCTTGTGTGTGTAAATAAAGCTGTCTCCGGAACTAATTTTACTGAGAGCAACTTTTCCGGAATCAAAAGAAAAACCTGCCTGTGTTAAAAAAGCGTGAACAAGTTCTCCCGCATAAGTAATTCCGGAGTCAGGTGGAATACTGATCCGGTGTTTCCCGGAAGACAAATCTTTTGCCAAACGCCGCGCTAACGGAGTTAGAGGTGTTTGTTCTTCTGCAGATGAGACGAAACCCTGCTTGTCTACTTTCAGAAAAACTGTGTTGAAATTAAGCACCAGCGCACCGTTCTGTGCATCATAAGGATTTTTTGAAAATTCAATTCCCGGAATTTTTATTTTCGTGTTGAAGAGTGAAGTATCGAAAAATACTTGATTCAACTGTTTTGGCAGTTCTGGAAACTGACTGAGATTTTGCGCAATTCTCCGCCATTCCTCTGATACCAGAAAAGGATCGCCGTAACCTTTGATTCCGAGAGAGCGATTTTCCCCCAAATAAAAATCAGTCCGGTAACGGAATTTAGGACCGAGATAATGCAGCGCGGCCAAGGCTGTTGCCAACTTGAGTACTGATGCCGGAACCAACAGAGGATTGCTTTTTGGAGGATAACGATAGAGAACCTCATTATCATCTGCGACCAAAACGCTGCCCTTACTAAGCAATGATTTTAGTTTCAAATCCAGCTGATTTTGAGCTGGTTTTGCGGACGCGAGTACAGAAGATAATAGAATAATAAATCCAAACGCAAACACCGCTAGAAGTGTTTTCCCTTGCACAAGACGAGGCTTCTCATTAGGATGGATCATTGATTTTAACAAAAATTCTTAATTTTAAAAAAGGCAGCATGAGCACAAAAAAAATCCTCGTTACTCCCGGAGACGGAATTGGACCAGAAGTTACGGAACAGGCAATTCTGGTTTTGAAAAATATAGCTCCACGTTTCGGACTCCAGCTTGAGTTAGGCGAAAAACCTGTGGGCGGCGCCGCATATGATTTGACCGGCACTCCAATTCCGGATGAAACACTTGAGGCTGCAAAAAATTCTGACGCGGTTTTACTCGGTGCTGTCGGTGGTCCCAAATGGGAATCTCTGGATTTTGCGGTACGTCCGGAACGCGGATTATTGAAATTACGCTCAGAATTGGAGTTGTACGCAAATTTGCGTCCTGCAGTAATATACGGTGATCTGGTCAATGCTTCAACACTTAAACCTGAAGTGGTTGACGGTGCAGACCTGATGGTGGTACGTGAACTGACCGGCGGAATTTATTTCGGACAGCCACGCGGTGTAGAAATTCGCAACGGTGAGCGTGTAGGATTTAACACACTTGTTTATTCGGAATCCGAAATTCGCCGTATTGGAAAAGTGGGTTTTGAAATTGCCATGAAGCGCGGTAAAAAATTGACCTCGGTGGATAAAGCAAATGTGCTCGAATCAACTGAACTATGGCGCGAAGTTGTTACGGAAGTCGGCATAGATTTTCCGGAAGTCGAATTGAGTCACATGTACGCTGACAATGCGGCCATGCAGATTATCCGTAATCCAAAACAATTTGACACCATGGTGACAACGAATATGTTTGGTGACATTCTCAGCGATGCCGCAGCGATGATGACAGGTTCACTCGGCATGCTGCCTTCTGCCAGTATCGGTGGAAAGATTGGAATGTACGAGCCGGTTCACGGTTCTGCACCTGACATTTCCGGTCAGGACAAAGCCAATCCGCTGGCGATGATCCTTTCGGTGGGCATGATGCTGCGTTATTCCTTTGACCTCGGTGAGGCCGACGAAATCATCAAACAAGCTGTCGTTGAAACCCTGGAGACTTACCGCACCGGCGACGTCATGGCTGAAGGGAAAAAGCTCATCGGTTGCAAAGAGATGGGTGAAAAGATCCTTCAATTTTTGGAACAAGAATAATCTTGAGTTCTATTGTCTCAAAAGGGAAGCTGTTATTTTTCAGGCTCCGCTTTCAGGTGGTACGCCTAAAGTTACGCTTGGACAAAATAATACAAAAGATACTGGAATTATTAGTACAGCACTGGCTGCTAAAAGGGGATTCATTATTAAATTATTTCAAAAAGACTCAACCTTTTTTACGGCAAGAAAAACAAACCCTGCTTGAGCAGTCTTCCGGACGAATAGTTATATATTTCACTTTTCGCACTCTTCATTTTCTGGATTGGTTTGCACCAATTGATTTAGCTCTGAAGCGTTCTTTTCCCGAAAAATATGTGGTTTTTTACATTGATTTTTCTACAACTGTGCATCGTATTGGTAAAGGGTTTGAATATCTACAATTTCGCCAACAAGTCGAAGAACGCCTGCTGCAGTTGAACATCTCACCTTTGCGGCATTTTTCACATGATGAATTAACAGAATATAAATCTTTTCCCGAAGCTTCTCTTCATGTAACCTGTGAATCAATCAGGCAGGAAACATTTTCTGTTGCAGAACGCATCTACCTACCGCATTATGCCCTACCAAAAGCAATTGACCTAGATCTTCCGAAAAATATTCACTTCAACCATGTCTTTCTTCCTACTCGACCACCTTACACATACAAGCAGCTCAATGACAAGTCCAGTGCTGACCTGGATCGGCTTAAAGAAGACTTACACATTCACCAAGTGGGCTACCCAAAACTGCAGGCTGCTTCCAGCCCCGTAAGCTGTTTCCCCAATTCAGATCATCCAGTAGTACTTTATGCACCTTCATTGGAAATTAGTTTACTGTTCAATGCACTGGACAGGGGACTCCTTAAACTTTTTAAAAAGATGTCACACTGCAATTTTGTGATCAAACTGCATCCTTCTCTTGCCTCACGCAGACATTATGTTACTACATTTATACGTCAAGAACTAAAAGGTGTTGAGCACATTCGCTTTGATGAACTGACCGGCATTCAAAATTTAGCCGGAGAATCTTCACTTATGATCACAGATTTTGGTAGTGTGGGTGGAGAATACCGATTGGGATTCGGCAAACCGGTTATTTATCTGAACACCCCTGTTAAATTTGAAGGCGGCTCAGATTTGCGTTTCAGGGATGATTTTGCAGATGCAATTTGCGAAGTAGAGGATTTGGAGAATGAGATTCGGAACGTGCTGAAAAAAGGAGCTCTTTCTATTTCAGAGCTCCGAAATATGCGTCAGCATGTGTTAAGTTTTACTGGAGTTGCAGATGAAGAGGCCGCCAGAACTATCAACAAAATCTGTTCAACTTGTTGAATTTTCTTCCCTATTCACTAAATCAATAGAAAATGCTGGAACACACACTGACCAGTATTCAGCCTCTTCTTCAAAAGGATTAGAATAGCGCACTCTCGCTCCCTTGCGTACCAACAAAGATTCGCCGACTTTAAGCGTTACTATTTCTCCATCAATTTCAATTTGTTTACGTCCTCGGACTATCATGGTGTATTCATCAAATTCCGGATTTTGAAAAGGCTCGCTCCATCCGGAAGGTGCTACCATGTGAGCAATGCTCAGTCCTGGCTCATTGCTAATCACCCGTCCAAAATGCTCTTCAATGAGCTTGCCATCTGTAGTTGGTACCACAAACGGTTCTTGCTGTAAAACGTAGGAACTACTCATTTCCCCTCTCTTTTTATGGTTTCTTGTTGAATTATCCTAGGATAGATTTTTTTTATCGCCCTATCATAATGAAATTGATTATCGATTTCAGTCCAAACTAAATCACTGACCCGCAAAAAGGGGACCATCTGTTTTGAGCTTACTTCAGAAATACATTCCTCATAGTGATTACTGCAAGGAAATGTTAAATTTTCTTCATGCTGGGCGCACATCAGTCGGAATAAATTGTGAGATATTTTGGAAATTCCAACTAACTCCCCCTGAATCAGCAAATGTGGGCGAGGATTTTTTGAGATAGCCGCAATTTTTCCGCTAAAAATGCTGAAGTACTCATCGTATTCGGAACGTTCTTCTTGATTCTCTCCATAGATATATACCTCATCATTGGATCTAGTCTTTCCAGAAGCAAGCACTACATCCGGACCGTCATAATTTATGACTGTTGATAAAGCACGAGATTCATAGAGCAAATCAGACTCCAATAACAAAAAATTTTCCTGCAGAACGTTCTTAGCCACAAAGAGTGAATGCATGCTGCCTGTTTCAGCAAAACGGGGACTGTGAATAAATTCAATCTTTGGTAATTTGGCCTGCGGTTGAAGGTGTTCGAGGTACATAGTTGCCTGAAAACCCGTCACAATTACAACTCGATCGATTCCTCCTTTTTTCAAGTGTTCCAGAGAGCGAACAATCAGAGATTTTCCGTCGATTTTCAACATCCCTTTTGGACAGAATCCAATCACATCTCGCAAACGAATTCCCATTCCTGCTGCAAGAATTACTGCAGTGTTGATTCTTGAAAATGCGGATTTTTTCATTATAATTCAGGGCACCAGCCGACCTTTGGGTTCTTCAGAACCTGAACCATTTGTCTGATCCTGAAACTGCATTTCATACAGTTGCTGGTAACGTCCTTCTTTTGAAAGAAGTTCATCATGAGTGCCCTGCTCAACTATCTGACCATTCTCCATCACACAAATCCGGTTTGCGTTACGGATTGTCGAAAGTCGATGCGCGATCACGATCGTGGTACGGTTTTCCATTAAACGCTCAATTGCCTGCTGAACTTCAATTTCCGATTCTGAATCGAGCGCGGAGGTGGCTTCATCCAAAATCAGAATCGGCGCGTCTTTTACCAGAGCACGTGCAATAGAAAGCCGCTGTCTTTGTCCTCCTGAAAGTCGCCCCCCTTTTTCGCCTATCACTGTTTCGTAACCATCAGGCTGCTCACTAATAAAGGTATGCGCATTCGCTGCCCGTGCCGCAGCATACATCCGTTCTTTTGAACAGTCCGGCTGCCCGTAGGTAATGTTACTTGCAATAGTATCATTAAAAAGGATGGTATCCTGAGTCACAATAGAAATCAGTTTACGCAGTGAAATCAAATCCAGGTCGCGTAAATCATGTCCGTCAATACTGGCTTCTCCTCTGGTGATGTCGTAAAATCGCGGGATTAAATTTGCAACTGTCGTTTTACCTGAACCACTGCTGCCGACCAGAGCCACTGCTTCACCTTTCTGTACAATAAGCTTAAAATCTCTGACCGCCGGTTCATCTTGTTCAGGATAATGAAAAGCCTTAATATTGAGGTTTATTTCCTGTTTAAAGTGGGATATTTTTTTCGAATTCGGTGAAGTAACAATTTCATCTTCAACATCAAGGATGTCAAAGATCCTACGTACAGCAGCAAAGCCTTCCTGCAACTTTAAGTTGAAGCCATTCAGCTTTTTTACCGGTTCATTCAGCATAAAAAAACTAATCACAAACGAAGTGAAATCCCCCGGTGTTATTTGACCGTTGATGATCAAATAACCGCCATAAGCTACAATTGTTGCTCCTGCGGCGGCACCGATGATTTCGATGATCGGATAAGAGTAAGAATCTATCATGACGGAGCGCATGTGATTCTTATAAAGGTCATCGTTGGCTGCTTTGAAGCGTTTGCTTTCGTACTTTTCCATGCCAAAAGCTTTGACCACACGTACACCGGAAATCGTCTCGACCAGCAAACTGCTCAATCCGCCAAAACTGATTTGCCTCTTACTAACTGCTGCCTTGTTACGCTGACCAAAAATCAGGATAAAAAAGACTGCAACTGGAATCAAAATCAACGTCACAAATGCTAACTGCCAACTCCGGTAAAACATAATACCCAGCAAAAGAAAAAATTGCGGAATATCACGGAAAGGTCCAGTGACTCCAACCTGCAACATGTTTTGGAAAACGTGCAAATCGTTGGTGAAACGTGAAATAAGATCGCCGGTTTTGGAACGTGTGAAAAAGGTGAGAGAAAGATTAACGAGGTGGTCAAAAAGCTGCTGCCTCAGTTTTACAATGAGGCTCTGGACAAGGTGACCCACGCTGTAGTTGTGACCAAAAAAAAACAAACCCTTGATCGCAAAAACAATCACCAATCCGAGACCGACCAGAAAATACTGTTTGAGTTCGGGATTGTCACCATAAGCAATGGTGTCGACTATATCTTTGGCATAATAAGCAGGAGCAGCAGTGAAAATATTGTAACCTGCCATACAGAATATGCTGAAAATAACCCAGCTTTTGAGCGGAGCAATAAGGTCAAAAAGCCGCCTTGCAATATGACGTGATTGTTCTTCCTTCATAGCAAATTAACCTTGTTTAGAGTTTTTGACACAGACATTCAACTTAGTTTTTGTCTGTCATCTCCCATGTTGTTCCTTCCGTAGAGTCTTTGAAAACAATACCCAAATCTTCCAGACGTTCACGGATCAGATCAGCACTCTCAAAATCTTTATTTTTACGAAAGTTAGCACGCAGTTCAATTAAGATCTCCATCACCTCATTCAGGTGTAGATCATTCTGTACATCATCAAGGCACTCTGGAATTATCCCAAGAACACCTCCGCCTAAAGTAGAAAATAAATATTCTGCATCAGCAACTGCTTGCGGATCAGGACGTTTTTCTGCAAGCAAATTATTTGCTTCACGGCTTAAATCAAACAGTACCGCAAATGCCTGCGGTGTTGAAAAATCATCGTCCATCGCTTCACAAAAACGTTTGCGATATTCTTCAAAATATTTCCCGGAAACTTTCACTCCGGCGGTTTTGCATTTGCGAAGATTACGGACTGTTTGATGCAGACGCTTCAGCGAAGAACCGGCTGCACCTATGGCGTTTTCACTGAAATCCACGACAGAACGGTAATGACTCGCGGCAATAAAATAACGAACCATCAACGGATCATATGTTTCAAATAATTCCAACAGGGTTACAAAATTTCCGCTGGACTTACTCATTTTTTGGCCTTCTATGGTCAGCATATTTGAATGCATCCAGTTACGCGCAAACGGTTTTGCAAGTCCTCTGGCCTGTGCGATTTCGCATTCATGATGTGGAAATTTCAAATCCATTCCGCCACCATGAATGTCAAATTCCTCACCCAGATAACGTGTACTCATTACCACACATTCTGTGTGCCAGCCGGGATATCCCCACCCGCTGTAAGGATCACGCCAGCGCATCAGGTGGCCGCTTTCCGCACGTTTCCAAAGAGCAAAGTCTCCGGGATGACGCTTTTCCGAACGTACTTCTACACGCGCTCCGCCCTGCATCTCATCAACGATCCGGTTTGAAAGTTCCCCGTATTTTGGATCTTTGCTAATATCAAAATAAACTGAGCCATTTGCTTCATAAGCCAGACCCAGTTCAATCAATTTTTCGATTGCTTCCAATTGTTCCGGAATATGCCCTGTTGCCCGTGGACTGATGTCCGGACGAATCACGCCCAACCGGTCCATCACTTCAAAATGCCTGCGCGCAAAATTTTCCGCAACCGCCATCGGTTCCTGTTCCAGTTCTCGGGCGCGCTTAAGCAACTTATCCTCGCCTTCATCGCCATCACCCAACAAGTGCCCCACATCCGTAATGTTTTGCACATAAAAGGTTTTGAATCCGCAATAACGCAGATACCGCAGAATTATATCAAAACTAACATAGGCTTTAGCGTGTCCGAGATGACTGTCGCTGTAAACGGTAGGCCCGCAAACATAGAGTGAAGTCCGGCCTTCATGAACCGGTTTGAAAGGTTCTTTTTGAGCAGCAAGTGTGTTGTAAATTTGAAGAGGCATATTTCCTAGTTCATCACTCACCTACATTCCAAACCAGTATTTTTGATAATCTGGAACTTTCTGCTTCATCTTGAGCAAAACGTGGTTCCTGAGATTTTACCAGTTCGATGTAGTGGTTGATGCTGACTTCAATGCGCTCAAGGAAAGGTTGAGGATAGACGCCCAGGAAAATAGTCCAGAAGACAAGAGGAACAAGGACGACTACTTCACGGAACGAAAAATCTTGAAGATTTTTTACCAGGTCTTTGCTTAGAGGACCGAAGATCACACGCTGCACCATCCAAAGCATATAAATCGCCGCAATCACAACACCGGCCGCGGCAACAATTCCATACCAGATGTTGACTTTTGCTGCACCGATCATCGCCAAAATTTCGCCTACAAAACCGTTTAATCCAGGCAGGCCTACAGAAGCCATGGAAAAGAAAACGAGAAACACCGCAAATTTCGGCATTGTATGCGCGACGCCGCCATATTCGGAAATTTCCTGAGTGTGCGTCCGTTCGTAAATCATGCCAACTGTGAGGAAGAGCGCGCCGGTAACAATTGCATGGTTTATCATTTGAATCCAGCTTCCGGAAAGTCCCTGAATGTTCAGCGCAAACAATCCCAGCACGATGTAACCCATATGAGCCACTGAAGAATAGGCAATCAGACGCTTGATTTGAGTCTGCACCATTGCCACCAGTCCTCCGTAAATAATGCCGATTAAGGCCAGTACCATGAAGACCGGGGCGAGATCATAAACTGCTGCAGGAAAAACCGGCATCGCAAAACGTAAAAATCCATATGGTCCAAATTTCAACATCACCGCGGCCAGTTGTACAGATCCCGCGGTTGGAGCTTCATAGTGCGCGTCAGGCAGCCAGGTGTGTAGTGGGAAAAGTGGAATCTTTACTGCAAACGCAGCCGCAAAACCAATGAACAGCCAGATCTGCGTTTCCGCAACTATGTCCATGCCGTACCAGTCGAGAACATTGAAAGACCATGCTCCATGCAATTCACGATAAATGTTTGCTGTATAAAGCAGTGATATGAGCATCAACAGTGAACCGAGCATCGTGTAAATGAAAAATTTGATGGTGGCATAAAGTCTGTTTGTGCCTCCCCAAATACCAATCAGCAAATACATTGGAACCAGCATTACTTCAAAAAATACGTAAAATAACACCACGTCCATAGCCGCAAAACAACCGAGCATACCGATTTGTAGCAGCAGCATTTGTATTTGAAACTGCCAGTTGCGTTTAGCAACATTCCACGAACCCAGCAATGTAAGCGGAGTGATGAAAGTGACCAGCAGAAAAAAGAAAAGATTAAGACCATCCAAAGCCAGGAAATAATCTATGTTGAATTGAGAAATCCACGGGGAGCGCTCCACCATCTGCAAATCAGCAGTGCTGGAATCGAAATTAAACCAGAGGTGCAGACTCAGAATAAAAGTAATACTACTGCTGACAAGTGCCGCCACTTTGGTCGGAGTACCATTTCCTTCGTCTCTGAACATTAATGCGAAGGCAATGCCCAAAATTGGCGAAAATATAATTAGCGAAAGAATTGGAAGTGCTGAAATGTCCATCAGAATTAGGTACTAAAGTTTGAAGCGTTGGTGTTAATGAAAGCAGGTGATATAGTCTGCTCCGCGGATACGTTCTTCCCGCAAAGATTATCAACCGATAATAATCACCGACAACAAAATAAAACTACCTATAAAACTAAGAGAATTAGCGACTTAAAGCAAGATCATTTTGAGCTATCCGAACTTTAGTTTGAGGCACCAAATCAAACTGTAGCACCTAAACGCCCTAACAAAGGTTTCATCAACTCACCTACAGTTATATTTTCAGGAAAACTCCATTCCAGGCCCAGTAGCAAATCCAGTGGATGAACTACAGTCTGTGCCTCATCAACGCAGCGTCCGCTGGTGAGAGCACTGATGTTAACCGTGCGCACAAGTTCCTGCTCCAGCAAATCAAGTTTGATCCACCTGCGTCTGAAATCCGCAAGATATTCAACTTGTTCAAAACTACCAAAACAAGTCAGACCATTGATAAAACTCAAAGTCGTAAAAACTAAAAAGAGGCCCGGGCAGAGACGCCCTGTTTCCAGTTCATGAATTATTTTTTGCTGCGAAAGTTCGAGCTGATAATTCTGGCTCTTTAGCATTTCATCCTGAATAATTACTGCTTCCTGGCGAATTTTGTTTTTGTGAAGAACCTCAACCGTAAAGAGATGTGTCTCTGCCGGAAATTCCGCAAAAACGCTTTGTCGAATTTTTCGATCAAACAATAAACGGTGAAGAGGGTGCGTGGAACTTTGCAAAACATTCAGCAAATAATTACGGATTACTTCGTTAAGATCAAAGTAGAGCAGTGATTTTTGCGGAATTATTTGACTCAGTTGATTTGTGCAAAACTGTGAAGCCCAGACAGTGAAATCATCTCCACAGACGGCGGCTGGGGAAATTTCGCGAATTGGATCTGCAAAGAAGGGCAGCAGATTGACCAGTTTTTGCGGAATCCTGCTTTGAAAAACACGGGCATCCCTCATTTTTCCCGGAATGAGCGAGATGCGTCTTTCCACTGAGTCACGGGAACGGTCCG
>Ga0207990_1000599_pt1 | contig 20526 bp, 20 predicted proteins | sample ETNtaG_8_FD_185780 | JGI IMG/M metagenome (GOLD analysis project Ga0207990, IMG submission 185780) | Marine microbial and viral communities from oxygen minimum zone, Eastern Pacific Ocean - ETNP201406SV75 (SPAdes) (version 2) | ecosystem: Environmental > Aquatic > Marine > Oceanic ...
GTCAGTTTAATCGGCAGTCCGGTAAAAATGTCAGAAACTCCGGTCAGCTACCGCAACGCACCACCGACTTTGGGACAACACACCGATGAAATATTGGAAGAAGTATTGGGTATGGATGAGGATGAACGCAGGGTATTGGCCAATAATGGAGTGGTTTGAAGAATGGAGATTGTTGTAAAAATTAGACGTTGCTCAGGACCGGAAGATAAAGAGATACGTTTTGACACCTTTAAGGTTCCACTGCATGAAAACATGAATGTTCTTGATGTGGTGAGCTATATCCAAAATAATCTTGATCCAAGTCTGGCTTTTCGTTATTCCTGTCGTACGGGCATGTGCGGAACTTGTTCCATGCGCATCAACGGGAAGAATCGTTGGACCTGCCGCACCTCAGTCCGAACTTTTGAAGGCAAGGATCTGATTATTGAACCCTTACCACATTTTCCGATTATCAAAGATTTAGCTGTGGACATGAGTCCTTTCTTTGATCGGTACAGAAGAGTCCGTTCCGAATTTGTACCAAAGATTCCAGATAGTCAGGAATTTGCTGAAATCTTACCTGATTCAAGAGAACGGAAAAACATTGATAAGCAAATTGAATGCATTACTTGCGGCTGTTGCTATGGCGAATGCAATATTGTTGAAACTAATCAGCGCTACCTGGGACCTGCCGCCATGAATCGTGCTTTTACCTTGATTGTAGATTCACGGGATGGAGCTGGGAAAGAGCGCCTGGAAATTTTAAATTCTCATGAAGGTGCGTGGGGATGTCACACTCAATTCAATTGCACTGATGTCTGTCCAATGGGAATCTCTCCCACCCAGGCAATTCAAAAACTAAAACGTAAGGAGGTGGTTCATGCTGTCAAAAACATTTTCTGATGAATCAGTCATGGTACCCGTGACGACATTCGATGGCAGCATCCCGAAAGAATTGATTTACGAAGTTGCGCTGGAATTGATGTCACGTGCCGCAATAGGGATTCCACAAGATTTTAAATCAGCTATTAAGAAAATGTGTAAGCTGGAAAAAACTCCTCTTTCAAAATTTGTGCTTAATGAAATTCAAAAAAATTATGAAATAGCGGAAGCCGACAAACGGCCTATGTGTGGAGATACCGGACTTCCCCGCTGGTATGTGAAACAAGGTAATGAATGTCGCACGCAAGGAGGATTTGTTGAACTGGAACGCAATTTACGCAAAGCCACAGCGGATGCAACTCAAAGTATTCCGCTACGTCCTAATCGTGTACATCCCTTAACACGAAAAGATCACAATAATAATCTGGGTATTCATGCACCGGAAGTCCAATATGCTTTTGAACCGGATGGTGAATGGCTGGATTTAACTACTGTCCATAAAGGAGGCCTGTTTGGGACAGACTATCGTATGTTGTTTCCTGCAGACGGTATTGACGGGATTAAGAAGTTTTTTCTGGATACAATGGTCCAATTTGGCCGACGCGGAATGGCCTGCCAACCGGCAGTGGTAGGAATCGGAATTGGTGGTTGTAAAGATACAACCATGCGTATTGCAAAAGAGGCTGCGTGTTTACGTGCCGTTGGCGATCGCAATCCTGATCTCCAAATCGCCCAATTGGAAGAAGAATTGAAGGAGTTGGGCAATTCTATCGGAATGGGTCCGATGGGCTTTGTAGGGAATCAAATGGTCGTTGATGCTCATATCGAAGTGGCCTATGCCCATACCGGGGGTATGCAGGCAGCTATTCACACATTTTGTTTTGCTTCACGTCGAGCCTCCGCCCGGATGTGGCCGAACGGACAAGTCGAGTTTCGTTCCGACCCCCAGTGGTTCACCGATTATTACCGCCGAGAAGGTATTTAAAAAACTGAAACATTACCATGAACAGCTATGAAAAAAATTATTGATATCAATAAACTTGAGATGCGTGAGGTGCACCTCACCTGTCCGGTTAAATCAGAGGATTTGATTCCGTTACAGTTGGGTGATCAGGTTTATTTGAGTGGAGTGATCTATACCGGACGGGAAGGTTTTTATCAACATTTGATTGATCAAGGACTGGAACTGCCTGTTCCAATATCTGAAATTTCTAATGTCAATTTTCATTGTTCACCCGCCGCTTCAGCCAGTGAGGATGGACATGTCATCAAAGCTGTTACAGCCACGGCCTCGTTTCGCTTTGGCAAATGGATGGAGGAATTTTTTAAAAAGACCGCTTGTAAAATCATTATTGGAAAAGCAGGCATGACATCAGCAGATTATAAAAAACATTTTGTTCCGGCGGGGGCAATCTATTTGACTACGGTGGGTTATGGATTGGGAGCCACTTACGGACGCGCGATTAGAAAAGTTCAGAATGCATATTGGTTGGAGGAGCTGGGAGTGGCACAGGCGGTTTGGGTACTGGAAGTGGAAAAAATGGGGCCGTTTATTGTTGAAAGTGACAGCGAAGGCAAAAGTTTATTTGAACAGTGCAATGAAAAAATAAATGAAAACCTGAAATCTTTATATGAAAAATTTCCGCAGCCGGTGTTGCGGCGCTTCGGTGAAGAGGTGGAACGTGAGCATGAGGTGATATGACGCAGACACAGAACACGATTGAGAAGCAGGGACTCTTTGCTTGGCTAATGCAGCGCGTCAGTGGGGTATTTCTAGCTTATGCACTGGTAATTCACCTGTGGACGGTCAATGTGGTTAATCAAGGTGAATTGAATTGGCAAACAATCTCCACACGTTTGCAGGAGGGAAATTTCTGGTTTATTTATTACATGCTTTTTATCCCGGCAGTAATTTACCATGCGTTCAACGGTCTTTGGAGTATTGCACTGGATTACAACCCATCGCCGGCAAAACAGCGTCTGCTGGGGTGGTTGTTCTGGACTGGAGGAATTGCTTTAACCATTTACGGTTACTTTGGTTTAAAACCTTTGTTTGGAGTGGCACAATGAGTTTAGTACAGCATTTTCAACGTTTGTTTTTATCACAAAAGAGCGTGGGTAATGTTTCATGGTTGTTACATCGATTGTCGGGGGTTGCTCTGGCAATCTATCTTGTGCCACACTTTTTTTCCATTCACAGTTCTCAGCAAGGACCGCAATTGTTTAATCAGGAAATGAATGTGTACACTGCTCCATTTTTCAAATTTGCTGAATTTATGATTGTGATGACGGTGGCCTTTCACATGTTCAACGGTTTACGGATCATTGCCATGGATTGTTTCAATCTGGCAGGCCATCAAAAGTTGCTCTTTGGATTGGCGATGATCGGATGCGCTGCGGTCTTAATTTCAGCATCTATTTTATTTGTTCCTCAAATCCTGGCACCTGCGTCTTAATAATGTTATGAACGAAACTTGGAAGTATCTTGAAACCGATGTGCTTATCCTTGGTGCAGGAGGTGCAGGCTTGTGCGCTATTTTGCATCTGATGAACCATCATCCAAAGCCCCAGGTCTTTTTGGCCGTACGTGGCCTTTTTGGCAAATCAGGCTGTACACGCATGGTCCAGGGCGGGTATAACGTCGTGCTGGACAAGAGTGACTCATTGGAAGCTCATTTTCATGATACCATCAAAGGTGGGCAATGGTTGAATGATCAGGAATTAGCATGGAAAATGGTCAAAGAAGCGCCGGGACGAATCCTGGAATTAGAAAACCGTGCGGGTTGTTTTTTTGATCGAAATCCGGATGGGACGGTGAATCAGAAACCATTTGCCGGTCAATCTTTTGATCGAACAGTGCATAAGGGAGATTTAACCGGAATTGAGATTATTAACCGTTTATCAGAGCAAGTGGCTGCTATGGAAAATGTCACGATTAGAGAAGAGATGCGTGCGGTTGATTTATTATTTGACCGTTCGGGACAAAAGGTGACAGGTGCATTGTTGATTGATTTACGCTGTGGTGAATTTATTGTTGTGCAAGCCCGAGCCGTTCTTTTAGCAACAGGCGGAGGGCCTACCATGTACAAAATCACAGCGCCTTGCCAGGATAAAACCTGTGATGGGATTGCGATGGGTTTTCGTGCCGGTGCTACTTTGATGGATATGGAAATGGTACAGTTCCATCCCACCGGATTGCTGGCAGGAAACAGTATGATTTCCGGGACAGTCCTCGAGGAGGGATTACGCGGCGCAGGCGCATACTTAATCAATGGGAAGGGCGAGCGTTATATGCACCGCTACGATCCACGTGAAGAAAGGGCGACAAGGGATGTAGTTTCACGCAGTAGTTTTATGGAAATCATGGCAGGTCGCGGGACGCCGGAAGGTGGAATTTATCTGGACGCGTCCCATTTGGGTGCTGAGTTTGTGATGAAAAATTTTCGTGGGATGAGCTTACGGTGCAAGGATGTGGGTTATGATTTGCCAAATACTCCAGTCATTGTCTCACCGACAGCCCATTTCATAATGGGAGGATTGCGTATTGAACCGGATTGCCGTACAGATTTGGAAGGATTATTTGCTGCCGGTGAAGATGCTGCAGGGGTTCACGGTGCTAATCGACTTGGTGGTAATGGTGTAGCTGAATCAACCGTGTTCGGAGGAATCGCGGGTGATGTGATTGCCGATTATTTGGCAGGACAACATTCAAAACCTGTTCAGGAATCGCAGATTAGAAAAATGATTGAATCAATCCTAGAACCTTTTGAACGAAAGCCATCGGTTTCGATTTATTCTTTACGTGATCGTTGCAAACAGAGTATGTGGGAGAATGCCGGTTTGGTACGTAATGAGGATAGTTTGCAGAAAGCCGCCGATGATATGAACGAAATTCGAGAACAATTATCAACTATCTCCTTGACTCATGGAGGACGTGCCTTTCATCTGGAATGGATGGAATATCTCAGTATTTTGAACTATCTCGACGTGTGCGATGTTATTATTAGAAGCGCGCAAACCCGCAAAGAAAGTCGGGGTTCTCATTTTCGTTCTGATTTTCCAGATAAAGAAAACAATCAACCTCTTTATAATATTTGCTGTTCCATGAATCAAAAACTGCAACTCAGTCCGGTACTCATGACACGTATGAAAACAGATGTATCAGAGTCGGTGTAATTTTATAACTCGAAAATAACGAGTTTTGTCGTGTCATTCAGGCTGAGAAAGATAAAATATCACAATATCAGCATATTATCAGATACTTCCCTTTGCTCAAGATGACAAGCTGTAGTCAATAATATTTGTATATTATGAGAACTCGTGACTCACGAGTTTGATAAAAAGGAAATTAGATAAACTAAAACCTTGTATAAATCTACGAAAATGGATCAGGTTAGAGTGAAAACAATTCACAATGATTTGCTTCAGTTGGCAAATGAGCAAATAGCTGAGCATTCACAAAGATTTTTCAAAACCGGAAAAGGTGAGTACGGAGAAGGTGACATATTTTTAGGAATCCGTGTACCTGTACTGAGAAAACTAGTTAAAAAATATCGCGGGATTTCAATTGCGGAAGTACGCAGATTGCTCCACTCAAAATTTCATGAAGAACGATTGCTCGCAGTTTTGATGCTGGTTCAGCTTTTCAAAAGCGGTGATGAAAGCGAGCAAAAACTAATTTATGATTTGTACTTGGAGAACACAGGATTTATTAATAATTGGGACATAGTTGATATCTCCGCAAGTAATATTGTAGGTGCGCATTTGTACGAAAAAGACAAAGCTCCACTCTATGATTTAGTACAATCCAAAAACATGTGGGAGCGCAGGATCTCCATCATCGCCACTTTTTATTTAATCAGGCAAAATGAATTTGATGATACGTTGAAAATTGCTGAAATTTTGCTCAATGACGAAGAGGATTTGATTCAAAAAGCCGTTGGCTGGATGTTGAGGGAGGTTGGCAAAAGAGAAATCGAATCTGAAGAAGAATTTTTGCAGGAACATTATAAGAAAATGCCGCGCACGATGCTACGTTACGCCATTGAAAAATTTCCGGAAACAAGCAGGAAAATGTATTTGAGAGGTGAGGTGTAACAGCTGAATTCCTTTTTCCACGGTCTTACTATATTTCCCGTTCCATGAGAAACCCCGGTTAGAAGCTTGAATTAACTCAAGTCGAAAACACCTGAGTATGGATAAAATTATCAAAAAATACAGATTGATAAGGCAGTTGAGAATAAATTTACCCGGACTCTAAAATAAATAATATCAAATCAAAAGAAAAATGTTTGAACTATCAGCAACACAAAAACAACTGCAGGCCACCGCTCGCGAGTTTGCCAAAAAAGAAATTGCACCACGTGCAGCAGAAATAGATCGTACGGAACAGTATCCATGGAAAAATGTGGAACTTTTGACCAGACAGGGATTCATGGGAATGACAGTTCCCGAAGAATACGGTGGTCCCGGAATGTCGTATTTAGATGTGGTCTTGGTGATTGAGGAAATCGCCAAAGTCTGTGGAGTCTCCGCGAGAATAGTGGTAGAGGCTAATATGGGCGCGGTTGGAGCAGTGATGAAATTCGGTTCTGATGCGCAGAAGAAATTAGCGTCGGAACATGTTCTAAGTGGTGACAAACCTGCGATCTGCATCACAGAACCAGGAGCCGGCAGCGCGGCCACTGAAATGACTACCCGTGCGGACCGAAAAGGCGACCGCTATATTATCAACGGTACAAAACACTGGATTACAGGGGGTGGGATTTCCAAGTTTCATCTGATTTTTGCGCGTGTTTTCGAGAATGACGAACCGCGGGGAATTGCTGGGTTTATTGCTTTGCGAGGCACAAAAGGATTAATAATCGGAACACGTGAACCGGCAATGGGTTTACGTGGAATTCCGGAAACTCAGATTATTTTTGAAGATTTGGAAGTTCCGCAGGAAATGGTACTGATTCCGCCTGAAGGTTTAGGGCACGGATTCGCCGGATTGATGAATGCTTATAACGGACAGCGTGTTGGTGCCGGAACAGTGGCGCTTGGAATTGCCACCGGGGCTTATGAATTAGCCCTGGAATATTCGCAACGACGTGAACAGTTCGGTCGTCCGATTTGTGAATTTCAGGGTTTGCAGTGGATGCTGGTGGACATGCACACTCAACTTGAAGCTGCACGGTTGCTTCTGCAAAAAGCCGCATCCGCCGGAACGTCCGGTGCGAGAAATTCTGGACACGGTTTCCCGGACATGCTGGAAGCGGCGCAGGCCAAAATATTTGCTTCAGAAACTGCAATCAAGGTCACGAATGACGCATTGCAAATTTTCGGCTCCGCAGGATATTCGCGGAATTTGCCCTTGGAGCGGATGTCGCGTGACGCACGCATGTTTACGATTGGCGGAGGAACAGCGCAAATTTTACGTACGGTTGTCGCTTCCGCTCTGCTCGACCGGAAACTTCCGCAAACACGTGACGGACATTTCAAACTGTCGCAAAAGGAGAACAAATAATGGCGAATGCGTCTGAAATTATCGGCAGTCGTCTGTATCACGCCGGATGCCGCAGAGCATTTGGAATTCCGGGCGGTGAAGTTTTAGTCTTGATGGACGGTCTGAAAAAATCCGGAATTGAGTTTCTACTCACGAAACATGAAAACAATGCCGGGTTCATGGCGGAAGGCGGATTTCACGCAAACGGAGCTCCGGGAATTTTAGTGGCTACGCTTGGTCCAGGAGTAGCAAATGCAGTGAATGTTGTGGCGAATGCTTTTCAGGATCGAGTACCTTTGATTTTCCTCACGGGATGCGTTGATGCAGACGAAGCACTGACCTACACGCATCAGGTTTTTGATCACAGTGAATTGCTCAAATCCGTCACTAAAGCCAGTATAAAAGTTGTAGACGGCGCGGTTGATGTGGCGATTGACAAAGCGCTTGCCATTGCGCTGGATGGACAACCCGGCCCTGTGCATGTCGATGTTCCGATCAGTGTTGCCGCAAAAGAACAACCAGCGCAGGACTTTCCAGCGGAACGGGAAATTATTGTCCGCAATATGCCTTCTCCATCCGCACCTGCAGAGGGAGCAGCTTTGGAAAGCGCAAGAAACTGGTTGCGGGAGGCAAAACAGCCTTTGATGATTGCCGGAGTAGATGTACTGAATCAACACGCAGAAAAAGCTGTCGCGGAATTTGCGCGGGATTTTAGGATTCCTTTGATCACGACCTACAAAGCTAAAGGAGTTCTTCCGGAAGATGATCCGCTGGCGCTTGGAGGAGCAGGACTTTCTCCACTGGCTGACAAGCAATTGCTTCCGTTGTTGAGGGAAAGTGATTTGATCATCCTCGCAGGCTATGATCCGATTGAGATGCGGGTGGGCTGGCGTAATCCATGGGATGAAGGTGCGAGAGTGCTTGAGTTTTGCGCTGTACCGAACACGCACTATATGCACCGTGCAAGCTTAAGTTTCATCGGAGATATTGCTGAAGGCTTGAAGACTTTGCGTAAAAATATTTCTCCGCAGCCGGTCTGGAATAACAAAGAACCTCAAAAAGTTAGGAGCGAACTTAAAACAATATTTTCCGCAACCGGAACGTCCGGATTAAACGAAGAATGGGGTCCGGCGGCAGTGATTGATGTTATGCGAAAAGCTTTACCGCGCAATGGAGTTGCAACAGCGGACAGCGGAGCGCACAGAATTTTACTGAGCCAAATGTGGGAATGTTATGAAGCCCGTGGTTTGCTGCAGTCTACCGCGCTCTGTACGATGGGGTGCGCGGTGCCGCTGGCAATGGGATTTCGCCTGGCTAAACCTGAACGTCCGACTGTTGCCTTTGTCGGTGACGCGGGAATGGAAATGGTTTTAGGAGAATTAGCAACTCTCAGAGATTTGAAATTGCCAGTGGTTATTATTGTTTTTGTAGACGAATCCCTGGCACTGATTGAACTGAAACAGCGTAGTTCAGGATTGCCTAATCTCGGAGTTGATTTTGGCGCAACTGATTTTCCGGCAGTAGCGAAGGCTTTGGGCGGAATAGGACGTTGGGTTTCCAATCCTGATGAACTGCGTGAAGGTCTTGAAGGTGCTTTTGAACGTCAAATATTTACGTTACTGGCTTGTAAAATTGGCGAAAAGGTTTACGATGAACGCTTTTAATTGGGGCCGCGAACTTAACTGAATCTGCTTAACAAGGTGTACTGTTTTCTGTGGATTTGGACGGTACTTTGTCAGTTATGCTGATTGTTTGAATCCGTTGCAAATCTCAAAGTCTGTGCCGCTCCCTCCCGTCTTTTTAAAAATCCGTTGTAGATTCTAATTTGATGTCATCTTCACAAACTAACAAAAAAGTCATTTATTTTTCCGGAATCTGCGGGACAGCTATGGCTTCTCTCGCAGTGTTATTGAAACTGCGCGGTCATTGTGTTAATGGCTCTGACGAAAATGTTTATCCGCCGATGAGTGATTTTCTGGTACAAAATCAGATAGACGTGCAAAGCGGTTTTGCTGCAGATAATTTAACTCCAGTTCCGGATTTGGTTGTTATCGGAAATGCTCTCTCACGGGGAAATCCGGAAGTAGAAGCGGTTCTGGAGCGTAAACTGCCTTATATCTCAATGGCGGAATTACTGAAAGAATACTTCATCCGTGGTAAAACTTCCCTCGTTGTAACCGGTACACATGGAAAAACGACGACGTCTTCTCTACTTGCCTGGGTTTTTGAGTCTGCAGGGAAAAAACCTGGTTTTATGATTGGAGGAATTGTGGAAAATTTTGGTTCAAGTTGCCATGATGGAACCGGCGGGTTTTTTATCACTGAAGGAGATGAGTACGATACAGCATTTTTTGACAAACGTTCAAAATTTTTCCATTACCTTCCAGATCAACTGATCCTCAATAATCTGGAATTTGATCACGCGGATATTTTTGATTCACTTGAAGACATTAAAAAATCTTTCAGACAGATGCTGCGTCTAATTCCGCAAAACGGAGTGATTGCCGCCAATGGCGACGACGATAATGTGCAGGATGTGCTCAAGTCTGCATATTCTCCTGTGATTAATTTCGGTTTGGGAGAAGCATGTGATGTGAGAGCAGTAAAGATTGAAGCCAGTGAATCCGGCACAAATTTTGTGGTGCATAATAAAACACAGAAAAATTATCCCAATTCACAAAAATTTACACTAAAACTCTCAGGAACATATAATGTGCTGAATGCGTTGGGTGTGATTGCCCTCGCACGGCACAACGGTGTTTCCGACATAAAAATTCAGGCGGCTTTTGATTCATTCAAAAGTGTTCGCAGACGGCAGGAATTACGGGGAGAAGTCAACGGAATTGCAGTTTATGATGACTTTGCTCACCATCCTACAGCAATTCGTGAAACTATCGCAGCAATCAGACAAAAACATCCGGGACGGCGGCTGATTGCGGTTTTTGAACCACGGAGTAATACCAGTGTACGTAAGATACACCAGCAAGCCTTGATTGATTCATTCTGCGAAGCAGATGAGGTGATTTTAACAACACTGCATCGTCTGGAAAAAATTCCTGCGGAGGAGCGCCTGGAAATTAAGCAGGTTTTAAAATCACTGATTAAGCAAAAAATTTCTGCTCACGAGTTTCCTGAAGCAAAAGAGATCATAGTACATCTACATGCTAATTGCCATTCGGGTGATATTGTCTTAATCATGAGTAATGGTAAATTCGACAATATTCATCAGCGTCTGCTTGAGGCACTTTAACAAAAAATAAAGGACATTATGGCTATAAGAGAACACTCGATTTATGACTGCATTTTGAGCAATGCTCAGAATTTCGCAGGCGAAACAGCATTAGTCTCAGGAGATTTGCGACTTACTTTTGCAGAGGTTCCACTGCACGTCAATTGCCTGGCACGTGGACTGAGGAGCACGGGATTTGAGAAAGGCGACAGTATAGCTGTGCTGTTGAATAACTGTGCAGAATATGCGCTACTTTTGGCCGCATGTTCACGAATCGGTTTAATTACAGTTTGCTTGAATACGCGTACAAGTGCAGATGAAATGCGCAAGGTGCTGGAAAATACTAAACCGAAAGCGCTTCTTTTTCAGACGAGTTACGAACAACAGGCTGAAGCACTTCGGGATTTGCTGCCTCCACGTCAATTATACAGCATTGATGAAGCGGCAATACTGTCAACTTCTTTCGACCAGTTCATTGATGAAGATCCTTCACCTTTGACTGATCCTCAACCGGGAGTTGATGACGGCTGGCTGATAATTCCAACTGCAGCTGTAGACGGAATTCCAAAAGGCGCACTGCTGAGTCAGAGAAATGTGATGGCGTCTGCTGCTGTTCATCTCCAGCATTTTGGGCGTGAAGCGATCAAGGGGCACCTTGTGGCATTACCAATTTTTCATGTGATGGGACTGACTTCTGCGTGGGCGACTTTTATCAACGGCGGAAAGAATGTTTTGCTCAAGCAGTTTGAAGATAAACTAGCTGTGCAGTTGATTGATGCTGAAAAATTAACTTATTTCGGCTCGTTTCCTCCTGTTCTGGAACGTGTACTTGATACCGCAAAAGAAGCCGGTACAGAATTGAAAAGTCTGCGGGTGGTTTACGGATTAGAAGGTCCTCAGAATATTCAACGTCTACATGAAGAAACATCCGCGGTTTTCTGGACGGGTTTTGGACAAGCCGAAACCACAGCATTTGTAACTGCTTCTCCTGCTGCAGAAAGACCGGGATCTTCCGGACAAGCGACTATGCTTAATTCAGTTGCTGTTGTTGATGAAGTTGATCGACAGTTACCCTGTGGTGAAGAAGGTGAAATTGTGGTACGTGGGGAAAATATTTTTCTCGAATACTGGGAGATGCCTGAAGCAACAGCCTATGCACAGCGTAATAACTGGCATCACACAGGTGACATAGGACGTTTTGATGAAGACGGTTATTTGTGGTACGTCAAACGTAAAGCAGAAAAAGAATTGATAAAAACAGGTGGTGAAAATGTATATCCTGGCGAAGTGGAAAACGTATTGCTCAAGCATCCTGAAATCAAAGAATGCTGCGTAATTGGAGTTCCGGATAAAACCTGGGGTGAAGCGGTAAAGGCGATTTGTGTCTGCAGCGACGGTGTTAAACTATCTCTGGACGCAGTACGTGATTTTGTGGGAGAAAAGATTGCCGGTTTTAAAAAACCGCGGCAGGTGTTTTTTGTGGATGAACTGCCTCAGACCAATAATGAAATTGATCGGGAGGCAGTAAAAGCTAAGTGGGGAGCATAAATTGAAAAAATCACTCCGGAGTTACATAAGCTGAGGTAATTCCGCCATCCACCACAAATTCAGTTCCGGTTGTGTAGGATGATTCATCGGAAGCCAGAAACAATGCTGACTGTGCCATTTCCTTGGCTTCACCGAATCGTCCCATTGGAATATGCACGAGTCTTTTTTGTTTTTTGGCTTCAGTGTCGAGAAATTTCATCAACAATTCAGTCCTCAAAGGTCCCGGACACAGCGCGTTTACGCGGATATTTTCACGGGCATGAATCACCGATAATTCACGTGTCAAAGCTATTACTCCGCCTTTACTGGCAGTATATGCCACTTGTGGTGTCGCTGCGCCCATCAGACCAACGAATGACGCGGTATTGATGATCGAACCACCACCTGCACGCTGCATGGCCGCGATACCGTATTTACAGCCGAGAAAGACGCCTTTCAGATTGATTGACATGGTTAAATCCCAGACATCTTCTTCTGTAACCAACGCATTATCGTCACGGCTGTCCATGATTCCAGCGTTATTGAACATTACGTCCAGCTTTCCGAACTGATTCTCTGCGGTTTTTACCATTGCTTCACAGTCAGCCGCTTTCGAAATATCGGCATGTGTGTAAACAGCTTCTCCGCCTGCACTTTTGATTTCCGCAACTGTTTTTTCACCTTCTGTGTCATTTAGGTCAACTGCCACAATTTTAGCACCTTCTTTTGCAAACAATAGAGCAGATTCTTTTCCAATTCCACTTGATGCACCCGTAATAAGCGCGACTTTATTTTCTAATCTCATTTTTATATTCCTGATAATTATTTATATTCGTTCAAAATATCGTTTTAATTCCCAATCCGTCACAGCAGCTTCATAGGCTTCCGCTTCAGTGAGGAAAAAATGAATGTAGTGCTTATGCACAGCATCTCCAAAAGTTGTTTTTGCAAAATCACTTTGCTCAAACAAAGTTAACGCCTCCCGTAAAGTCATAGGCACTTCAGGAAGTTCATCTGCTGAATAAACATCACCTTCAAACATCGGTGGTGGCTCGGTTTTGTTTCGAATACCGTCAAGTCCCGACGCCATGGCTGCAGTGTATGCCAAATAAGGATTACAGTCTGCTCCCGGGATACGGCATTCTATTCTTAAACTTGGCCCTTTTCCAACCACGCGGAATCCGGCGGTGCGGTTATCATGGCACCATGCCATGCGAGTTGGCGCCCAGGATTTTGTTTCATAGCGTTTGTATGAATTTATTGTTGGCGCATAAAACACCATCATCTCCGGCATGTGCTTAATCCATCCTCCAAGAAACCAGCGGAAAGTTTCGGAACATTCAATCGGCCCTTCTTTCAAGTCTCCAGGAAATGCGTTTTCGTCACCTTTCCACAAACTAAGATGAATATGGCAACTGGAACCAGGTTGACCATCTTTATATTTTGACATGAAAGTGACACTGATGTCTTTCTGTTCCGCGACTTCTTTGAGACATTGTTTGTAAAGAGCATGACGGTCTGCCATTGTTAATACTTCAGCATATCTTACATTCAGTTCGTGTTGACCAAGCGCCGCTTCACCTTTAGAATTTTCCACTGGTATTCCAGAATCCCGCAAATGTCTCCGGACGTCGCCGTTAAAATGCTCGACACGTGTACCCTGTAGAGAATGATAGTCTTCAATATACCATCCTGCCGGTTTCAGGTCTTTGTAACCCTTTTCCGCAGCTTCCTGAAAAGAATTTTGAAAGATAAAATATTCCAATTCAGAACCGGCTTTTGCGGTGAAACCAAGTTCGTTTGCTAAATCAACCTGTTTGCGGAGCATTGAACGTGGAGCTACTTCTGTCAGTTCATGCGTTTTATTCTCTTTAACATCACAAAGCACCATCGCACTGCGGTCTAGCCAACTGACTTTACGCAAAGTACTAAAGTCCGGAACAATGTGAAAATCACCGTAACCACGTTCCCAATTTGTGTATTCATATCCGGAAACGGGATCCATTTCCATATCCACTGTCACCAGGTAATCACAACAGTGAGTTCCGTTTTCTACAGCATCTTCCAGAAAAAACTCTGCGTCAAAACGCTTTCCCATAAAACGTCCGTAGAGGTCTGTAAAAACTACCAGGACAGTATCAATTTCTCTACTATCAACTTGCTGCTGAAGTTCTTCAACCGTCAGCATACCGTAAACTTTCATTAGATTATTCCTTATTAATATATTGTCTTATTAAATAAAAACGCCGGTGATTCAAAAAAGAACAACCGGCGAATCTCGTTTTGGAAAGTTAAACGTTGATCAGAAATAAATAAATTTCTTACTTTCTAATTAAATTGTTAAGATTAGTTTTCATGATAAAGTATTAATATATGGAAATCAATACTTTTGAAACATCTGCAGCAAAAGACTGAGGTTTGATCTTTGTTCCAGCACTATCCGGATTGGCTTGTCCGCTAGAGTTTTTTTAATTAAGTAAATCTACTAGTTGTCTCCAATAACAGGAAGTATAAAATAATAGCTATGAGGGAGGTGATTGCTCACCGTTTTCTGTCGGCGAATAAGTTATGATCCATCGCCTTCCTACTTCAATACGTTTTTACTAATTTTCATTCAACTACTCTTTGTGTTCAGGAGGTAGTATGAAAAGTTGGAAAGTCCTGATAGTCATTGCTCTCATGTTGATCACCATTTCCTGGGTTATAGCTAGCCCCGAGGAAAAAAGTTTTACTGTGATTTCGCAGAGAGTGGATAACAGCAAATCTGCGGCAATGATCGAAAAATGGGATGGTATAGGTAATTTTGTAGATATGATTTGGCAGTGATTCGTGTTGGTCAATTGCTTTTGAAGATAAATTTGGGGGCTTGACGATCACAGCTGATAATTGCTTTAGGGGTTTTGCTGAACTTTCTTTCAGTATTGCATTTAAAGCACGCAGTTGGATTCGTTCAATTATACAGCTGTTCACTCTTACAAGGAGGGACTCACGCGAAACACTGAATTTGCTTGCAGGGCTGGTTTAAATTCTGCTAAAGTGAGCAAGCAATTCTACTCAACATTCTTCATTAAGATTATTCTTCATGCGCCCTTCTACTTTTCTTGATCACAGTTCATATCGTGATTCTTACATCCTTGATATACTCAATAATGTAAACAGTATCGCAATGGTTGGTGCAAGTGCGACGTGGAACCGTCCCAGCAATTTTGCGATGAAATATTTGCTGCAGAAAGGATTCAAGGTGATTCCGGTTAATCCTGGCGCAGTTGGTAAAGAAATATGTGGAGAAAAAGTTTTCCCGGATCTGGCTTCAATACCAGGATCTGTTGATATGGTGGATATGTTTCGTCCTGCACATGAAGCCCCTGAGATGGTTGAAGAGGCAATCAAGATTGGAGCGAAAGTATTTTGGATGCAATTGGAAATAGTTAACAATGATGCAGCGCAACTTGCCGAAAAATCCGGTTTGCAGGTTGTGATGGACCGTTGTCCGAAAATAGAATATGCCCGCCTTTTTGGAGAACTTGGTTGGAGTGGAATTAACACGGGTGTTATAAGCAATCGCAGGCGGAGGCTTAAATGAAAAAACAGCAATCACAATATGGATTTAATACTCTCGCTGTTCATGCCGGAACTGCCCCTGATCCGACAACAGGTGCGAGATCATTTCCAATTTTTCAGACATCCTCATATGTATTTGATGATGCGGACCATGCGGCTTCGCTCTTCAACCTGCAGGCACCAGGATTTATTTATTCACGTTTAACCAATCCCACTGTATCAGCTTTGGAAGAAAAACTGGCCACGCTTGAAGGAGGACGAGGCGGGACTGTGACTTCTTCTGGACACGCTGCGGAAACGCTGGCACTTTTTCCGTTGATGGCTCCGGGAATGGAGGTGATTGTGGCTGACAAGCTTTACGGTGGTACGATCAATTTGATGGGAAAAAGTTACCGTAAATTTGGCTGGAACGCGGTCTTTGTGGATACAGATAATCCGGAAGGTTTCCGCAGGGCAGTCACTGAAAAAACACGGGCAATATTTATAGAAAATCTTGCCAATCCTGGCGGTGTTGTTGCTGATCTGGAAGCAATAGCTAAAGTGGCAAACGAAGCTGGTGTCCCGATGGTTGTTGACAACACGATGGCAACACCGTTTTTGAGTCAACCATTTGAATGGGGTGCTGATATAGTGGTGCATTCAACGACGAAATTTCTGTCCGGACAGGGAAATGCTCTTGGGGGAGTTGTGATAGATTCAGGTAAATTCCCGTGGCTCGGAAATTCCAAATATCCAAGTTTGAGCGAACCATCTCCGGAATATAATGGGCTCACTTTTGCGGAAACTTTTGGTGACCTTGCTTATACTATGTACAGTCATGCCATCAGTCTGCGTGATTTGGGATGTTCACAATCTCCCATGAATGCCTGGATAACTCTCAATGGTATCGAAACTCTACCTTTGCGAATTGAACGGCACTGCTCAAATGCTTTGGCAGTTGCACAATTTCTTGAAAAGCATCCAAGCGTAGAATGGGTTTCTCACGCTGGACTTGAGTCCAGTCCTTATTATGAACTTGGAAAAAAGTATTTACCGGACGGCACGGGTTCAGTTTTTACTTTTGGTGTAAAAGGTGGCTATGAAAGCGGTTTAAAAATGCTGGAGACGGTCGAACTATTCAGTCATGTCGCCAATATTGGTGATACACACTCCCTGATTCTGCATCCTGCTTCGACTACTCACCGTCAACTCTCTGAGGAACAACTCATCACAGCCGGTGCAGGTCCTGAAGTGATTCGTCTTTCGATTGGAATTGAATGTGCGGAGGATCTCATTGCTGATCTGGATCAGGCTTTAAAGAGGCTTTAACATCAATTCAGAGAAACAGAGGTACAGTGATTCAGTTTTGGCTTAGCTTACAAAAGACTTTACCACTCAGGCAGGCCACAAGTAATATAGGTAGCCGAAATAAATAGCGAGAAACAGAAAGCCCTCCTTCCTGTCAAGAATACGGCCAGTCCAAACTGTAGGAAGCAGCAGAATAGTAACAGCAAGCATCACATAAAGGTCAGAGGAATTAATTCCTATAGCATCCAGTGGCGCAACTAGTCCGGCAAGTCCAAGTACAAACATGATGTTGAACAGATTTGAACCTACCGCATTGCCTATCGCAAGGTCGGCACTCTTCCGGTAAGCGGCCATCAGTGCTGTTGCCAATTCAGGAGTACCTGTGCCAATTGAGACAATGGTAAGGCCGATTAAGGCTTCGCTCAATCCCCAGAGTCTGGCAAGGTCTACCGCTCCTGTTACCAGAAAATTTGCGCCAAAACCTAAAGTTATGATTCCCACGATCAGTAAAGCAATGTCACGCCAAAAATTATTTCCTGGATCTTCCGGAATTTCCATGCCCTCTATTTTGTCCTCTTCCGGAGTTGTTTTCTTTACAGTCATAATATTGCCGACTATATAACCCACAATACACAACAGTAAAAAAGTTCCTTCCATGCGGGATATGTGAAAATCTTCCAGAAGAACAACCAGCATAAAAGTTGCTCCTGTCAAAAGCGGAACGTCGGCTTTTACCAGGTGTGAGTCAACTTTCAATGGGGTGATCAAGGCTGAGAGACCGAGAATCAGAGCTATGTTAAGGATATTAGAACCAACTACGTTTCCAATCGCAATTCCGCCCTGATGCCCGATTGCCGCCTGTACACTGACGAGTGCTTCCGGAACACTTGTACCAAGTGCCACAACAGTCAGTCCGACTATCAACGGACTCAAACCCAAGTTCAATGCCAGAGTCATTGCACCCTTTACCAACCAGTCCGCTCCAAAAAAAAGCAGAACCAGTCCTCCAATTATATAAAGAGTAATTAACAACAATTCAGGCATAACTTATTTGTATAATGAGTTTGATTATGAATTCACGGATTTAATTTAATGAATGATCTTCTTCAAGTCGTTTTCCCATGCTGAGTGCTTGGTCATCCGTAAATCCCAGCTTCTGGTAGAAAGCCATCACTCTAGCGTTCCCTGAGCGAATCTGCAAATTGATTTTGGGGCATCCTCTTTTTCTTAATTCGGACTCGACGTTTTCCATCACTTGCTGTGCGTAACCCTGACCCTGAAAATCAGGATGTACCGCTAAATAATTTATCCAACCTCTATGACCGTCATATCCACCCATCACAGTGGCGATTAAAAGGCTGTCCAGCATACCGACCAAAAAAAGTTCGGGTTGAACTTTCAGCTTTCGGGCAATATCTTTATAAGGGTTGTTCCACGGAACAGTTAGTTCGCAGAGTTGCCAGAGTGAAACTACGGAAGCCTCGTCCTCTGTTTGAAAAGGTCGGATGAAGAGAGGATTTTCAGACATCAGTCATTACGGATGAAAGTAGCGTTTCTGGACGAAAGCAGGTAAACAGGATATTTGATGCTTTCTAAAACATAAGCGGAAATTCCCTGATCTGAAGTCCACCAGTTTGATTCATTGAAAATATCATTTTGTGCTGCAGACATTTCCAATTGTATCTCTGAGCCAGAAAATACTGTCTGAAAAGCATGATATGCTCTCCGTGTATGAAATGCGTCTGTAACTAAAATCAGCCGCTTAAAACCTTCCTTTTCACTAAATTTTCTGAGATCGTAAGCTTCGTCAAATGTAGACGTTGCTCCCCCTTTGATTGAAGGAACTGTGATGATCGGTACACTCAGTTTTAGTTCATCAATCATCGCTTGTGCAATTTCCTCATTTGTTGAAAAAAGATGTGCAAAGCGTACGTTCATCTTTTTTTCGTCTGTCAACAGCAGCCGTGGTGCATAATTTTCAGCGAAAAGTTTTAAAGCATGCGGAATTCTGGTAGCTTTGCCGCCAGAAAGTACAACAATCGCATCTGCACCGGAACTGGTATTATTGACAGTATAAAATTCCGCATAGCTGGACAGGATAGGCTGATACTGAAAAATTGCGGTTGCCGCAAGTCCTATTACGAAGATTAAAACAATTAGCCAATTTTTCATTTTGGATTTCTTTCAGCAAGAAGGGAAATTAATCTGTTCGACAATGATTTTCGTGAGAGGCAACTTCTCAATTATTTACTTCAATAATTCCGGATTCTGTTAAAATCCCATTCATCGGCACATCGTGTTTTTCAGTCGGCACTTTTACAAGAACTTGAAAATCGAAGGCTAATGCTAAACGGAAAGCAGCGGTCTGCTCCAGGAATCTGTCGTAATATCCTTTACCGTAACCGAGTCTTCCTCCCAGATGGTCAAAAGCAACTCCTGGAATTATGACAAGATCAAAACTTTCCGGATTCATTGCAATTCTTATTTCAGGAGAAGGTTCTAAAACACCTAAAGCTCCGGGAGATAAATCCTTAAAAGTATTAAGTTGTGAATGAAATAGTTCAAACGTGTCCGGAACTACACAAGGCACAGCTACAGTTTTTCCTGATTCCCAGGCGGACTCAATAATTGGACTGGTGTCAGGCTCGTCTGTTTTGGAGATGAAAATATGGATTGTTTCTGCCTGCCTGAAAACATCCCAACTTTGCAGGAACTTCAACATCCGTTGCTCTGCCGGAGTTTTCTCTGTCGCAGAAAAAGCTCGTCGTTGCAGCAGGACTGTTTGGCGGGTTTCCTTTTTGTCTAAAAGCAACTGCTCAGACATACTCAATAACAGCGGACTGCATCACCATTCAGAATGGCGTTTCTAAAATTTGAAGGAACTACTCCCCACGAAAAATCTTCCTGTACACGAAATAATGTTACCTCGCCGATTCTATCAAATTCAATGCTGGTGATCGGTTTTCCGTTTGTACCTTTTTGTTCTTTTTTAACTCTGCGGAAAATTTTGCAAACCTGATCTTCTGCGATTCGGTTACGCCTTCCCAAATTTACTCTGACATAGAGACGATTTGCACGTGATTCGACAATAAAACCTCCGAGCGGGAAACGTCCCCGAACTAGACCTCCTATCTCTTCCCAGAGGTCACTGGACTCAGAAAAAACATAAGTGAATTCATGATTCATTTCATTCTTTACCGGATCCTCAACACGGTAAATCCTGTAGCTGATATAGGTACTCCATTCTGTTGATGAAACTTTTTTAGGACTGACCTGCACACTCATCAAAACAATGTATCGTACACGCAGCCATTTTCCTAATTCGATGGTCTGTTGGATTAACTCGTCATTAATTCTACGTAATTTGTTTTTCTCAAGTGATGTTCTCAGCGGCTTAAACTGACTGCTGTTCAATGCCCTCACAACCCTGACGTCGTCAATGATTTTAAGATCCCCGTGTTCCTCCAGTACAGACTGTACAAAACTTACACTGAGCGCTTTATGATAGCGTGAAAGGTTTTCAGAAAATTGTACAGGGACAAATGCGACGGATGACTTTGAAGTCCGGAGTTCT
>Ga0207990_1000602_pt1 | contig 20504 bp, 16 predicted proteins | sample ETNtaG_8_FD_185780 | JGI IMG/M metagenome (GOLD analysis project Ga0207990, IMG submission 185780) | Marine microbial and viral communities from oxygen minimum zone, Eastern Pacific Ocean - ETNP201406SV75 (SPAdes) (version 2) | ecosystem: Environmental > Aquatic > Marine > Oceanic ...
CCTTCAATTTGTTTCAACATATGATTCCTCTCTCAGTCAGGATTTGGTTGACGTGGATTCATAGGCCGCCCGAGCTGCTGCGATGTTGGCCTCTCCGATTTTTCCAGGAAACTTGGATTTAATGGCCTCCTCCACTGATTCAATCTTGATGACACCCGTGATGGCCGATAACGCTCCCAGGAGCACAGCATTGGGGAGGGGGCGCTTGACGTATTTCATTGCAATTTCTGTGGCGGGAACGGTACAAACATGCCCTTCAGGGAGCCGTGCCACGGCTTTTTCGATGCCTAACTCGGCGATGTCTCGGCCCGTGTTGATGAGCAGGTAACCGTCATCCGGCAGGCCGTTGAAAACATCTATGGCCTGGAAAAGAGTTGGGTCTTGCACGATGAGCGCATTGGGCTCAAGCACTGGTTCCCTCAACCGTATCTCTTTGTCGTCAATACGGCAGAAGGCGACCACGGGCGCACCCATGCGTTCAGAACCGAAGCTTGGAACCGCTTGCGCGTGTTTGCCTTCAAGGAAGGCAGACACCGATAGCATTTCCGCCGCCGAAACCACACCTTGCCCACCTCTACCGTGAATTCTCACTTGAAGCATGTTGTCTCTCTTTAGTTGAATTAGTGATCAGCAATTCTAATTGAGTCCCTCCCTCTTGTACTGTGAAGAAGTGGCAGAGCCATTGACTCATGTATAGATGAATAGTCCCCCGACAGACATATTACCGTTGCTCTTTTAAACACCTTTGGAAAAGATTTTTTTCTCGAACCCACCTTTGTCATAGAGTGCTCCATCCCAAGGCTTTCCATCTTTCATTACTCCTTCGAACGTTTCCCCATTTTCAAAAGTGAAAGTTCCCTCACCTTCCTTAATATCAGTTGTATCAAAATCACTGACTTCTTTTTCAAACCCTTGTTTGTCGTATAAGGAACCACTCAATGGTTTGCCATCCTTGAGCACTCCTTCAAACGTGTCCCCATTTGAAGAAGTAAGAATTCCCTCACTTTGTTTGATGACATACTGAGTGCAACCAATCATAAGTAGTGCTACTAGAACAAAACAACTATTCCTAATAATTTTCATAATAAACTCCGTTATTGTTTAATGAAAAAAGCAAAATTGCTAAATATTTACCAACTGTTTGCTGATTTCCAAATGACCGGGAACCTGTAACTCTTGTTTTTTCGAAACTCAAGTTACTCACAATTCCCCTCCCCGGTCTATTAGCAAATTTACGTAGAGACACGATATCCTATAGACAGAATAAGGTGTCAAATATTTTCCCCTCTGGAACTTCTCTTGTAAAATTTTTAATTTTTACAATGCTGTGTGGGCTCTTTAGAACTATTTCTAAAAACCCCAAGAGGATAGTGGAGATAATCAACTGATTCTTGAATCTCCTCAAAGCTGTATGACTGTCAGTATAAAATGAACTTCATGCAGTAAACACAGCTTTCGAAATTAATTATATGTAAAAGGAATGGCATGTCAAGAAAAAAACACACTTTGGCTTAAATAATTGATGGCCTGACCAATATTTTTTAATTTTCCACATATTGCCTCAAGTTTATACTAGTTTTTAAATTGGTATTGCTCCTCAGGGAAGTGAATGTCCAGTTTAATTCTTCCTGAAAAATATATCAAATAAATAAAAGGCCTGACCAATTTAATTAGATTTATCACATCCAGGGGCAGGTTTATACTATTTTTCAAACTGGAGTGTTTGGAACAATTGCAGCCGGACTATAACTATCTGGTGTTGCTATTTTACTGTTTGCTATCCGCACGGTTGATAGCTGGCCAGGCTGAAGAGTATTTCCTGGGTATACCGTAGGTTTCGTTTCATTGTCCTGAGGTTTGACATCAAATTTCCTGCATGAAGCCTGCGTGGTGATCGTACTCGACAGACGGTGGCCCTCCGGGACTTCTTCAGCGTGATGCGGCGTCGAGGAGTGAAAAGATAGACTGGTACGTAATGCCGCTATGACGATTCAGCCCCACTTCACACATCCGGCTGCTGGAATAACCCTTCCGGCAGTCTTCTGGCACTTTCTCCCGGAGTCCCTTGAGTGCGGATGCATTCAGTTCCGGGAACGTGATTCCGCGGTCTCCTGCAAAACCACAGCAACCGGAGTCATCCGGAATGACAGCTTTTTTCGAGCAGCGTCTTCCGATTTCCAGCATCTGTGTTTCCAGACCCAATTTCTTCACCGAGCAGACCGGGTGCAGCAGCACAGTTTCTTCCAGGGGTTGCAGATCCAGACGTTCGAGCAGGAAGTGGTAGATAAATCCGACCGGATCGTAGACATGCAAATGTGCAGGAAGCTCGGTTATCATGCGATGAGCACAGGGGCTTGTATCACAAAGCACCGGGACCTCACCTGATCGTGTTGCCTTTTCCAGGGCTTCCTCAAGTTCCTTCAGTTTGCGCTTTCCTGTTTCCTTGAACCCTTTGCTGTCGAAAGCCATACCGCAGCACAGGCGCTCCGGAAGCGGAGGGTAAGCAACAGAGCAACCACTTTTTTGCAGGACCGCCAGCACTGTCTGAGGCACCGAGCGATCTCTCTTGTCTGCTGAAGGCCCAAGCGTTCGGCAGAGGCAGCTCGGCAGGTAGATCACCTCTTGCCCCTCAGGAAGTACCGGAGGCAAGTCCGGCAAGGATGGGAGACCAGTTGCGGCTCCGGGGAGGTAAGTATCCCAGAGAGGAATTCTGCCTCCGCTTATACGGTGCGCGGCTTTTGCAAGCATGGCAATATTTTGCCTTCCCAGCAGAGAACCGCTCAGATCTGCCAATGCCAGTCCGACTCGGGCGGCCCTCGATACTACGGACAGGTTATTCGCAATCCAGTCGGCCTGTTTTTTGGACCAGGCCGATTGTCTATTATGACGCAGTTTTTTGATTAGCTTGCCTGTATCGATTCCCACTGGACAGCTTGTTGCACAGAGACCATCAGTGGCACATGTTTCTATTCCCGAATATTGATAAGCCAGCTCCATTTCCTTGGTGCGTTCGGCGTCATTTCCGTCGCGTTCCAACCGTTTCAGTTCCCGCCAGGCGGTGATACGCTGGCGTGGGCTAAGGCTGAGGTCCCGTGATGGGCAGTGGACTTCGCAGAATCCGCATTCGATACACTTGTCAATAATTGGGTCCGCCTCTGGCAGGGGTTTCAGGTTCTCCAGGTGAGCCCGCGGGTTATCATTGAGAATCACCCCCGGATTCAGCAGCCCTTCAGGATCAAACAGCTGCTTGATCTTCTTCATCAACGCATAAGCTTCACTGCCCCATTCTTTTTCGACGAAGGGCGCCATGTTGCGCCCAGTCCCATGCTCGGCCTTGAGTGACCCAGCCAGCTTTCCCGCCACCAGTTCGCAGACTTCGTCCATGAACAATTCATAGCGCTTTACCTCCTCGGGCAGGTTGAAATCTGGAGTAAAGACAAAATGCAGGTTGCCCTCGAGCGCATGTCCGAAGATCACCGCCTTTTCGTAACCGTGCTTGCGGAATAGCTGCTGGAGGCTGCCTGCCAGTTCGGCAAGGGATTCTATCTGCACTGCGACGTCTTCAATCACCACCGTTGAGCCGGTTTCACGAACGGAGCCCACTGAGGGGAAGAGGCCTTTGCGCAGTTTCCAGATCGCTTCCGACTCTTTGGGATCAGTCCGGAAATCTGCGGGTTCAAGGAGATTGCAGTCGGCCAGCACCTTTTCCACTTTGGCCTGTTTTAATGAACATTCGTTTTTAGTTTCGGCGGCGCACTCGACGAGCAAGGCGCAGGCATCGTCTCCGAGATTATGAATCGATTCCGGAGCCCCAGGCTGATTTTCAACGGATCTCAGTCCCGTACGATCGATCAGTTCAACTGCTTGCACTCCCTTTCCGCGCAGCCCCGCAACGGTGTCGCAGGCTTCGACAAGATTTGGAAAAAGGAGGAAGGCCGTCGATTTAAAAGCCGGATCGGGAACCGTATTATATGTAATCTCCGCAATGAAACCGAGGGTTCCCTCTGAACCGATCATCAGGTGTTCCAGAATCTCGAATGGATCTTCAAAATCTAGAAGTGCATTCAAACTGTAGCCCGTGGTATTCTTGATCTTGTACTTGCGGTGAATCAACTCCGACAGTTCTGGGTTTCCCCGAACCTGCTCAGAAAGTCCTTTCAGCCCCTCCAGGAGATCCGGTCTTGATTCAGCAAAGGCGTTACGACTTTCTGTGGAACCAGTGTCAATCAAGCTGCCGTCGGCGAGCACCACACGCATCGACTTGAGGGTCCGGTAGCTGTTCTGATCGGTCCCGCAGCACATGCCGCTGGCATTGTTGGCGGCAATTCCGCCGATCATCGCTGAATGGATTGAGGCCGGATCGGGACCGATCTTGCGTCCATGAGCTGCCAACATGCGGTTGGCATGCCCGCCGATCACTCCGGGTTGCAGAACAATGCTCCGTCCTTCGTCCTCGATCCGGCAACCCTTCCAGCCCCAGGCCAGCAGTCCCAATACCGAATCTGTCACCGACTGCCCGGAAAGACCGGTGCCGGCCGCCCGAAAAGTGACTGGAATCCCGTGAGGAGCAAGTGTTTGAAGCAAGTGAGTCACCTCGCTCTCCGTCTCAAGTTTGACCACTAATTTCGGAATCAGGCGGTAAAAGCTCGCGTCTGTGCCGTAGGCCAGCAGCCGCAGCGGATCATTGATCAGTCGTTCAGAAGGGAAAAAACGACAGAGATCCTCAAAAAGTTCCTTAAAGTTTGAAGATGATGTCATGATAGAAAAACAGATGCGATCTTATTTTAAGATCTGGTGTTAAACACAGGATAATATGGATACTTTGGTCATCTTTTATACAAACTGCTAAATTTTATTGTTTCGCATTTTTCGGGGTAAAACCAGACAGAATCATGTCAACTAACACAGTTCTTTTCGCCGGCTTAAAGTCACCAAATTTCCGAAAAAATCTACAAACAATAGCAGGGAAACTTTAGGCCTGAAGGCCGAATCCTTAAAAAAGATCTGAATACCATGGTTGACAACTAATTAACTAACTCCAAGCAGTGAATCGATCCGCAGTAATCAGAAATTCCAATTCTAAACTGCCTAAAAAAAATGTCAAGAAGATAAATGGCCTGACCAATATAGGCAGTCGTTTATATAACTTTCCTGGCTTTACGTGGAAGAAATGAGTGATGTTCGTTCCCTGATAGGATAAGAAATGTCTGGGCGGGTGGAAGTTATTTATGTTTTAGTCTTTTGCTTGGTGGCTGGCGATATCGAAGAAGATTTCCTTAGCGTGTTCTAGGTGGGATTTCATAATGTTCTTGGCTGATTTAGAGTCACGTCGAGCTAGTGCATTTAGCAAGTTCCGGTGGTCATCCAGGATGATTGGGTACAAACCCTTAAGTTGAGCATGGTCGATAAGAAGTCTCCACATATGTGAAGACAGCATCTGGTCCCACAAATACTCGGTCATTTCTACCAAAGCCCGGTTACCCGTAGCTTCTGCAATAATCATATGAAATTGCCGGTCAGCGTCAGCACCAATTGCATCCTCGGTAATTTGTTGTTTAATCGCTCTTTCCAGATCATCAATCAATTCTGGACGGAATCTTTCGGCTGCAAGGGCGGCATTGATAGGTTCCACCATGAGACGTGCTTCAATCAGTTCACTTGGACTTGGAACCTTGATTTTCGAATTTGGGGTGAGAACTAATCTAGGCTTAGAGGAAATTACATAGATTCCTGCCCCTACCCGTACCTCGACGAGGCCGGATAATTCCAAGGCAATCATCGCCTCGCGTACTGTGGGCCGGCTCACTCCGAGTTGTAAAGCAAGGTCACGTTCCGGTGGAAGTCTTGAGCCTTCTTTAAACTCTCCTGATGCAATCAGCATTTTGATCTGCTCAGCAATTTTCTCGAAAAGGCGTTTCGATTGAATAGTTTCTATGGGCATAGGAAAATTTGGAGTACCAAAAAAAAATATGTTTCAAGTCTATGAAAAATGACCGTGGTGTTGACTTCAGCAAACCTCATCCGGGGATTACGTATACTTCAGATAAAATATCAAATCCCGAAATTTTAATGTAATGTGGTATTGAACTAATCCGAATATTCCGTAACATCTATGGTTGAAAATCCTGCAAAAAAACGCATCCTCGGGTTTTGTCGAATCTTCAAATCCTAAACGACATTAATATTATCAGTTTGATAAGTTAAATGATAGCTCTTTTTATTTAAGCCGCAATCATTTGATATGATAAATAATAACATTTTTTCAGACAAGCTCTAATGGTCAGATTATCTAAAGAATTTCGCGCCTCTACGTAAATTTACTAATAGACGGGGAGGAGAATCATTCGTAGTCTAACCCATCGTTATTTGGATTGTAAATTGGTCAGGCCATCAATTATTTTAGCCAAAGTGCGTTTTTTTCTTGACAAGAAATAATTTTGTGTTTACAATTCTTCCGATCTGTCTCAGTTTATGAATGTGCGTCGCATTATTCAGTTAGCTGGCAGTGAGATAGGGGGTGGACTGAAGATTTCAGAGTTCTTCTTTTTAGAGTGGGTTGGTTCTGCTAATTCCAAGATCACTTTGTTCCACGTCTCTCCAGTGTGTTGCTTTCAGTTTTAAGAATAATAAATGTGATTGCACATACATAAAGTGGTCGTGACTCATAAGGAGGTCGATCAAAGTACTCAGAAACATAAATATTATGTTTCTTGGGTAAATGTTCATTTCTTTTAAAACAGGAGAAAAAATGAGAAAGAATATCATCAAGAAACTGGCAGCATCAGCTGTCTTTCTGGCATTGCTTGGATTTATTGCAGGTCCATTGCATGCGAAAAAAGTATTACTGAAAGTACCGGTCTGGTTTCCAACAGCTTTACCAGCACTCGGAACTAATCCTCCATGGGTAGCAGAGCGAATCAACGCGATTGGAGCAGACCTTAAAATGAAGGTCTATGAACCCGGTAAACTTGTTCCGCCAAAGGAAATGCTTGAGGCGGTTTCAAAGGGGCAGGTAAATGCGGGTTATACTACACCCGGTTACAACATGGGTAAATTGGGAGACAAGGGTGCCATCTTTTCTGCGGTTCCTTTCGGACCAGATGCGCCAGAATTTCTTGCTTGGGTCTATTATGGAAATGGAAGAAAGCTTTGGCAGAAAACCTATGATGATGCGGGTTTTAACGTACACTCAGTCCCTTGCGGTCTGATAGCCCCTGAGACTTCAGGTTGGTTTACGAAAGAAATCAACTCGCCTGCCGATCTAAAAGGCTTGCGGATGCGTTTCTTTGGTCTAGGTGCACGTGTTATGGAAAAGCTAGGAGTATCTACTTCACAGCTTCCAGGTGGTGAAATCGTACCAGCTCTTCAAAAAGGAGCTATTGATGCAACAGAATTTTCAATGCCCGCAATTGACAAGAGATTGGGGATCAACAAAATTCTTAAGTACAACTACTATCCTGGTTGGCATCAACCCGCAACCTTGTTTGATCTGATCATCAACAAAGATACCTGGAACGGTATGAGCAAGGGGCAGCAAACCCTTGTCGAGGTGACCTGCAAAGCGGTTATGACGGATTCACTGGCAATGGGTGAGTCAATGCAGTTTGACACCATGAAAGAAAATATTAAAGCAGGCACGGTCAATAAATACTGGTCTGGCTCGATGTTAGCTACTTTCAGTACCAAGTGGGACGAGGTGGTTTCGGATATGATTGCAAAAGATCCTGGTTTTAAGGTAGTATGGGATGACTTACAAGAATTCCGTTCAAACTACAAACTCTGGAACGAATGGGCATATTTGCCACGTCCTGGAACAGTGCGTAAATAGTAATTTTTACTATTTACATAAGTTCGTGGCAGGGGGTCAAACCCTGCCACGAATAATACAATAAAACCATAGGTATAGAGCTGTTATGTCTAATGTCGTCTCTCGAGAGACTCACCACGTGCCGATCACTTCAATCCTGAATGGATTTGTAAGACGAATTGTTGAGGCAGCAGCGTGGTTTAACGTATTATTGATTTTTCTAATTTTGTTTGCGGTAATACTGCGTTACGGTTTCCACCGCAATCAGTTGCTTCTCGGTTTTCCACTAGTACCCTTGGAAGAACTTCAATGGCACCTTTACTCAGTGCCGTTCATGTTTGGCCTGGCTTATGCGATCACCAATAACACGCACATTAGGATTGACATTGTCCATATGAGAATGTCGGATAAGCTCCAGCACTTCTTTGAAATATTTGGAATTCTTTTCCTATTACTACCATGTCTGGTAGTCCTGCTAGATTTTAGTTTTGATTATGCGGTCTACTCCTATACACATAATGAATCTTCTCAAAGCACGATGGGTCTACCTCATCGCTGGATAGTCAAGACGGTATTGCCGCTTTCATTCACCCTGATGATAATTGCCACTGTAGCCCGTCTGATAGAGGAATCGGTCTTGTTTATGTACTCCAGCAAAGACTCCCCGAAAACTGGGCAACGTGTATATCCTTTCGATCTAATGACTCTTCGTCTATTCAAACCATTGTCAAAGGATGCCCTCGGCAAAGATTTTTTGGAATTTCGTACGACCGTGGATGGCATTGCAGCCCGTTACGCAGCACAGAGGGCAACTGATTCAGATCGGGAAAAACTGACTACCTGCTTCGAGGCCATGGAAAAGGCACACGAAACGCAGGATCCCGCTGAAGAAGCCGACATTGATGCCAACTTCCATATGGCCATCGCCAAAGCCGCTCACAACGGAGTTCTTTTGCATATTATGCGTAGCCTTTTTAAGCTGCTGCGTACAGATGTCCTCTTCAATCGTATGCGACTTTACAGCCACCATGGCTCTCGAGTTTTGTTGCTCAAGCAACACCGCGAAATATATGAGGCAATCCAGGCCAAGGATCCTGAAAGAGCCTCTTCAGCAGCGGAAAGTCATCTCGTATATGTGAAGGAAATGTCAGATAAGAAACTGCCGGAGGATGACATTTCAGGTGCAACTCCGTTAGATCCGGAGACACGTGGTCTATTCAAACCAATGTTAAAGGACAACGATAACTCTAAAGATGGGAAGGGCAACTAATGGAATTGGCAGCAGAAAATTTTCTTGTGATTGGAATGTTTGTGTCATTTATCGCACTGCTTTTTACAGGTTTCCCTGTAGCTTGGGTATTGTCAGGAGTTGGCGTTCTTTTTGCCGGGGTTGCTTGGTGGACTGACAACGTAATGGAGTGGACCATGACCGGTCTCGATTACAATACACTCGGTCTGCTGGTGGGGCGTATCTTCGGTATCATGGATAACTGGGTACTTATTGCGATTCCGATGTTTATTTTTATGGGGCTGATGCTGGACAAGTCTGGAATGGCAGAACGGATGATGACCTCGATGCAGAAATTGTTTGGCAATGTCAGAGGGGGGTTAGCGATCACAGTAACTTTGATTGGGATCATACTCGCCGCTTCTACCGGGATCATCGGGGCATCGGTTGTATTGTTGGGCTTAATGTCTGTCCCAGTCATGCTCAGTCAAAATTACGATAAACCTCTGGCTTTGGGAACAGTAGCCGCCTCTGGTTGTCTTGGTATCCTCATTCCTCCTTCCATCATGCTGGTAATAATGGGAGATCAATTGGCGATCCCCATACTTGATTTGTTTATGGGGGCAGTTTTCCCCGGAATAATTCTTGGTTTCTTATATATTACTTACATTTTGGTTTACTGCAAAATTTATCCTGATAAAGCGCCGCTTGCTGCAGATCACAAAGAGGCAACTCTAAAGGATATTTTGCAAGCATTGTTAGATATCGTTCCACCTGCAGGCTTAATTTTACTTGTTCTCGGATCCATTTTTATGGGAATTGCTACTGTCACAGAGGCCTCCGGGGTTGGTGCACTAGGTGCAACATTAATTGCTGTTATCTTCAGGCGCTTTAACTTTAGGGTTTTAAAAGATGTGGTGGTCAACACCATGAACACTGCTGCCTATATCTTTGCGATATTTGTTGGTGCAACAATATTTGCTTTGGTTTTGCGTGAATGCGGTGGAGATGAACTCATCGAAAGCGGACTTACAGGGTTGGGTTTTGGACCACATGGTCTCATTATCTTTGTTTTGGTTGTGGTCTTTTTTCTTGGCTTCTTCCTGGACTGGATTGAAATCAGCCTTATCATGCTTCCGTTGCTGGCACCTGTGATTACTGGTCTTGATCTTGATATCAATGGTTTTGGTGTTGTTGATTATCCTAAATTGACATGGTTTGCCCTGTTGGTTGCTGTAACATTACAAACCTCATTCCTGACTCCACCCGTAGGTTTTGCACTCTTCTATCTCAAAGGAGTTTGTCCTCCCGAAGTGCAGATGACTGACATTTACCGTGGTGTCGTACCTTTCATAATTTTACAACTGATTGCACTTGTTCTTGTCTTTGTATTTCCAGAAATAGTCACTTGGCTGCCAGCCAAGGTTTTCAGCCCCCTTTAAGTAGCTCGGCCTCGATATCCATACAGCAATAATCAGCGGAATTGCCGCTAATAATGAAAGTGTATGTGATGCGAAACCGATCAGAACAGCTACCTGCTCTCCCAAGTCAATGCGCGTCGTGCTAGCCGACAGCAGCCTCCTTTACGCTGGTTATTGTTTTTATTGAAATTATAACCAGTCTACCTTCAGTTGAATAGCCGAAAAGCCTGCGGAGTTAAGCAGTTATTGTGTGATTCTGCAGCCTTGAGATTAATTTGTCAGGATTTGTAAAAAGAGGTCTTTTAGGTTTAAATTAATTGCCGATTATCAATACTGCAGGTTAATTTTCAGGATAAAGGCAACTCGCTGAGTCCCAATTTCCAGACACGATCATTTCCCTGCATATCCGGAAGGAAGGCGGAGGTTTTCCAAGCCGGAAAATCCTTCAGAAGTAAACTCAATTGTGTCCTTTGATCAAAACCGATTTCTAGTAACATTTCTCCTTCCGGTGCTAATAAACCGGGAGCAGTATCAAGCAGGTAACGGTAAAAAGACAGACCGTCGGGACCACCGTCAAGCGCGGTGTGAGGCTCATACTGAGCTACATCAACTTGTAGTTTTGAAATGTTCCCGCTGGGAATGTAAGGCGGATTGCTGACTATGAAATCGAGTTTTGCGGGGGGGTTGATTCTTGAAAATAAGTTGCTTTCCACCAGCTCTATTCGGTTATCTCTAGGAGAAAGAAGGGATTCATGACGCTGCAAATTTCTGATAGCAACCTCCAAAATATCCGCAGAACAATCAACAGCTATAATGTGAAGGTTCATCAATTCAGCGCAAAGTGCCAGTGGAATTGCAGCTGTTCCAGTGCCGAGTTCCGCAATCAGGCACTGTGATTTTGAATGTTTATTTTGCCTATTTCGGATTTGTTCAACAGTATTTTCAACCAGGGTTTCTGTATCTGGACGGGGGATTAAGGTATATTTATTTACCTCGAGAGACAGAGACCAAAATTCCTTTTCACCGGTTAAATATGCAATTGGACAACCAGCTGCACGCTGTTGAATCAATTCGCGGTATGCGCCGCGTTCCTTCTCATTAAGGGGTTGGTCTGCCCGTAGATAAAGATCTAAACGAGGACAATCGAGAACAAATGCCAGCAGAAGTTCCGCATCCAGCCGGGGAGAGCCGGGTCGCAAATTTTCAAAATGACCCTGCGTCCAAGCCAAAATGTCTGCTATCGTCCATTGATCAGTGGCCACGTCTCTTTGACTTAGAGTTTAATGTTAAAAGCTGATTATTCTGCTAAGAAACGTGTATCCAACAGTACAAAACAACTATTTCGTTATCAATAAATTAGGGTCAGGAGTAAAGTATTATATATTCATTTTCAAAGACTCATGTGCGTTGAGCAGTATTCTGTTTGTATTATCCCAGTCAAGACATGCATCTGTCACAGAAACTCCATACTCCATTTCCATTGAAATGGGCTGGTTTCCACTATTGATATTACTTTCGATCATAGTACCAATGATGGACTGGTCACCGTCTTTAATTTGCAGGATTAAATTTTTAAGCACCAGTTCCTGACGTTCAGGATCTTTCCCTGAATTTGCGTGGTTGCAGTCAATCATGATTGCTTTAGGCAAACCTTCTGAAGTAAGTTCATCGGAAGCAATTTGGATGGAAACGGCATCAAAATTAGGACCATTGCTACCGCCACGTAAAACTAGATGAACATAGTCGTTTCCGGAAGTCTGGATGACAGAAGATGCACCTTCCTGGCTGATACCCAGGAAATGATGCGGCTGCAGTGCTGATTTCATCGCATTCAGAGCAACATTTAAGCTGCCGTTAGTGCCATTTTTAAATCCAACCGGCATAGATAAGCCACTCGCCAGTTCCCGATGTGTTTGAGATTCAGTGGTGCGAGCTCCGATTGCGCCCCAGGAAATTAAATCCGCGAGATACTGCGGTGTGATCGGATCAAGAATTTCTGTAGCGCAGGGTAGTCCCATATTATTTGTTTCCAGCAATATTTTTCGTGCGAGCTCTATACCCTTATTTATTTTATGACTGCCATTTAATTCAGGATCATTGATCAAACCTTTCCAACCAACTGTTGTACGTGGTTTTTCAAAATATACACGCATTATGATCAAAATTTTATCAGAAACTTGATCTGCGAGTTTCTTAAGTCGCTTCGCATAATCATGCGCAGCCTCTGGATCATGAATGGAACAGGGACCGACTATCACCAGCAGACGCTTATCCTTACCTGTTAAAATCTGTTGGATCGCTTTTCTGGCATTTGTGACAGTCTCAGACGCAGTATCTGAAAGTGGTAAAAGTTTTCTTAGTGTTAATGGTGATATTAGCGGTAAAACGTCAACAACGTTTAGGTTTTCAGTAAGTTTCATGAATTAGTGTTTTGCTAATAAAATTTGGTGATAGCGAATTATCCAGTTCTTAATCCGTCAAAACAGATGTAAGACAAAAGAATAGTAGTATTTCTAAATTTTGGAGTTATATAGAGGCAGGTGGTCGGAGCGACTGGATTTGAACCAGCGACCGCACGCCCCCCAGGCGTGTGCGCTACCAGGCTGCGCTACGCTCCGATTCCTCATATATGAGATGTTTTTTTTAAGTAAGTGTCAAGTTCTTTAAGCATCAGACAGAGCCGGGGATCTCGTTAATACTCAGTGGAACTTAGCCGACGACATAACTGCCTGTGCCGACTGCAATCAGAAGCCCATCATCATTGTGCAGTTCCATCCGGGTTACTGAAAGTTTGTTTCCTGTACGTAAGTTATAGCCCGTTGCAACAAAATGTTTGCCAAAACCTGGGCGCAGAAAATCCACGCGAAGGTCTATGGTGCCGATTTTAGCAAATCTTTCAGCAGTTTCCTCGAAAGAACGCCCTTCCATTTTTTTCATAATTCCGGTCCAGGCCACCATTCCTCCGGTTACGTCAAGTACTGATGAAATCACCCCGCCGTGCAGGTTTCCACGCATGAAATTACCTACAAGTTCCGGACGCATTTTAAAACTGATTCCGATACTATCCAAATCAAGCGTCTCTATTTTCATGCCAATTAATTTGTTAAACGGAATACGCTCCTCAGTTATTTCCTGGAGTAATTGTAATAGTTTCTGTTTAGGCATGGAAGTTTTATGGTTTAAGATTTTAGTTTTTGAAATTAAGCTATAGCCGCTGAGAAGCTACCAAAGTACGCTTATATAAACGCTAAGGTTGTCCTTAGATTGCGCTCCATGAATGTCTGTATTGCTTGAGCGGAGTCTAAGGCGAACTTAGCAGAAGCAAGTCCAGTGAGTATTTTACAAGATAAAAGTGGAAACGAGTCCGATCAAACCTCCAAAAACACCACCCCAGACAACGAGCCAGCCGAGATGCTCCTGTATCATACGCTCAATAATTTCCTTTACCATCTCTGGAGTTAGTTCTGCTAAACGCCGGCTGACGATTACGTCAACTTTTGTTAAAATATCATCACTCACAGAAATGTCCTCAAGTTGTTCATGCATTGCTTCCTTAAAAGCATCTGTCTCGGAAATTTTATGTACGGCAACCTGCAGTTTTTCTATAAACGGTTCACGTAAAGGCTCCAGTGCCTGTACTCCTCCTACCATGGATAACATGGGCCCAAAACTGGAACCCTCAATCGCTTCCAGTAAAGAGTCAAAGGCAGGGTTTAAATTTACCTTTTTAAGGACTTGCTCAAAATCCGGAATCAGTTTTGAACTTTCCGAATCTGCAAAAAACTGCTCTACATTTTCACGGTTGAAAAATTGGTGCATGATTAATTCGTGAATGCTCGTCTTGAATGTTTCAAAATGCAGTGGAATTACACCTGAACCATAGAGTCCAGGGACTCTCTCAAAGAGCATGTAGATGGCGAGCCAGTTTGTTACAGCACCGGAAAGCGCAAACAATCCGGTATACAAAAGAGTCTCATTCCACGGTTCTGAAAACCAGAAACCGGCGCCGATCAATGCTGCGGCCACGAGGTTAGTGCCTAAACGTTTATCAAATAATATTCCGGAAGTCCCTGAACCGGAGAGGGAAAGAGTCTGACTCATAAAAAAATATGTAGTTGAAATTATAAATTACGCAGGATATTTTGCAGGTGTTATACGAATCCGTATATAGAGTTTAACCGGATTCACAACTGGAGGCAAGTAAAGGAGAGTTTGACATTAAATTTAAAAGACGTTCGCTGGTTTGAGCTGCTTCTTTTATGCTTGATTCCGGATGCAGATTCAATAAGTCAGTATCAAAAACCTGAACATAATTATTACGGATAAGTTCCGCAAAAGCATCATCGCTGGTAGTACATCCTGCCAGGTACGCCAGTGCATCCAGATGCTGACCCTGACCCTGAGCACTTTCCAGTTTTATCTGCAGGAAATTTTCTTTGAGAAACAAGGCAACACGTTTGTTCTTCGGTTTGTAAAAATTCTCTGAGGGATGACCCTGATCACAGCCTGAGGTTTCAGAGGAACGCGCCGCAGCCATCGTGCTGCCGGAAGGAATGAAAGTGGTACTGCTGGTAATTCCCATCAGACCTGGAGCTGATGGAACTTTAGGGCACTTGTGGCGGGCCTGAACGGATTGTGAAACTGCGATAAGTAAGAGGAATACGGCAAAAAACTCGAGTAAGAGTGTCGGTATTTTTCGCATAAACTTGTGGAGGAAGTGGGTAACTTGATCTTCTGAAGCAGACTCTACAAAATCGGGAAAGGCTGGACCGATGTTCAGCTCAACCATAAACCGTTCCAATCAGTGTTAAAGAATCTGGCTCAAAAAGAGCTTGGTACGGTCATGTTGAGGATTATTGAAAAACTCATTCGGCGCATTTTTCTCAATAATTTCTCCTCCATCCATGAAGATAACACAATCTCCGACTGCAGTCGCAAAACCCATTTCATGTGTTACCACAAGCATGGTCATTCCACTTTCCGCTAGTTCAATCATCACGTCTAAAACTTCCTTGATCATTTCTGGATCAAGTGCGGAAGTCGGTTCGTCGAAAAGCATAATCCTCGGATTCATACACAATGAACGTGCGATTGCAACACGCTGCTGTTGTCCGCCTGAAAGCTGCCCCGGAAATTTCAGAGCCTGTTCCGGAATTTTTACCCTTTCAAGATATTCCATCGCTATTTTTTCAGCTTCTCCTTTTGGTGTTTTTCTAACCCAAATCATGGCCAGAGTACAGTTTTCGAGAACAGTCAGGTGGGGAAATAAATTAAAATGCTGAAAAACCATCCCTACTTCTGATCTTACAATTTCAATGTGCTTGAGGTCACCAGTCAGTTCTGTGCCGTCCACAATGATACTGCCCTGCTGATGTTCCTCTAACCTGTTGATGCAGCGTATGAGAGTAGATTTTCCTGAACCGGAAGGTCCACAGATGACAATCTTTTCACCACGCTTTACATCGAGGTTGATATTCTTGAGTACATGAAAGTCATCAAACCATTTGTGCATGGAATTGATTGATATCATTACTTCCGATTCACTTGCTTTTGTATTTGTTGTAGTAGACATGAGAACATTTTAGTTGAATATTTAACTCTTAATGACCAGTGTGAAGTTTCTTTTCAAGATAAAGTGAGTAACGTGACATGCTGAAACAACTGATAAAGAAATATATGGCAACGAAAAGATAAACTTCATTAGCTAATCCGGCCCATTTTGCATCAGCTAATGAAGCATTCCCGAGCCCCAGAATATCCATCATGCCGATGATCAGTACAAGAGTCGTATCTTTATAAAGACCAATGAAAGTGTTCACAATACCGGGAATTGAAATTTTCATGGCCTGCGGTAAAATAATCAGCCGGTGTGCCTGCCAGTATGTAAGTCCAAGAGAATCACCTGCTTCATGCTGTCCCTGGGCAACTGCCTGCAAACCTCCACGTATAACTTCTGCCATGTAGGCTGAAGCAAAAAGCGTAACCATGATTAAGACACGAACCAGCAACGCATAGACGGTACCAGGGGGTAAAAAATAATTGAGCATCGTTGAGGCGACAAACAACAATGTAATCAGTGGAACACCACGGATAAACTCAATGAAAAGTACGCATAAAATTCTCAAAACAGGCATATTCGACTGACGTCCAAGCGCAAGTGCGACGCCTATCGGCAAAGAAAATGAAATGCCTGTAACACCAAGAATCAGCGTGAGCATAATGCCTCCAAACTGATCAGTGTCCACTGTTTCTAATCCAAATCCTCCGGCCAGCAACCAGCCTGCGATAAATGGAAAAACAGCTGAATAAATCAGGCCATATTTTCTATATGGTAATTTTTCATAAAGAACCGGCACCACTGCTAATGCTAGCAGGACGAAAGAGATATTTACACGCCATCGTAATTCAGGAGGATAAAATCCATAAGTGAAAAGTGCTACTCGGTCTTTGATAAAAGCCCAACACGCTCCTGAGCCTGGAGAGGACATCTGGTTCCAGCATTGTTCACGTGATTCTGCGGTGGAAATAGAATTGACAAAAGCCCACTCAAAAAACGGTGGTAGACTTTTCCACAATAACATCAGTGCTAGTAAAGTCAGGAATGTGTTTAGCGGTGAAGAAAATAAATTTTTTCTAGACCAGCCAATAAACCCTGTAGTGCTGACAGGAGGCGGCAAGTCCGGATGATTCCCCGGAGCAAATTCTTGTTGTACGGTTTCACTCAAAATTCAATCATGGTTAGCGTTCTACTAATGACATTCTTTTATTGAACCAGTTCATAAAGGCAGAAATTAGTAATGAAATACTTAAATAGGTCAGCAGGACGAAAATCATTGTCTCCATCTCTTTACCAGTTTGCATCAGGGAGATTCCTCCAATGGTTGCCACTACATCCATATAACCTATGGCAATTGCAAGCGAAGAGTTTTTAGTCAGGTTCAGGTATTGACTGGCCAGAGGCGGAATGATGACACGCAGTGCCTGTGGAATTATCACCAGTCGTAATGTACTGCCGTGAGTCAAACCAAGTGCATGTGAGGCTTCAGTTTGTCCTTTACTAACAGCTAATATTCCGCTGCGTACAATTTCCGCAATAAAACAAGATGTATAATAGGCAAGGGCAAATGTCAGCGCGATATACTCTGGCTTGATGGAGGTACCCCCCTTAAAATTAAAACCCTTAATTGCCGGTATATCCCAGGACAAGGGAGAGCCTGAAATGAAAAATGTCAAAAGAGGTAAGCCGATTATAATGGCTGCAGAAATTGAAAATACCGGGTAGTTCTCTCCAGTTTTATCCTGATTCTTACGTTCCCAGACCACAAAGGCAATGACTGCCGCTACTGCGGCCAACAGTGCTAACAAGACATAGCCAAAGCCGTCCTCAAAAACAAGTGATGGTATAAAAAATCCGCGGTTAGTCAAAAACACAGTATCTGATATGTTGACCGCTTTTTTTGGGACAGGTAGAACATAAAGGAAGATTCCGTAAACAAAGAAAATATGCAGAAGTACAGGGATATTTCGAGTGAATTCAAGAAAAACATAGACGATTCTGCTGATCAGCCAATTGTTCGAAAGTCTCAAAACCCCCATGGTAAAACCCAAAATTGAAGCAATAATAACACCTGTTACGGCTACTAAAAGGGTATTTAATAAGCCGACTACTGCTGCTCTTAAGTGGGTATCAGTAGGAGAAAAAGATATGAAAGGCTGGAAAGTAATATCATAACCGGCAGGATAACTTAAAAAACCAAAACTAAATTCTTTCCCTGCCTTTTCCAGATTGGTTACTACATTATTACCGATCATTCCTAAAAGGGTGAACAGGATAAGTATTGTAGTTATCTGAATAAAAACTGAGCGGTATTCCTTATTACGCCACAAACGCAGCAGCAGCAATGGTTTATTGTCAGTTACGGATGGTGAGGCCATTTTGAGTAACTACCCGTTAACTTTAAAGTAGTTCGGGTTTTTTAATGAAAAAGCGCACAGTCCTTTTGAATAGAACATGTGCGCTTAAAAACATCAACGTTGTTTTACGATGATTAACGGAATGGTGGAGAATACTGAAGTCCTCCTTTAGTCCAAAGGGCATTCAAACCACGAGCTAATCCAATCGGTGTATTTGTACCGATATTGCGCTCAAAGATTTCAGAATAGTTTCCAATTTGCTTGATGACCTGGTAAGCCCAGTCTTTGCTCAAGCCAAGCTCTTCACCTTGACTGCCTTCAACACCAAGAAGTCGCAGAATTTCAGGGTTGTTTGAACCCTTCATGCTGTCTACGTTTGAGGATGTTACTCCTAATTCTTCAGCTGTTACAGTCGCATTGTAAACCCATCTGACAATGTCAGCCCACTGATCATCACCTTGACGAGTCGCTGGTCCAAGTGGCTCTTTGGAAATAATTTCCGGTAGAATCATGTGGTTTCCTGGATTAGGAAAGGTGGAACGTGTTGCTGCCAATCCGGAAGCGTCAGTTGTGTAAATGTCACAACGACCTGACAAATAGGCGGCACGTGCTTCCGAGTTTTTCTCAATGGTAACTGCTTCGTAGCTCATGTTATTTGCACGGAAGAAGTCTGCGAGGTTCAACTCAGTTGTTGTCCCAGTTTGTATACAAACTGAAGCTCCGTCCAGTTGCGTCGCACTTGACACACCAAGACTTTTGTTGACCATGAAACCCTGGCCGTCATAATAGTTGACGCCTACAAAAGTCAGTTTAACACCAACATCACGTGAAAACGTGATGGTCGTGTTACGCCACAATACGTCACCTTCACCGGAATTCAGTTTGGTGAAACGCGTTTTACCTGTTGAAGTAACCGCTTTAATAGCACTGGAGTCTCCCAACACCGCTGCAGCAGTTGCGCGACAGAAATCAACGTCGAAACCTTTCCATGTTCCATCTGAATCCGGATATGCAAATCCAGCAATGCCTGTACTTACAACACAGCGAAGTTCTCCACGAGACTTCACATCTTCCAGTGTTCCGGCAGTTGCCGTGAACGCCATGGCACCAACTGCAATCAGCGTCAGTGCAATCTTTTCAAGTGTTCTCATTTGTTTTCTCCTTATGAACACGTTATAGAAAATTCCACCCCAATTATTTAGGGCAGACCCTTTTCAAGGTTGTCAAGTCTTGTATCTTTTTCCTTGCGTGTCAAGTCGAAACATGTAAAAAGTTGCTTTTTATATGCTCTGGGCGAAAAAAAGTATCTGATTTAAATATATAAGTTTTCAATTTCAGCCTGAAAATCAAATCGGCGTTTTCGCTCTTTTCGAGGTGTATTTGCCTGCAAAAAGTCTTCTTTTGTAAAAAAAGCGGCTTGTCGTAATACCTTTTCTAAGGCCCTTTCTTCTTTTGGACTCAAATCCCAAAAAGGATTTTCGACATTTTCCGAACTGGTGAAATCTCTCAGTAACTGCACTTTCCAGCCTAAAAATTTCTTTGACTCTCCGGAACGTCTGTAAAGACAGCGCAGCAAATACATTCTCTTAAACTCATCGAGCCGTACTGCTGATTGAAAGACTGCTTCCTGGAAGTCCCAGTTCCAGCCTTGATTTAATTCATTCACTAAGTCACTGATGCCGGCAATTCCGGATATAGAACTTTTAGTCTTTTCTGCAGGTATTGCTTTCTTTCTTTGAGGATCAAAGCTTGATGTATTAAAGCTTCCCCGCTCACGTGCGTCGTAGAGTTGAAATTCGGTTTCCGGAAGTTCTTCTTCAAGGAGTCGGACAATTTCAAAACTTTCCTTCTCCAAACCGCGTCTCTTTTTTTCAGCCGTAATCCAACTAATGAGTTGGCTTTCCTCATTTTGAATTTCTAGTAATCCTTTGTTTTCACCTGCGAGCAGCCATTCCATAACTTCTTGGCGCGAATTCGCCCGTATGTATAATTTTCCTGTGTGTTCCTTTCGCAGGTCAAGCAGCATAAATATTTGCCGTCCATCACTTAATGCAACACGTTTCCAACCCTGTTTATACTTTGCGAGCCATTGATCAAAATCGGGGGGGCTGACATTCCTTTCTGCCAAACTATT
>Ga0207990_1000603_pt1 | contig 20478 bp, 22 predicted proteins | sample ETNtaG_8_FD_185780 | JGI IMG/M metagenome (GOLD analysis project Ga0207990, IMG submission 185780) | Marine microbial and viral communities from oxygen minimum zone, Eastern Pacific Ocean - ETNP201406SV75 (SPAdes) (version 2) | ecosystem: Environmental > Aquatic > Marine > Oceanic ...
TTTACTTGTCGATAATAAAAAATTGAAAAAAATAATAATCTAAAAAACCTATTTATTGCTTTTAATACATTTTTATATTTATAATTCATAACTGTACATAAATATATTCTATTATTTTTAGTTAATTTTATCGTCTAATTGGAACTATTGGAAAACCGCTGTAACGACTAGTATTAATTGTTTGAAATGGTGTTACATTTGTTACATCAAACTCTGATGATCCTTCATCTTCAAAACTACCAATCCAGTATTCAAATTCTTGTGCTTGTTGATTTCTCATATTTCTTCTTGTAACTTGATTTCCTATTACTAATCCAATAATTGAACCACCTATGAATGATACTCCAGTGTAAATTAATAATGCGGTTGTAAAAATCATTTCTGTCTCTTCTTTCATTATATAATATATCAATTTTATTTTTATAATAATTTTGATTGGTTAAATCATTTTTTAGATAGTATCTATTTAATCAGTACACATACCAGTATTACAACATAAACAACAAAATATTTTACATGGACCAGTATATTTATTTAATTTTTCATGAATGAAATGAACTTGATCAATTCGTAATCTTGCAATTACATCTCCTTCTTTTCCAATAAATTTATATTTTTTTTCATTCATATTTAAACCATAAGCAGTTGGTACTTCAATATGACAAACTCCTAATACATCATCTCCGGTCATAGTATCATGATCAATTAATTCAAAGGTTAATGTATGAGATCCTTCACAATGTGGATAACAATTATTTATTATTAAACCTTCTTCAAATACAGCATCATGATCAGAATCATGTAAGATTCTTGTTGATTGTTTTTGACCTTGATAATTAACTCGTACATATAAATCACCTCCTGCTTTATCAAAAGAGAATAAATCACCTTTTTTATTTAAGTTATCAACAGATCTAATATAAACATGTAAATAACTATTTAAACAACATGAACCACATAGACAAGAAGAACAACAAGAAGTGATACAGCCCATTTATAATATATAATAACATATTATTAAATTTTTATATTAATTTAAATTAAATATAACAAAACATAAAAAAATATAAAAATATGCAAGAAACTAATATTGCTAATATTGATTATGATAATGATGAAAATGCAAAAATCATTGAAGATGCTTTAAAAGAAACTGAAGTATTAGATATTGAACAAGAATCAATAATGCCAGAACAACAACAACCAATACAACAACCATTTCAAAATCCGCAACAATATATTCCATCTAATAAACCATCTCCTTTTCAACAAGAATATCAACAACCAATTCAACAATATCAACCTCAATATCATCAACCAATAATACAACAACCAATATATCAACAAGATTTGAATGAAGAAAAAAAAGAGGATATTTTTTCTTCACCAATAATAAATAATTTAAAACATAGTTTCGTTTTATTAATTCTTTTATTTTTTTTAAATAATCAAGGTTTTAAAAATATCATTAGTCAATTACCATTTACTTTAGATGAGGATGGTGATCCAAATATTTGGTTAACTGCAATTTTATGTTTAATTATTGTTTTTTTTTATTGTGTATATTTACAAATATTTAATTAAACATCATTTTGTCGTTTTATTTTTTCATAAGTAACTATTTTCATATATTTCTCTGCTGGTGATAAAAAATATGTTTTAATTTTATGATTTTTAAAATGTACTTTTCTTTTTGTTATACCTTTTTTTGATTCTCTTGGAATTTTAGGTCTTTTTTTAAGAATAGATTTTTTATTCATTTTATATATTGATTATATTCAATTTTATTTTAAAAAAATCTTTCTTCTTCATGAATTTCTTTATAATAGTAATTTTTAATCCAATATAAAGTAGGAATAAAAAAAATAATATATCCTATGATGGAAAACATTATTCCAATGATTATCATTAAAAATCTTGTTTCTAAAATTTTCCCTTTATCAAATGATTTTATCATTAATACAATTTCAATAATATTATCAATATCAAAAAATTCTGAAAAAATTAATAATAAAATATTATTCCAAGTAAAACTCCAATTATGAACAAATAGAATCAATTCTTTAAATGGGGATATCCATTCCGAAAAGGTTAACCAAATTACAGAGAGTAGAATAGTAATTATTTTATTAAATATTCTAGATTTTGTCAATTTATTACGAAAATTATAAATAATATTATATTTTACATTATGTTTATTATGATCAGAAATTAAAATTAAATATTTAGTTGTAAAAAATGAAAAATCTATTTTTATACAACAAAATACATGATCGGCTATCCATTTTAAACAATATAAAATAATTTCAAAAGGTTTACTTAATAAAAACTGTATTTCAGTACTAAAGTAGTAGTATCGGATAAATTTTTCTAAAGCCATAAATACACCACTTATAATAATAGAAATAATAATTTGAATTCTAGTATCATTATGTAAAAATTTTGATATTACTATAATAAAAAAATTTGTAAAACCGAAAATATCTCTAAAACCGAGACCATTTAAAATAACAACACCTAATAAAGCTATTATAACATATAGTGGGGATGCTTCTCTAAATAATGCAATAACACTAGTTTCAAATTTATTTAATTTTTCACGAGTACCTATATTAAATTGATTTAATAACATTATTACGATATAAAAAACAAAAACAGTAAGAAGATATGTATATTTTAAGATTTTTTTTTTATTTCTCATTGAATTATTATTTAATAGTAATCAGTTTTAATAATTAAGTCCGTTATTAATATTAGTTTTTAAAAAATTAAATATCTACTATTAGTTCATCTTCAACTATTGAATCTAATGTATGTTCATGTATTTTTATATTTTTTTTTTTATTAACATGAGGTGATTTTATAATCCATGGATCACTAGAATATAATTTCATTAATTTTTTAAAAGTTTTTTTAAAATTTATTTTTTTTGTTCTTGGTGTTTTTAATATAAATTGATCAAATGTTGTTTCAAATATATATGTTTTACTTAAAATTCTTGATCTTTTAAAATCATCAATATATAATCTTTGAATATCCGAATTATCATCAAAACCTAATTTTTTTAATTCATCACGAATTAACCATCTTTGTTCATTAATTATACAGAAATAATTTATCATTGTTTCATCACAATTACCCATATTCATTTATTATTCATTATATATAATATGTTTTTAAATTTTAATTATTTTTTATATTCTTCATATCTTTCTAATAAATTAAATATTTTTAATGCATGATATGCTGCATTTTGTTCTCCTTCTTTTTTAGTATAACCATAACCTTTACAAATAAATTTTCTAGTTTTATTTTTATAATTATGATTATTTTGAATTTCATATATATTTACTATAAATGTTCTTTTTGTAGGTGGTCCTAATTCAGTATAAATTTCATATTTAGGTTCTGGTCTACCACTTTTTTGATAATAATGTTTAATACGATCTTTATAATTATTATGTAAATGTAAAATTTCTGAAAAATTAACATATTTTTCAATAATATTAATTAAAAAATCTTTTGTAATTGCAAAACCTAAATCTAAATTCATTGCACAAATAAAACTTTCAAATGAATCTTCTAAAATTCTTTCATAATTTCTACCATGAATTTTTTCCATATGATTACTTAATAGTAAAAATTTACCAAAATTTAATTGACGAGCAAATACTGCTAAAAATCCTCTTGCTACAATTTTTGTTTTCAAACTTGTTGTTAATACACCTTCATCTAATTCTGGAAATCTTAAAAATAAATATTCACAAATTACATGACTGATAATTGAATCTCCACAAAATTCAAATCTTTCATTTGATTTATCTTGAAAATCTACTACATTTGGTTTTAATTTAATAATATTTTTTAAAAAATCATAATTTAAATCTTTAGAATATGATTTATGTACGAATGCTTTTTGATATAAATCTAAATTATTTATTTTTACATTTATATCTACATGTTTGAAAAAATTTTCGACATCTTCTTTCTTAATATACACATTGTTAATATTAAGTTCTTCCATTATTGAAAATTTTGATTAATAAGTTATAATATTATTAAAAATCAATTTTAAAATGTTTTTCTACATAATGGACAATTTTTATTTATATTTACCCATCTTTGAATACAATATACATGAAATCTATGTTTACAAGGTAATTCTATTTCAATATCATCATCTATTAATTTTTCTAAACAAATACTACAATCATTCTCTTCTTTTAAATTCATATTAATTTTCTCACCACATTTTAAACATTCTTCCATTAATTCATATTTATTATCTCCATCAGTATTTAATATAATAAAACAATTTAAATGAAATTTATGATCACAATTTAATATTACATATGGACTATAAACTGTTTTTTGACATAAAGAACATTTCCCATTTTTATCTTTTTGTTCTTTTAATTCTGCTAAATTATCTCTCGGTCTACTAATAAATTCTCTATTAAGAAAATCAAAAGTTCTTCCATTTCTTCTACCATGTCTTGTTATTAAATTAAATAAATTTAATTCTGGAACATCAGTAGAATTAGTAGTTACACCTAAAGATACATTATTATCATTATCATTTTGTACCCAATGATGAACAATATTATTATCCGTTACACTAATATTATTTGTTATACCAATAGATACATTATCATCAATATTACTACTAGTTACACCAAAAGATATATTACTACTACTTACACCAATAAAAACTGGTGGTCTATCTCTTTCTGATTCAATACTATTTCTAATATCCTCCATAGAATATATATTACGACGAGGTCTTCCACGAGGTCTTCCTAATAATCTTTGAGATGATAATCTAGTATTATTTAATGTTGTCATTTGATGATAAATACAATAATTTGAATTATTTGTTTTCATTCGTGAACAAAATCTTTCTGGATTAATTAAATAATTACAACGAGTTGCTTCTAATTGTTCTCGTAAATTTATTCTTGATCGTAAAAAATTATCTAAATTATTTGTATTTCTACTAATTCGATTTCTTATATCTAAATCATTTGATAAAAGTCTTTCTCTAGCTCTTCTTCTAAAATTATGACGATTTATATTTTCCAAAATATTATTGGTTTGTTCAATTAGTTCATTACTAACTTCTTCATTTGTCTTTTCTTCTTCTTCAATATTTTCTGTGCTTGACATTCTCAACGAGTTATCAAAAAATTAAAATAAATTTTAATTATTTTTTGTTAGTATAATTATTTTTATAATCACCTTCATAAAATGCACCAGTCTTTTCTGGTTCATATTTAATTAATGAATCTTCACCACGAATATCATGTGAACTATTGCGTTTAATTCCAGAACTTAGATACATATATCTTTTAGGTGGTGCATATTTTTGTAATTTATCTTCTTTTTTGGATGGAATATCTGATTTCATTTCTTTTTTTGGAACTTTTAAATCAGCATTTTCCATATGTTCTTTACATTGTCTATAAATTTTTTCTAATAATAAAGCTATAAGACATATTGAAATTAAAATACAAATTGGTGGTATTTTAAACATTTTATTTTATTATATTATTATTCAATATTTATTTTTTATTCAAATATAAATTTTTATATATAAATTTTAATTGAGTACCTGAAAAATCATCCATATCTAATTTTAATTTTTTTATTAATTTTTTTTTATCAAAAATATTAAAACCAAAATGTTCATTTATATTACAAATAAATGTCTCTATATTAAATGAACTATAAAAGAAAACATTATTAATAAAAGATAATTTTTGTTCTTCTGATCCTAATGATAAATTTTTATCTTTTTGAAAATCTTTATAATATTGTTCAAAAGAATTATTTTTATTAATATTTTTTAAATTAAATTCTTTAAAAACAATATCTAAAATAGAATTATTAATTTTTGGTTCTGGTATTTTGATATCTTTTCCCCATACTTCATTTTCAATATTAATTGTATTAATTTTTTTATTTTTCCAAATATCATTATATTTTTTAAAATTATCTTTTTCATTTAATAAATGTTCGATTTTATAAATTTGTTTACCATTATGAATAAAAGTATTAGTTTGATTTTTTATATTTTTTCCATTTAAATAAGTTCCAAAAATTATTCCACCACACCCCAAATTTTCTTTAATATTCTTCATAAAACCTTCTAATTTTTCTTTTTTTGAATCCCAAGGTTTATTTTTTTCATTAAAATCTCCAAACATATAATGAATTGCAAACATTATACCAATAGTATCAAAACCTTTAAAATTTTTTGGTAAATTTTTAAAAAATTCATTTAATTTATCATTCTCTTCATCATTCATACCACAAGATTTTAATGATTTACTAACATCACCAAAAACAATTGTTATTTTCATATCATTTTTCTTATAATAATAATCTTTTTTAATAAAACCAGCACAAATTAATCTTTCTTTAAATCCATTTTTTTCATATAATTCAGTAGATGAAGTATCAATTGCTAAAATATTTTTATATCCTAATTTTTGCCATTTAAATAAATCTCCTCCTTTACCACAAGCTAATTCTAAATGATAATTTGTTTCAGTTAATTCACTCGCTTTTTTTAATATTTCTCCTTTTACATAATTATGAAATTTTCTCCAACTTTTTCTTTGTACATTATCTTCTGTTAAATCATATAAAGCACCAATATCTTCTAATTTTAAATTTTTTAATTCATAAATATTATCTAAACTAACATAATTAATAATACCATCTAATATACTTTGAATTGTTCTACGAGCATTTGGGTTTTTTTTATCATTAGTTCTAATTCTAATTGCTTCCCATCTATTCTCTTCAAAATTAAATTCATATTCTGCAATATCTGTTTTACTATTAATTCTTCCCAAATATGAATTAGCATGAGGATAATCATCTAAACCTAAATAAAATGTTTCTCTACCTTTTTGATTATTCCCAAATCTTCCTAAATTTAATTTTGAATTTTTTATACGACATAATAATTTTTTATCAGTACTTACAAATGGCCCCCAATTATATCTTGGATCACGATTCCATGGGTTATTATAATTATTATAATGAAATTGTGTAAATGGCATTTTACTATTAAAATTAATTCTTACATCAATTGATAATTTTTCTTTCCATTTAAATACTGGATATTTAATACTATCTAAATCATCTGTATATTCTTGATCAATTGGTGTAAAAATTAAACCATCTAAGTTATAATTAAATTTTTCTTTTCGTGTTTCCCAAAGTTCTTTAGAATAATCATAAATATTGTCATAAAACTTTTTTTGTTTAATTTTTAAATCTATTTCAATATTAAGATTTTTAAGATATTTTCTTATCATATTTTCTAAATATCCTAATCGTTTTTTTAAATTATGATGTCTTACATCAGCATATGGTCTTTTTGGTGATCCATAAAATAATATATCAAATGCTAAAAATTCTTTTGTATCTTTTAAATATTCACCATCAATAATTGTATCATGAACACCAGTTTTATTATCCCAAGTTCTTATAGGTTCTTCTGTTTTTGGATTTCTTAAATTAATAGAATCTTTACCGATTATTAAAAACATTCTTACGCCATCTGCTTTATCTGTAACTGTATATCTTTCTTTTTTTAATAATACTAAATCTTTTTGTTCTAATGTTTGGGGATTCATTGGTTTAATAGAAAACATATATTTTTGAAGATTAAAATATAATCCATAAATTCCATTTAAATTTTTTTTTAAACTTTTTTTCATTTCATCAATATTATCTAAATTGGTCATTTCCATTTCTACTATATATTCAATTTCACCTTTTTGTTTATTATGAGCAGGTGTTAAACTTTTTACCATTGTTAAATCAATCTTATAATATTTATCTAATTGAAATGAATAACGATTTTTAAATCTTACTAATTTATATGGTTTATTTAAAGTATGAATTAATTCTAAATTATCTTCATTTTTTGTAATATAATCATTTAAATTATTTTCTAAAGAATATGATAATCTTAAATGATCTCTTGTATATGTTGTTACTTTTTCTTTTGACATATACTCTACTGGATGTTTATATGTTTTATTTTTTGTAGAATCATAATCAAAAATATTGAAATTTTCATCATAATCAGTAAAAATATTTTCATATGTTACTTTTTTCATAAATTTTTTATTCCATATTTTTCTTCCAGTTGATAATTTTTTATATTCTTTATCTTTGAAAAATTCTTCAACTGTTGTTGTGGAATATATTGAATCAATAATTATTTCATTTTTCATTTCATATTCTTTTTTATTTTTAAAAAAATTAAAAATTTTAAGAAAATTTTCTTTTGTTAAATTATTTTTTGTTCCAATTTCAAAAAATCTAAATTCATATTCATGAAAAATTTGATTTTCTTCTAATTTTTGATTTTCTGGTAATATTTCATCAAGTTTTTGTGCAAAAAATTTGTACATTATTAATATATATATAATTAATATATTTTAATAAAATATTCTCAAATTATTAATTTTATATTATAAGATTAATAATAATATTGTAATCAATTTTAATAAATTTATAAATCACCCATTAAATTGCAGTTCACTAATTTTAACTTATCATTACTTTTCTGTAATTTTTCATTTTTGGAACAAGCTAATTCATATTTTTTATATATATCTTCAAATGATTCATTTAATTTTTCATTATCTTCTTTTAAAGAGTTGTTTTTACTTTTTAATGATTCAATCCTTTGATACATTTCTCCCTCATTACTTCTTAATATTTCTACCATTTCATTAATTGTTTGATACATTTTATTAGTATCATATTTTTCTTCTTCCTTTTCAATATCTACTAATTCTGGTTTTTCTTCTACTGCTGGTACAGTCATTTCTTCTCTTGGTTCTTCTACTTGAACTACTAAATTATCTTCCTCTTGTTCAATTTCATCATCTGAATCTTGTGTTGATGGTGGAGATGGAAATTCTGATAATTGACTTTGTAATTCTTCTAATTTTTCAACAATCATTTGTCTTGCTAATGATTTTTCAGTTTTTTTAAATTTTCTTAGACCTAATTTTTTTCCCATTAAATTAATATCTTTGATTTTTTTTAAATCATCTACTTGAAGAATACATTGTTTAACCTCATCAGAAGATAATAAAACTTGTGTCATTGCTGCCATATTTTTCTATTTTTTTATTTTATTATTTTAATCAATTTTATAATAAAATATAAAATATTGGACTATCTTTTAATTTTATTATTTCTTTTATTGGATAATTATATTTTTCTTTATTACATAATACTATATCTAATTCTTTTATAATTTCATTATTTGGATGTAATAAATCGAATTTAAAATAAATTTTTTTATTTATTTTTTTTTTATTTTTTTTATATAAATCAATAAAATCTAAAAAATAAATTTGTATTTTATCTTTTAAATTATTATAAAATTGTTCTTCATCATTACAAAATAATATTTCTTTTATTTTTTTTTCATAATTAATTGTTGAAAAATGATAATCCCAAATAATTTGTTCACAATCTTTCCCAATTTTGTTCATTTTTAATATATTTTTATTATATTAGTAGTTAATAATTTAATTAAAGTAAATTTTAATTATTATTAACCACTATTTCTAATTCATGATGATCTCTTAAATCTGCAATTTGAGTAAATCCAGTTATATATATATTATAATGTTTTCTTAACATATGTTTAAATATTCTTTGAAATATAATACTAACACATATTAAACCGATTATTGGAAATAAATAAGATAAAAGAAAAATACATAATATTAATAAAACAATTGTATTTCTCAATCCTCCTAAACCAGCATAATTATCAAAATATGTATCTAAATTATATTTAAAATAAATATATATATCATGAATTAAAATAAAAATAAATAATGGTATTACAAGAATCATAAAAGTTACTATTAATTCTTCATTAAAACTAACAACAATTATACCAAAATTTTTCCCAATATTTTGGTGTAATTGAAATCTATGTAATAATAAATGAATACCCATAAATTCTCCAAACATTATCATAAACATAGGTAAATAAGAATAAGATAAAAATCTACAACATCTCATCCAACATAATATTTGAAAAGATAAATCATGAGTCATTTCATATTGAAATAAACATTCTTGACATCTTGTATAATTTAATGAATGAATATCTTGAGATCTCCATTCTTGAAGACATCTTCTATGAACATATCGTGCAGTACCAGTACAATGACATGGAACAAATAAATCTTCTTGATTTGCATCATCAAAACAAAAACGACAAATAGGTTTTTCAATCATTGAATCGTTTGATTGAAGTTCTTCCATTTCAATTAACATATATAATATATAAATTTAATAAATTTTATTATTTAATTTATATATTAAGTCCATAATTTCTATTGATTTTTAAAAAATTAATTTACTTTTTTAAAATCTCAATCAATTCTTTTTTCTTTAATTTTGAATAACCTTTGATTTTTCTCTTTTTGCATAATTTTTTTAATTCTGTAACTTTCATTTTATTATAATTAATTGGTGATAGATCAATTATCTCTTCAATAATTACATCTGGACTTTCTTCCAAATTTAAATTATTCATTTGGTTTGTTAATTCAAACACATTTTCTAATTGTTGATCAATTGGTTTTTGGAAATTATGATTTTGAATCAATAAATTATATTTAATTCGATAATTAATATTATCTTCTGATGTAAATACTTTTTTATTCGTTTTTTTCTCACTTAAAGTATAATATTGATCATCATATTTATATAATACTAATGTTACCTTATATAATTCAAATTCATCATTATTTGAATATAAATTATATTTATTATTTTCCAATATTAATAAGTTAATATTTAAATAATCACATAAAAATTTAATAATAATTTCATTGTCTTCATCTTGATTAATTAATAAATTTCTTAATACTTTCTTTTTACATATTTTTCTTTTTTGAAAATTAAATTTATTAAATAAATTAATTGCATCATTTTCTCTTAACATTTTCTTAAATAATTCATTTTTCCCATTTACCATTTTATAATCAAGAATATTTAATATACATTTTATTAATGATTCATTTTCATCACATAAATTATATTTATCAATTTCAAAATAATTATTTATAAACTTTGAAAATCTTTTAAAATTATTTGGAATATTTTTTATTACATTAATTCTTTTTTTCTCTAAATTTTTAATTTCAATTGTATATGTTTTTTCTCGATTATTATTTTCATTTAAAAAATCTGGATTATGTAAAAATGTTTCATCATTAAAATATAAAACATTATGAATTTTTTTAAAATAATGATTATTTTCTTCAGTATGATGTTCTAATTGATTAAGTAATGTTTGGTAATTCATTTTATTAAAGTTTAATTATAAATTTTAATAAATTTGTTATTAACTTATAAATGATAAAATAATCAATTTTATTAAATTAATAAATGTAATTCTAAATCTTGACCAGCTTCTTCATAATATTGTTCTTCTTTTTCTGATTCAATTTTTAGATTTTGTAATTTTTCTACCCATTCATTATATCTTTCATCACAATTTATACATAAGATATTTTCTTTATAACAATTTACACAAATTTTTTTAGAACAATCACCACAAGTTTTATTTTTTTTATTCATTTTTCCACAATAATCACATTTTTGATCTAATAAAGTATCATATTTTTGAGTTAACATTTTTTTTAGAAAAGTCATTTTATTGTTTAAAAAAAATAAATAATAAATTTTAAATAAAATTATATTATATAAAACTATGGCATTACAAATTATTTACGAAATTACTTCATTTTTATGTTCATTACCATTTGCACCATTTTTTGGAGCTCTTATTAATCCATTAATACCTAATCCAGTATATTTTCCATTCATTATTCTCATATGTATTATAACAGCTATACTTAAACCAATTATTAATAATAAAAAAGTTTCATGGAAAAAAGCATTTTTATATGCCTTTATTTCATATTATTGTACTCTATTTTTATTTAATTTAATCGCTTTTTCAGGAATATGTTGGGCATTAGAATCTAGTCCTTTTTAAGTCCGTAATATATTGTTATTTTTAAAAAATAATTTAAAACTCAGCTCCATACTCTTCATCATCTAAATCATCAAAATCCATTTCTTGATCAGAATCATCATCAAATAAATAATCATCTCCAATATCATCTTCTTGTTCGAAATTATCTTCAATATCTGATTCATATTCATTATCAGATTCAAAATATTCATTTAATATATCATCTTTATTATCTTTTTCATCATTTTTATTATTAATAATATTTCTTTTTTGATTTTTTTGATAATTTCTTACATTCTTTTGTAAATAGAATGAATCTTTATTTAAAAAAATACTTAAAGTATTAAACATTGTTCTAATTTCTTTTTTTGTATTTGATGTATTATAATCATTATCTTCCACTATTTTATTCAAAATGTTTAATGATGATTTTAAATAACTTCCAATAATATATTCTTTAAATTTACCATTAATATCTTTATCATTATCAATATTATTAATATCATGAGCTACTCGATTTGATCTTAAAAATGAATTGAAAATCTCAGTTATTAATTCAAATTCTTTTTTAATATTTTTAATATTAGAAATATTTTCAAATAATTCATTTAATCTGATATAATTATCTTTATTATTCTCAATTTCTTTAATGTTAATATCATCTCTTTTAATATTTGACATTCTTGTAATCATTTTTTTATAATCAGATTTTTGTACCCATTCCCAAGGTTTAAATAAACTATCTTCATTCTCATTTATTTCAAAATTATCACTTTTAATTAAATCTTGAATATGTGATGTTAAATTTCTGTCCTGTAATATTGGAATCAATAACATTAATGTTTTATAATCTAAATGTTCTGATACTTCAACCTCTGCAACTCTTCGTTGTACTACAGCTTGATTCTTGTTATCATATTTCCGATAACTTTTACTTGATGAATCTGCAAATAACATTTTTTCCAAGTCATTTTTATTTTGAATTATATTCATAAAACTATTCATCATATTAGAAATATTTTCCATTGGTTCAAATGTATTATAATGAATGATATTTTTAAATAATATATCAAATGAATCATTATTCCTTTTTAAATTTTCATCAAAATATGTAATATTTGTATTATATAAATTATAAATATCATCATGATTAAAATAATTATTTAAAACTAATCTTGATACATCATAATGGATAATTTTATTTAAATATGAAGATGATTTATCATCACCAAATAAGTCATCATAGACACGATTCTCAATTTCATTATCTACTCGTTTCTCAATAATATCAGCGACTTTTGGGAATATTTTGATATGATTTTTATAATATAACATTACACCATCTTTATAATCTTTTAAGATTTCTTCTTTGCTAAGTTTATTTTCAATTTTTCCAATATTAATTTCATTTTGAATTGGAATTTTAGATGTCACTAAAGTATAATTTTTAATTGTATCACTTTTTAATATTTTCTGCTTTTTTTCATATAAATAAACATTCATATCTTTAATAATATTTTCAGAATATTTTGATTTGATATTTTGATTTTCATCTTTATAAAAATAAAATCGTTGAATATCTAAATTATCTTCATTTTTATGTTCAGTTAAATGTAATACACTGTGGATTGGGATTTTATTACTATAATTACAAATAGGACATACATGTAATTCTTCTTTTATACTTTTTAAGTACTTATCAATTTTATTATACTGAACAATTTCATCATTTAATTGATTGATTTTAGAATTAATATCTTGAATATTAATTTCTCCGAAAATTTTTTCTTTAAAAAGTGAATCTTTAATAATTAAATTGATTTCCTGATATGATTTATTTGTTAATTTTTGTAAACAATTAATTAATTGATATTTTAAATTCATTAATTTATTATCTTCGACTTTCATATCAATTTGTTTAATTAATTTTTTCAATTGACTTTCATTCCACAAATCCATAATTTGATTATAATCAATTGTTTCTTTCCTTTGATCTTTAAGATAAATTTTTGTTTCATTTTCAATGGTTTTCATTTCTTCTACAATTTTATTCTTAATAATTGTTTTATTTTTAGAATATAATTTATTATGTTCACTTAATATGACATCTTGGATGTATGATTTTTGTTTTAATAATTGATCATAAAATGATGTTTTTTTCATTTCCTCTTTTGAAACCTTTTCATTATTTCTAATTTTTTCATCAATATTCTCGATCTCTTCTTTGAAATTTTGATTTTTGATTATTTTATTGATATTTTTAATTTGATTTTCATAATAATTAAGATCAATGTTTAATATTTTATGTATTAATTTTAATTTATAAATTTTTTCTTGAATGTTTTTATGATTTTTATAAAAATCATCTTCTGTTTGATATTTCATTTGTTGTAACTCTTCTTTATTAAATTTTAATAAATGATCTAAATTATATTTTTTGACAATGTCTTTGACATATTGTTTGGTTTTTTTATCTAAATCATTTTCCTTTTCATAAATCATATAATTTAATAATTTATTAAAATCAATAAAATTAATGTCAGAATTGGTTGATTTTTTTAAAGTATAATTAATATTCATCTTAATAATATATATTAAAAAAATATATTATTATTCAAAGTTTTAAAATTGAGAGGGAGGTGTTGTTGTTTGTTGTTTAATTGTGAAAATTTTTAATGATAAGTTATAAATATATTTTCAATCAATTTTATTAGTTATTTTCTTCTGTTTGTACACTTTCCTCTGGTGTTTGTTGGGTATTTTCTTGTTGGCGTTTACGATAATGACTACCTCCTCTACCTCTGCCTCTACCTCGATTAGTATTTTGATAAACATGTTGTTGATTATTATTTTCACGGTTGAAAGTACCAACAACTTTTCTGCTAAAATGATCCATTACTTTATAAACAAATCCTTTTGTTGATTGACCTAAAGTACTATCTAAATCTTTAGTTGGAACATGACACATTTCTGTAACATTAACCCATCCTACTTGAAATTGTCCTTCTGTATCTTTAAAATTAACCTTTACACTATTTCTTTTTACACTTTTATTTAAATGTTCGTTAAGCCAAAAACCAATTGTTTTTTTATTATCTTCATTAAATCTACTAGTAGAAACAACATAAAATGGTCTTCGTTCATGTTCTCCAGTAAGAACCCACCATACTGAACTTTGTAAAACTTTATTTTCCATATCTGGTGATGATACAATAACTGGTGTTGTTTCTACTTTTTGTTCTACTTTTTGTTCTTCTTGTAACATTTGTGGTTGTGCTTCAGCCATGTTGTTTTTTTATCTAAAATACTTAATCAATTTTAAAAATTTTTTTAAAATTGTTTTTTATAATTATATTAAAAATAATATGAGTAAACAAGATTATGCTCAAAAATGTAAATTATTTTTTATATTTATTTTTGAAATGTATAAAATTTTAACTTCTTCTTTATTAGTTGTTTTAGTTCCACAAAAATGTAACGATGGTGAAAGAATGTGTTCTTTTTCTGAAAATTTTGAAAATTTAGATCCATATAATTCATTTGCATTATATTATAATTTTTTCACTAGTATTTGTTTTTTTCTATATTATTTAGTTGAAATATATAGAGAAAGATTATTTATCCGTTTATTAGATGTTGATAAAGACTTATCAGAAGAAGATTATGATGAAGAAATGGAAGAATATCCAAGAATTAATAATAAAGTAAAAGAAACAAATGAATTATTCTATTATATTAATATTTTTCTTATTGGTATTTTAATTTCCAATATTATTGTTAGTCTATTTGTTATATCTCGTTTTTATTTAAATGATTTAACTATTTTTATTTCTATTAGTAATACTATGTTAATTGCGGATAAACAATTTAAATCTTTTTTTGTTGCTCGGAAATCTTATAAAGAAAATAAAGCATATAGTATGTATATGACTAAAATGATAACTTATAATACAGTTGATCATGATATTAAAGTTAAAAGAGCAAGAAAAAAAAGAAAACGACAAAGAAGAATAGAAAGAGAATTGCGTGAAGAAGAAGAATTTTAAATAATATTTTTTAAAATAAAATCATGTAATACTTTTTTTTTATCACCTGGTTTAACTTGACATTTTGCATCAATATGTGTTTTTAATATTCTTTTTAGAGTTAATTTTTTTTCAGATTTTAAATCTTTTTTCTCTAATTCAGGTTGAAATAATAAAATTCTATCTATCATTTCATCTTTCTTTAAACCAGTTATTTTTTTACAATTATTTTCTTTATATTTTTTTAATAATTTGATTAATGCTGGTTTTTTCATTTTTTTTAATTTATTTGGTGTTACATCTTTTAAATCATAACTGATACTTCTTTTTTTATTTTTCTTTTTTTTTAATTTTTTTGGATTTACCCAACCTGGTCTTTGTGGTGAAGGTAAACCAGGTGGCGGATTATGAAGTGATGGCATAGAAGTAGGTATTCGAGGATCTTTTTGCATTTTATTTTTCTTAAATGGAAGTAAATCACCAAACATAGTTCCGTCTGTAGTAGCCCATCCTAAAATTTGACCATTTTTACTTTTACGAATATCTCCATTTTCTCCTACCCAAACTTTTGGTATAGAAATTGGTGGTGTTAATGGACTATTTAATAAATTTGAAGGCATTGGTGGTAATGGATTAGATTCTACTAATTGCATATTAGATAATAAATTATTTAAACTTGCTAAAATTGCTGGGCTTAAACTTTGTTGTTGTATTCTATTTCGAATTAAATAATCTTTTCTTTCTCTTAAATTAACTAATTTATAAATATGAGTTAATGCTTCATCTATCATAAATCTATCATAATATCCTTCATTTACTAAATTATCTAATATAAATTCAATTTTTACATTTTTAAATGATGATTTTTTTTGAATTTTTTCATCATATTCTTTTGTATATATTTTACCTATTGCATAACACATTTGTTTTTCATAAAATTCTTTCAAATTTTTTTGTTGTGTTTCTGATTTTGATTTATTGTATAATACTTTTAATAATATATCTTTTCTTAATCCTGCTGCATATAATTTATTTTTTGAGTTGTTTAAATCAAAATTTCTCTCTCTCTCGATATCTTTTATTAGTTTTCGAATTATCTTGTTTATCTTTTTCTTCAATGCCGGAGAAGAATTTTTTTCACTTTTCAATATTTCAATAAAAAATATCATAATTTCTAATGTCCAAGTATCATAATATGATTGAAAACCTCTTAAAAATCTAAATAATCTTTCTCGATTTGTAATTACAAAATCATTTGAAAAATCTATAAAAACTGGGAATTTACCACCTTTATCTTCTGAATATAATAGATTATCAGCTTTAACATCTAATAATAATATATTTAAATTGTGTATACATGTTTTAGCACCTAATAATAAATAAGCTAAAGATCGTAAAAAATCATCATTATTTAATTTTTGTGTAGTTTTTTGAAATGAAAATCCTTTTTTTAATAAAATATTAATATATGTAGATTCATATGGAGATTCATTATATTTACATTCTTTTATATCTTTTTTTTGATCTTTATTTAATTGATGATATTTTTTATAACACATTTCTAAACCTGGTAAAAAATTTTCTCCATTAGGATCAAATTTAAGAAAAATGTCACCACTTACAAATTCTTCAACAAACTCGCTAATTTTATATTCGGCTACACCAGATATATCTATTAATTTTGATACTTGATTATTATATTGAGATTTATTTGATTTTGTTGAACATAAAATTGGTGGATCTATTACACATCCATCACGACCTTTTCCTAAAACTTTACCTCCTTTTTTATTCATTATATATATTAAGTCCATATTTATATTTTATTTTTAAAAAATTATTTTTTTACCAATCAAAATCATCATTAAAAAAATTATCATTTGAAATAATAGTACTATAATCTGAATCATAATCTTCTAAACAAAAACTATCTTGACAAGGTAAACAATGAATCTCATGATTATTAAAATATTCTTTCCCATTAATATAATAATGATTTTTATAAGTACAACTTATACAATAATCATCGGAACAAATTTTACAACGCATCATTGTTAATTTATATTTATCACATTCTCTGCATAAGAGTAATACTTCAGTCAATTCTTCATTAATTTCTTTATATTTTAAACATTCAAGATCTTTTAGATATGAATAAACAATATTTTCAATCACTAAAGGCAACATTTTGAATTTTGTTTATATTAAATATACTTATAATATTATTAAAAATCAATTTTAATAATTATTTTTTTTTCATTGGAATTAAAAATTCAATATCTTTTTTAGTTAAACATTTATTAGGTATTAGTTTTTCTAAAAATTCAATATTTTTAAGATTTGTCAAACTATTATATATTTGTTCCAATATTGTTACATTTGTAGATAATATAACATAAATATGATTTTCAGCATAAAAATCACCAAAATCATTTGATAAAAAAACACATCTTATTTTAAAATTACCATTTCCATGACCTCGAACTATTAAAATAGCTGGACCTTTAAATTTTTTTTTATTTTTAATTTCTATATATTGCCCCTTTTTATTATATTCTCCTTCTTCATCATATATTTTTAATTCATTCGTTTGTGTTACATTATAATCATATATTAATAAATCTTTTTTATTATCTGTTGTTAAATTATCTTTACATTGATTCCAAACAATATTACCTGTTTTAACAATTACATTATCTATATCATTAATACATTGTGTATTTTTAAAAAAATTAATATATTTTTTTTTTTCTTTTTGACATACAAAATATGTAAAATCATTACGATTAAATATAAATTTATTATTATTAAATCTTTTATGTTTTTTTAAAGTTAATATTAATGTAGCTTGTTTCGTTTCTAAAAAATCATCTTCTTTAATTTGTATAATATCCATTATTTTAAAATTTTTTTCAATATATTTTCTTAATAAATTATAAGCATACACATTTAATATAGTAGTTGGTATTACAAAAGATAATATTCCACCATTTTTAAGTAATTTAAGGCATTTGTCAATAAACAAACAAAAAATATTAATTTTTCCTCTATGAATATCTTTATCAATATCATATTTTTCTCTCATTAATTTATTAATTAAAAAGTATGGCGGATTCCCTAAAATATAATTATAATATTGTTTACCAAAATCATATGTCAAAAAATCATCATTTATTAAACTAACATTATTATTATTATCATATTTATTTTTAATTTTATTATAGATTTTTTCATTTTTTTCTATTCCAGTTACTATTATATTTTGAATTTCAATTAAAGCATCATCAATAAATTCTGCTGATCCACATGATGGTTCTAATAAAGTTAATTTTTTTTTTCTATTTTTTACTTTATTATGTCTTTTTATATGTTTTTCGATCCCTTTAAACATTAATTTACGAATCGGCATAGGTGTAAAGAAAATACCATCATCCTTTTTCTCTTTTTTTGTTAAACTTTTTGTAATTTCAATAGATAAATTTGAGAAATATTCTTCATTCATTTTGTTATTATTATATCTAAGATAAATTTTATAATTATTTTTTTAATCGTTTTTTATGTAATTTTACTTGCCAAGCTGGTCCAGCACAGCCTTTATGATTTTTCCATCTTAATAAACATTGTAATTGATATTGTGGATTTTCACATTCAAATACTATCATATTACCGTTTTTAATCTTCCATTCTTTAGTAATCATTATTTCTTTAGTTAACCTTTCAGTGTACCAAATTCCGTCTTTACATAATAAAAAATATTTATCTTTCTGTTTTGATACTAACTCCTCTCTCCATTTTTTAAAATTGATATCAACATCTGTAATACTTTTCAAAAAATCTTTAATAGTATTATTTACAAATCTTTTATGTTTTAAATTTTTCTTATCTTTCATTTGCTTATCATATTTATAAATAATATTTTGGAAAGAATGTTTATATTTAGCATCATTGATGATTTTTTTATATTTTATTAATGATGGTTTATATTTTTTTAATTTTTCTGATATTTCATCTGGAAAAGTTTCAATAAAATCATCTATTTTTAAATAAAAAAATTCAATATAATCTTTATTATTGAAAATACTTGCTCCTTTTGTATATTTTGAATAGATTTCTGGATATTTAGTCAAAGTAGTTATACCATATTTAAATTCAACTTTAATCTCATCAACAGTTTCTTTGTCTCTAAGATATTTAAATAAAAAATCATAATTAAATCCTCTACCAGCTTTGATTTGAACATTAATCATTTTATATCCTTTTGAATATCTTGATATTTCTCTTTTTAAACCTATACTCAATGTTGTGAATTTTGAAAAATACTCTGTATCTTTAAATATTTTATAATAATCATTATTATTAATTATTTCTGCAACTATTTTTTCTCTTAATTTATTAAGTTTATCATTTTCT
>Ga0207990_1000607_pt1 | contig 20389 bp, 17 predicted proteins | sample ETNtaG_8_FD_185780 | JGI IMG/M metagenome (GOLD analysis project Ga0207990, IMG submission 185780) | Marine microbial and viral communities from oxygen minimum zone, Eastern Pacific Ocean - ETNP201406SV75 (SPAdes) (version 2) | ecosystem: Environmental > Aquatic > Marine > Oceanic ...
CAAGACATTGAGGCTCTTTATTGCTTATCTAATCAAATACCCAAACAATTGTTTGATACCCAGATAGCTGCGAATTTGACCAATCACCCTTTACAAATTTCCTACCAAGCATTAACCGAAAAACTGCAGAACGTTTATCTTGAGAAAGCCTATACTAGAATGGATTGGACTATAAGACCTCTTCCTGAGGAGGCGATTGATTATGCACTTGACGATGTAAGGTATTTGCTAAAGAATTACCATAAGCTGCATGAAAAACTTGCTATTGAAAATAAACTTAAATGGGTAATAGAGGAATCAGAAATATTGCTTAATACTTCACTATATGAGATGCCAATATATGAAGCCTGGAAAAAAGTAAAGGGACTAGCAAGGTTGCCAAAAAAAGCAAAACTTAAAGTCGCAAAACTGGCAGCATTCAGAGAGAGCCAAGCACAACTACAAAATAAGCCCAGAAAGTGGGTAATATCTGACGAAAAATTAATACAATTCGCTCTTGACAAGGAGGCTCTTAGTTCTGACACTGAAAAAAAATTCATCAACTTTATCAACAATAATCCTGAGATAGGCAGTATTGGTTTACCTGTAAAAAACAGTGGCCCACCGACAAACAATGAAAAAAAACAAAAAGAACGTATACAAATGATCATTGCACAAAAGGCAACACAGTATAATTTACCACCAGAACTTATAGCTAACAGCAAAGCAATATTAAACTACATTCGCGGAGACAACTCTGTCTGTTTTTGTAGGGGTTGGCGTTATGAAATTTTACAAGAGGAACTAATATGTTAAATGCCTTGAAACCTGTACCTGCAGGGAATGTGCCTGATGAAGTTAATGTTATTATAGAAATACCAGCAAATTCTTCACCTGTAAAGTACGAAATTGATAAGGAAACAGGTGCAATGTTTGTCGATAGATTTATAACAACTCCTATGTTCTACCCATGTAACTACGGGTTCGTACCTGAAACATTGGCCGACGACGGGGATCCTGCAGATGTGCTAGTTATTACTCCATACCCACTAATTCATGATAGTGTTATTACAGTTAGACCTATAGGCGTTTTACGTATGACAGATGAAGCTGGTAAGGATTCAAAAATTTTAGCAGTGCCAACAGACAAACTATGTAAATCATACCACCATATTAAGTGTATTGATGACGTGGGAGTAACTCTTAAAGATCAGATAGAGCATTTCTTCACATACTATAAAGACCTTGATGATGACAAATGGGTAAAAATTGATGGCTGGGGCGACTCTGATGAGGCCAAGCAAGAGTTAACTAATTCATTTGAAGCTTATCGCAAACAATAGTTTCAAAATAATTTCAGGTAAATACCGGGGAAGAAAGTGTAACTTCCCTGATGTTGATGGTCTCAGACCAACTACCGGAAAGGTGCGCGAAACACTATTCAATTGGATTGCATTTGAGAGCCATAATAAAACTTACCTTGACCTATTCTCTGGAAGTGGCGCACTAAGTTTCGAGGCGTTATCACGTGGCGCTAAGAAAGTAATTAGTATAGAAAAAAACTCTAGTGCCTTTAAGAGCTTAGAAAAGAACCGTAAAATATTCGGATCTAATAGGATAGAAATAATAAATCATGACTCTCTTAAGTATTTATCCACAAAAAGCGATAGAAACTTTGATTTTGTTTTCTTGGACCCTCCATTTAATCAGAGCATTATAAATAAAGCTCTAAAATTACTATCTTCAGGTAGTTATATAAACTCTGGCAGTAAAGTATATATTGAGTCGGAATACAAAATATTGGAGAGCGACGTGTCTGAGTTGTTCTTAGAAAAAATAAATATAATAAAACAAAAAAAATCAGGTCAGGTCCACTACTGTTTAATTGAAATACTATAACTAATATATAATAATTATTATACTAAACTCTGTTAATTACAAATATTTATATGAATAAAATTGCAATTTATCCTGGTTCATTCGATCCTATTACTAACGGCCACATTGATTTAATTCATCGTGCAAGTAAAATTTTTGATAAGTTGGTAGTTGGTATAACTCAAAACATTAAAAAGTCTGCATTTTTAGATATTAACGATAGAATTGATGCTGCTAGAACTGTACTACAGGATGTTAATAATGTTGAAGTCCTTAGTTTCGATAGTTTATTAGTTGATTTTGCCAAAACTCAAAATGCCCAAGTAATCTTACGCGGTCTACGAGCCGTATCGGACTTTGAGTATGAATTCCAGCTCTCTGGAATGAACAAACACCTTAATAAAGATATAGAAACTCTATTCATGACTCCTGCTGAGAAATACGCAAACATATCATCATCACTGGTTAAAGAAATTCTTCTGTTGGGTGGTGATATAAGCCCATTTGTACCTAAATCAGTTGAAGAGCTACTAACAAGATCAATATAAAATGTCTTTATATTATTGCTATTTAACAATAAATCCTTGAAAAATGATTGTGTGTCCCTATATAAGGGGTATACGAAAAAACAAGGAGTATAAAATGGCTAAAATTATTGGTATCGACCTAGGTACAACTAATTCTTGTGTAGCTATCATGGATGGCGGCACAGTTAAAATTATTGAAAATTCTGAGGGTGATCGCACTACACCTTCTATTATTGCATATCCAAAAGATTCTGACGAAGTTCTGGTTGGTCAGCCTGCAAAAAGACAGGCAGTTACAAATCCAGAAAACACTCTATTCGCTATCAAGCGCCTAATTGGTCGTCGCTTTGAAGAGGAGGCTGTACAGAAGGATATTGACTTAGTGCCTTATAAAATTGTAAAGGCTGAAAATGGAGATGCTTGGGTAGAAGCTAACGGTAAAAAAATGGCTGCACCGGAAATTTCAGCTAAAGTTATTCAAAAAATGAAAAAAACTGCCGAAGATTACCTAGGTGAAGAGGTAAGTGAAGCTGTTATTACGGTTCCTGCTTACTTCAATGATTCTCAACGTCAAGCAACCAAAGATGCAGGCAAGATTGCTGGATTAAATGTAAAACGAATCATTAATGAGCCAACCGCTGCTGCACTTGCTTATGGTGTTGATAAAGTACAAGGAGACAAAACTGTTGCTGTATATGATTTAGGCGGTGGCACATTCGATGTCTCTATTATCGAGATGGAGGATATTGATGGCGAAAAACATTTTGAGGTGCTATCAACAAATGGCGATACCTTTTTGGGTGGTGAGGATTTTGACCAGAGAATTATCAGTTACTTAGTGGATGAATTTAAGAAAGACCAAGGGATTAACTTAGCAAAAGATCCTCTAGCACTTCAGCGCCTCAAAGAGGCCGCAGAGAAAGCTAAAATTGAACTTTCATCTTCTGAGCAAACTGATGTAAATTTACCTTACGTCACTGCAGACGCCTCAGGACCTAAACACTTGAATATTAAGATTACTAGGTCTAAGTTGGAGTCACTAGTTGAGGACTTACTAAAGCGCTCAATAGAGCCTTGCAAGATTGCATTAAAGGATGCTAAGCTTTCTAGTGGTGATATAGATGAAGTTATCCTAGTTGGTGGACAAACACGTATGCCTAAAGTAGGACAAATGGTTCAAGATTTCTTTGGAAAAGAGCCAAAAAGAGATGTAAACCCTGATGAAGCAGTTGCAATGGGTGCTGCCATCCAAGCAGGAGTCCTTGGCGGTGATGTTAAAGATGTCCTTTTGCTGGATGTGACACCATTGTCATTGGGAATTGAGACAATGGGCGGTGTTATGACTAAACTTATCGAAAAGAACACTACAATACCTACAAATGCATCGCAAATCTTTTCTACGGCGGCAGACAACCAGTCAGCAGTCACGGTACATGTGCTTCAAGGTGAGAGAGAGGTTGCTAATGCAAACAAATCTCTTGGTCAGTTTAATTTAGAAGGTATCTCGCCTGCACCTAAAGGACAACCACAAATTGAGGTTACTCTGGATATAGATTCGGATGGAATACTGAATGTATCTGCAAAAGACAAAAACACTGGAAAAGAGCAATCAATAACCATTAAAGCCTCTTCAGGTCTTAGCGATGAGGAAGTTGAAAAGATGATTAAGGATGCTGAGGCTCATGCAGATGAAGACAAAAAATTTCAAGAACTCGTTACCTCCAGAAATATGGCTGAATCTTTAATTTATTCAACCAAACAGAGCCTAGAGGAACTGAAAGATGAGATTTCTGAGGAAGAAAAATCTGCTATCGAGGAAGCTGTTAAAGAAATAGAAGAAGCTATCAAAGGTGATGATAAGGAAGCTATCGACTCTAAGTCTCAAAATTTGAGCGAGAAGGCACAAGTTTTAGCAGAAAAGGCTCAAGCTAAAGCTTCTGCTGGAGATGGTGATAGCTCTACAGATACAACCGATGATGTTGTCGATGCAGACTTTGAAGAAGTTAAAGACGACAAGTAGGCTGAAAAAATTTATTGTCCATAAACATAACCTTCTTCAAAACAAGTTTGAAGAAGGTTTTTTAATTTTATATATATTGATGATTTGTAGAGTTGTGTTGTGAAAATTACAATCCAAATTATAGTTTAATATGTCAAAAAGAGATTACTACGAAGTATTAGGTGTTGACAAGGGTGCTGACGATAAGCAAATAAAAAAAGCTTATAAACGCCTAGCTATGAAGCATCACCCCGATAGAAATGCAGACAACAAAGAATCTGCCGAAGAAAAGTTTAAAGAGATTCAAGAGGCTTATGCTATCCTTTCAGATAGTCAAAAACGTTCAACTTATGACCAATTTGGTCATGACGCTGTAAACGGTAATGCTGGAGGGTTTGGCGGTGGTAATCCTTTCGGAAGTGGTGGCTTTGGTGACATCTTTGGAGATATATTTGGTCGTGGTGGTAATGCGCAACCTGATAACAGGGGGTCTGACTTACGATACGATCTAGAAATTGACCTAAAGGAAGCCGCAGAAGGTACAACAGTTAAGGTCCGAATACCAAAAAACGAAACATGTGACACTTGCTCTGGGAGTGGTGCAAAACCTGGAACTTCTGTCAAAACTTGTGCAACTTGTGGTGGCTCAGGTCAGGTTCAAATGCAGCAGGGATTCTTTGCTGTACAAAGGTCCTGCCATGTCTGTTCAGGGTCTGGCCAGAAGATTGAGTCTCCTTGTGGCACATGTAGAGGCCAAGGAGTTGTACGTAAACAAAAAACATTATCGGTCAAAATACCTGCCGGAGTTGATACTGGTAACCGTATACGACTAAGTGGTGAGGGTGAAGCTGGAGTGAGGGGAGGCCCTAGTGGCGATCTGTATGTACAAGTTCACGTTAAAGAGCACAGTATATTTCAAAGAGATGGTAATGACCTTTACTGTGAAGTACCAATTGATTTCGTAACAGCAACACTTGGTGGATCTATCGAAGTACCAACACTTGACACTAAACTTAAAATTAAGGTACCAGCCGGGACCCAGACTGGCAAATTATTTAGACTTAAAGGTAAAGGGATTACTGCCATTCGACATGGCGGATCTGGCGACCTAATATGTCAAGTAAAAATAGAAACCCCTGTTAATCTAAATAAAAAACAGACTGGGTTATTAAAAGAGTTTTCTGACTCATGCGGTAAGAAACAGCACCCTGAATCTAATTCATTTTTCGGTAAAATGAAATCATTCTTCGAATAAACAGGAAAATAAGTAATAATTAAACAAATAAATACAGCAAAATCGCTGAGTTATATATTTTTTGCCACGTTATGATACACATTGACAAAGTCAACAAGATATACTTAACTTCATTAAACGGCGTACTAAGTTAACTAAACCAAAACCAGAGTCTATTTCATTTTTCGGTAAAATGAAATCATTATTCTAATAAACAGGAAAATAAGTGAAAATCCAACAAATTATTGCAAGGGAGGTTCTTGACTCTAGAGGCAACCCAACAATTGAGGCTGATGTTATTTTATCTAACAGTGTAGTTGGTAGCGCTATGGTACCTTCTGGTGCCTCTACTGGCCAGCGCGAAGCATTGGAACTGCGTGACGGTGACAAATCTCGATACCTTGGTAAGGGCGTATTAAAGGCTGTATCGTTCATTAATAACGAAATAAATGCGTGCCTTTGCGGTTTCGATATTAGCGAACAAACAAAAATCGACAAAGCCATGATTGATCTTGATGGGACCGAGTCAAAGTCAAAACTTGGTGCAAATGCAATTTTGGCTGTATCACTTGCATCAGCACACGCTAACGCTAATCAACACAATGTGCCACTATATAGAAGCTTGAATGATTCTGATTCTTTTTCATTGCCAGTACCAATGATGAATATTATTAATGGTGGCGAGCATGCCAATAATAGTGTTGATATTCAAGAATTTATGATTATTCCTGCTGGCGCCCCAAGTTTCAGAGAATCTTTAAGGTATGGTGCAGAGGTTTTTCATCACCTTAAAGCTGTGCTTGAAGAAAGAGGCATGAACACGGCTGTTGGCGATGAGGGTGGATTCGCGCCAGACCTTGCATCCAATGAAGAAGCTATAAAAGTAATAATTGAGGCTATTGATAATGCCGGCTATGAAGCTGGGAAGGATATATTTATTGGTATCGATGTAGCAAGCTCTGAGTTCTATTCAGACAACAAATACAACCTTGAATCGGAAGGTAAGTCTCTAACATCTAAAGAGTTTGTTGATTACCTTGAAAACTGGGTTAATAATTACCCAATAATCTCAATCGAAGATGGTATGGATGAGAATGATTGGAATGGATGGGACTTATTAACAAAAAGAGTTGGCAATAAAGTTCAGTTGGTAGGTGATGATCTTTTCGTAACCAACAGTAAAATCCTTTCAAAAGGTATTAACAATAATATCGCCAACTCAATTCTTATTAAGGTTAATCAGATAGGAACACTAACTGAAACTTTCAACGCCATGTCAATGGCGTCAGAGTCGGGTTATACATGCGTAATGTCGCACAGATCTGGTGAAACAGAAGACACTACCATTGCAGATTTAGCTGTAGCCACTTCATGTGGTCAAATAAAAACTGGGTCACTATCTAGGTCAGACAGGTTAGCTAAATATAATCGTCTACTAAGAATTGAAGAGCAGCTAGGCGACAAGGCGGTTTATCCGGGTCTTGATGCATTCAATCATTTGAGCTAAACTCTTAACTTTAAACTATAAGTTATAAGATAACCGATTGGAAACACTGTCAACCTTCTGGCTTGGTATTGCTCTTGTAGTGCTAATACTGCTATCAGCATTTTTTTCTTCTGCTGAAACTTCAATGATGGCAATTAATCGTTATCGTTTGAAAACCCTTATTGCAAACAACAACTCAAAAGCTAAGCGCACTGAGAAACTACTATCAGATATTGATCACCTTATCGGCACCATTCTTCTTGGTAATAATTTGGTCAACATATTTGCATCAAGCATAGCGACGGTATTAGCAATAAAACTATGGGGTGAGGGCTCAGTAGTATATGCATCAATATTATTGACATTTGTAATATTAATTTTTGCAGAAACCACTCCCAAAACTTTTGCTGCAAAAAATCCTGAAAAAATAGCACTACCTGCATCCTACATAATTGAATCATTAGTAAAACTCTTTAAGCCCTTTGTTTGGCTTATTGCCAAGGCCTCTAAAGCCATTTTCGATGTTTTCGGAATAAAAGACAAAAAACAAGATAGTGAACTAAACTCAGAAGAGCTGAGGATGGTATTAAATGACGCAAAGCCTATAATTGCTTCTAATTATCAAAAAATGTTACTTAATATAGTAGACCTAGAGAAGGTAAATGTAGAGGACATTATGATCCCAAGGAGTGAGCTTATTAGTGTTGACATAAATAACCCTAAAGAGATCCTTGAACATTTTGAGCGCACTCAACATAACCGCCTACTAACATATGATACGGCTCAGGACAACATTACAGGTGTATTGCATATGCGAGATATTGTCAATTTATATGCCAGAGAAGAGTTTAGCATTGAGTCTGTTATTAATCTTATTCGTAAACCTTACTTTATCCCAGAGGGCACAAGTTTGTCTAACCAGTTAGAACATTTTCAAAAACACAAAAGAAGGTTGGGCCTTGTAGTCGACGAGTATGGAGAGGTAAGGGGTATGGTTGTTTTTGAAGACATTTTAGAAGAAATTGTTGGACAATTTACCTCTAACCAGAGTGAAGCCATAAAAGAAATAATCGAACAGAAAGATGGCAGTTATCTTGTAGATCCTAGGATCAGCATAAGGGAACTAAACACTACTCTAGAAACAAATCTCCCTGTAGCTAATGCGAAGACACTGAACGGGCTAATTTTAGAAGAACTTCAAAGTATACCTACTAGAGATGTAAGCATAAAAATTGACGGAATACAGATTGAAGTAATACAAATATCCGATCAAACAATTAGGTTAGTAAAAATTAAAAAAAGTAGCTAGATTAAACTATAGTTTGCCCCATCTTAACTACCTCCGACTCTTGTAAATTAAACTTATATTTCTTATTAGGCATAAGCATTATTATTGTTGAGCCCATGTTAAATCTACCAAGCTCATCACCTTTTTTCAGTTCTATGTCATCACCCTTGTAGTCAAATATCTGTACCTGCTTCTTGTATGGGGGGTTAATTTGACCATGCCACACTGTCTGCATTGATCCTACGAAAATAGCACCAATCAAAATAAAGGCACACAACCCAAACTCTGTCTCAAAATAACAGACCACACGTTCATTTCTACAAAACAGTCCGTCAACGCTTTGAGTTGTCTTTTGATTCACCGAAAACAGATTTCCAGGTATGTAACTCATTGACTGCAATGTGCCATCATAAGGCATATGGATGCGGTGATAGTCTTTGGGAGAAAGATAAATTGTACTAAAAAATCCTTCCTTAAATTGTTCAGCTCTGGAGTCTTCTGCCAATAATTTATCAATACTATACAGATACCCTTTTGCTTGCAACAATAGAGAGTTATTTATTTCACCAACCTGGGATACCTCACCATCAACCGGACAAACAATTGAACCATCTCCAATCAGTCTAGCTTTAGGCTTCAGTTCTCTGGTGAAAAAATCATTAAAGTGATGATAATCTTCTACATTCTCTATCACTGCCTCAGATAGATCAACTCCATATGAATTAATAAACCATCTTGTAAATGTATTCTTTATGTAGTTATTTTCAATACGGGCAAAACAAAACATCAACCTCGAAAGTAGATGCTGCGGTATTAAATACTGCATCCATATCATTAGCTAATTTTGTTCTGAATGAATGACAATGCCTGGTCAAACTTTAGTTCAACCTTTTCATCGTTAGTCCTAGATTTATATTCAACATTGCCATTGTCTGCATGTGTATCACTAATTACCATTCTGTGTGGAATTCCCAACAATTCAGAATCAGCAAACATAATACCTGCCCTCTCTTTACGATCATCTAGCAATACCTCAATACCTTCATTAATAAACTGTTCGTACAATTTGTCTGCAAGATTTCTAACTCTTGTTGATTTATTGTAATTTATAGGGACAATCACAATCTGAAATGGAGCGATTGACTCTGGAAAAATAATTCCTTTGTCATCAAAATTTTGCTCGATAGCAGCGGCAACTACCCTTGTCACCCCAATCCCATAACAGCCCATAGACATCATAACTGCCTTGCCATTTTCTCCAATAACATTAGCGTTCATTGCTTCTGAATATTTTGTGCCTAGTTGGAATATATGGCCTACCTCTATACCCCTCTTAATGATTAACTTTCCTTTACCGTCTGGTGACGGGTCCCCTTGAACTATGTTACGTAAATCAGCAGTTGTAATTTCGCCTATATCTCGGTCCCAATTGACACCAGCGAGGTGCTTGTCTTCCTTATTGGCCCCACAAATAAAATCACTCATGGCAGCTGCAGCATAATCGACAATTATAGGCATAGACAAGCCCTTAACTCCTATCGACCCTATTGAGTAGCCAGCATTTTTTATTCTTTCCTCGCTAGCCATTACTAGTGGCTTTGAAACATTATCTATCTTCTCAGCTTTTATTGTATTAAGTTCATGATCGCCGCGCAGTACTAGTGCGATTAGATCACCATCTATACCCTCAACAACTAGTGTCTTGATGGTACTCTTAATGTCAGCCTTCAAGAACTCACAAATATCATTTATAGTTTTTTTGTTTGGAGTATCGATTATCTGTAGAGCCTCTTTATGGTCTACTGCTTTGGGTTGTGGCAATGTTTCAGCGCGCTCTACGTTGGCCGCATAGTCGGACTCGTCGGAAAAGCATATAGCGTCCTCGCCAGACTCCGCAAGAACATGAAACTCTTTTGAACTATCACCGCCAATAGCGCCAGAGTCAGCTAAAACGGGTCTATATTCTAGCCCTATGCGGTCAAAAATATTGCAGTAAGTTTGGTGCATTAGTTCGTACGTTGCTTGCAAGGAATCCTGATCAATATTAAAAGAATAGGCATCCTTCATAATAAATTCACGTGAACGCATTACACCGAACCTTGGTCTAATTTCATCCCTAAACTTTGTTTGGATTTGATAAAAATTCATAGGTAATTGTTTGTAACTGCGTAGATACTGTGATGCAATATTAGTGATAACCTCTTCGTGGGTTGGACCGAGACAAAAATCTCTATCATGCCTATCTTTAAACCTCAGTAGCTCTGGGCCATACTCATCCCACCTACCTGACTCCTGCCACAACTCTGCTGGCTGGGCAACAGGCATCAGAACCTCTTGAGCGCCAGACCTGTTCATCTCTTCTCGTATTATTTCTTCGACTTTATGTATAACCTTTAAGCCAATAGGAAGATAAGAGTATAGGCCAGATGCTAGCTTAGATATCAAACCGGCACGAATCATGAGTTGGTGGGAAATCACCTTTGCATCATTGGGGGCTTCTTTTTGAGTCGGTATTAATAATTCTGTAGTTTTCATTAAAAAGTTAAGTTAAATTGCCTAGTTATCGATTAAAGAAACTGCATGTCCTATGAGTATAAAATAAAGACTAGTTTTTGTATTTAGTCTAATTTTACCTATGAGTGATATTCAAACATTATTAATTTGGGCAATTCCAGTCCTGTTTGCAATTACGGTGCACGAAACAGCGCATGGCTGGACAGCAAGCCAATTCGGGGACCATACCGCAAGGATGATGGGTAGATTAACGCTAAACCCAATAAAACACATAGACCCAATTGGAACCATACTAGTTCCGGCCTTCCTATTCTTTACTTCGGGATTTGTATTTGGTTGGGCTAAACCTGTTCCTATAAATTTCAACGCCCTTAGGTCACCTAAAAGAGACATGCTATGGGTTGCAATTGCAGGACCTGCATCCAACTTTATTATGGCTCTATTGTGGCTTATACTTATAGTTGTTGCTATAAACATAAACTCCCAACTACTTGTAGATATGGGCCAAGTAGGGGTACAAATAAATTTAGTTCTAGCAGTACTGAATTTATTGCCGTTGCCGCCACTTGATGGGGGGAGAGTTGTTAGTTCGCTATTACCTGGAGGGCTGTCTTACCAGTTTAATCAACTAGAGCCTTATGGCTTGTATATCCTTCTTGCGTTATTGTTTATTGGTGTTATTAATTCGGTAATATTCCCTATAGTTGTTTATATACAAACACTAATGTTCAGTATTGCCGGCATTATTTAATAGGACAGCCACTATACAGTTAGTTCTTTTTGATTTAACTATGGGTCTAAATGGAGCCTGTTATTGTTTAATAATGAATTAATATTATTGTTTATACTGCTAGTAATGTTATATAAATTAAATTGAGCAATAAGTGTTATTAGTACTGACTTACTGCAGAAAGGGTCTATACAAGTTTTTTTCTTAGTAATTCGTTAACTTGCTTTGGGTTTGCCTTGCCATGAGTAGCTTTCATTATTTGACCCACAAAGAAGCCAATAATCTTTTCGTTACCTGATCTGAATTGCTCAACCTGCGGTGCATTCTTTGAAATAATGTCATCAACTATAGACTCTATCTCGCTAGTATCTGTAATTTGCTTCAAGCCATTAGACTCAATGACCTCATCTGCACTACCTTCTCCGTTCCATATTGCCTTAAATACATTTTTAGCAATCTTTCCAGAAATTGTATCATCTCTAATTCTTTTTACCAATAGCGATAGGTCATCTGGACTGACTGGTGAGTCATTTATATCTATCTGGTTTTTGTTTAGTGCGGCTGATAAATCTCCCATAATCCAGTTAGCGCAGAGCTTTGCATTTTCAGAATTATTTGCTACTGATTTTTCAAAGTAGTCGGCCAAGGATTTTTGCGAAGTAAGTACCCCAGCGTCATACTCATTCAACTCAAACTCATCAATATATCTGGCTTTCTTTTCGTCAGGAAGTTCTGGCAACTCGTCCCTAATTTTACTCATTAATTCATCAGAAATTTCAACTGGAAGAAGGTCTGGGTCGGGGAAGTAACGATAATCGTTAGCCTCCTCCTTTGATCTCATTGAGCGAGTCTCATTCTTTACTGCATCATAAAGACGTGTCTCTTGTAGCACCTCACCACCATCCTCGATAATATCTTGTTGGCGCTCAACCTCTAGGTTTATCGCTCTCTCTAAAAATTTAAATGAATTGATGTTTTTAAGTTCAGCTCTAGTACCCAGCTTCTCTTGACCCATTGGCCTAATGGATACATTTGCATCGCAACGGAAGGATCCTTCCTGCATATTCCCATCACTTATATCTAAATACTGAACGATGGCATGAATCTTTTTAGCATAGGCAACCGCCTCTTTAGCACTACGCATATCTGGCTCAGAAACAATTTCTAATAAGGGCGTACCTGCACGGTTAAGGTCAATAGCCGTATAGTCTTCGTACAGGTCATGAATTGATTTGCCTGCATCTTCTTCGAGATGCGCCCTAGTAACACCTATCACCTTAGTTTTATCGCCAACAGTAATCTCAATCTTTCCTTCGCCAACGATTGGCCAGTCTAGTTGTGATATTTGATACCCTTTCGGTAGGTCTGGGTAAAAATAGTTCTTTCTATCAAATATATTTCGTTGGTTTATGTGTGAATCAACTGCTAAGCCAAATTTAATAGCCTTACTGACAACTTCTTTATTTAATACCGGCAAGACACCTGGTAGACCTAAATCGACCGCGCATGCTTGAGAATTCGGCTTAGAGCCAAACTCGGTAGATGCCGCTGAAAAAATCTTAGATTTAGTGTTAAGTTGGGCATGTATTTCTAGCCCTATTACTGTCTCCCATTCCATATTTAAGACTCCTGCGGTGTCATCTTATGCCAATCAGTTTGTTGCTGAAACATATGAGCGATATTTAGCAATTTTGGTTCAGACCAATAATTACCAATTAACTGCAACCCAATAGGTAAGTTATTCGAGAATCCTGCCGGAATACTCATTCCTGGCAATCCAGCCAGGTTAGCGCTTAGAGTATAAATATCAGCCAAATACATAGAAACCGGGTCCTTAACAGAGCCCAAGTCGAAAGCTGTTGTTGGTGAAACTGGTCCCATAATAACGTCAACCTTTTTGAATGCACTTTTAAAATCGTCACTTATAAGGTGCCTTACCTTCTGTGCTTTGAGATAGTAAGCATCATAATAACCAGCCGACAGTGCATAAGCACCTATCATGATACGTCGTTTCACTTCTTCTCCGAAGCCCTCTGAACGAGACCGCAAATACAAATCCTCCAAATCCTTTGGTTCATTGCATCGATAGCCATAACGCACACCGTCCATTCGCGATAGATTAGATGAACATTCACAAGGAGCAACAATATAATAGGTAGGTATTGCGTACGCAGAATTTGGTAGAGAGACATCTTTAACTGTGGCTCCCATTGACTCAAACTCTTTAACTGCAGCCATAACGTTATTTGCAACATCAGAATCTAAGCCTTCAGAAAAAAACTCCTTAGGTAGCCCGATAGTTAGCCCTTTGATGGGGTTATTTAACTCGGCTGTATAGTCTTCTACATCTCTTTCAGAACTTGTGGAGTCCTTCTCATCGAATCCAGCCATAACATTCAACACTAGTGCTGCATCTTCTGCTGTAAGGGTCATTGGCCCAGCCTGATCAAGACTTGAAGCGTAAGCTATCATTCCATATCTAGATACTCTGCCATATGTTGGTTTGATGCCAGTAATTCCACACAAACTTGAAGGCTGCCTTATAGATCCACCGGTGTCAGTTCCTGTAGCGAATGGGGACAATCTAGCTGCAACTGCAGCTGCCGATCCGCCAGATGATCCGCCAGGAATTTTGTCTTTGTTCCAAGGGTTCTTAACTGGACCATAAAAAGAATTCTCATTTGACGAGCCCATAGCAAACTCATCCATGTTGGTCTTACCCAACATAATAGAACCTGCTTGATTTAAATTGTGACTTACAGTGGCATCATAGGGAGAGATAAAATTATCCAACATTTTAGAACCCGCACTAGTCTTGATGCCTTTAGTACAAAAGATGTCTTTGTGTGCGTATGGTATTCCCGTTAATACGTCGTGCCTACCTTTAGCAATTCTGTCATCTGCGATTTTGGCTTGTTCTAAAGCCGTATCATCGGTTATAGTAATGAAAGAGTTGAGATTCGATGAATGAATTCGATCAAGAAAGTGACGGGTTAACTCTGTAGATGAAAACTCCTTATCTGTTAATCCCTTTGCAAGCTGTATTAGAGTTTTATTATGCATTTACTCAATAACGGTTGGCACTAAGTAATGCCCGCTACCTGTTTTTGGAGCAATAGACTGGAATGATTCAGAATCATCCAGCTCCCTAACATCGTCAACCCTAAGCCTTTGTGACATGTGTAGTGGGTGAGCCATAGGCTCAATACCTTCAGCGTCAATCTGCTGTAGTTGTTCTACAAGATTGAGGATATTGTTTAACTCTTTCGTGTTACTTATTAGTTCATCTTTGCTTAGTGATAAACGCGCTAAGTAAGCAATCTGACCAGCCTTTTCCTCACTTAGTGACATTTTAGAATGGGAAAGGCATACTATTGAGCATGTTCATAGGCCTTGCAAATGAAGATCTCATTGTTGAAATATCGTGCTGCATCCATTGCATAGAATAAACCATAGTTGTCATGTTTTTATTCATCTCCTCCATATTAATAAGCATCGGCTCTAGGATGTCCATTTTAGTGTTCATTTGAGATAGGTCAGCCGACATTGAGTCCAAATTATCTAGCTTAGTTGCTATTATGTCCATACTATCGTTAACCTTGGTAAAGTTACCCTCCATACTACTTACAGATGATGTCATTTGCGACATGTTTTTTGACATCTCATCTACACTTATAGACATAGAGTCCATATTCTTTGACATACTATAGTCCATAGTGTTTGCTAATCTATTCATATCCTGGGTGATAGAATATATAACAAAAAAGAACCCTATAACGATTAAACTAAAAACACCTAGAGACGGCAAAAAGAATTTTTCAAACTTTGTGCTTGTTTGCTCCTGCATTTTTACTGCAAGGCTCTCTAAGCACTCAATTGTAGGAACCTGGGTCGACTCTATTGTAGAAACTTTCTGTTTTGCTGCTGTCAAAATATTACCTCATTAATTTGTTTTATTGCAATAATGATTAATCACTTTTTGTAGTAATTCGTCAGAATAGTCAGAACAAATGAATGCACTTCCTAATCGCTCTAAGAGTACCAATCTAATACTACCATCTATAACTTTTTTATCTACAGACATGGCTGCAATAAATTTAGAAGATGTGATTTTACCGTAAATACTTATAGGTAAATTAGCTTTTTCTAATACGTTTTTTATTATATCTACACTCTCTATATCTATATAACCCTGAAGGTGTGACAATTCAGCAGCCATAAGCATACCAACTGCGACCGCCTCTCCATGCAAATATACACCGTACCCTAAAGTATTTTCGATAGCATGACCAAAGGTATGACCAAAATTTAGTAACGCTCTTTTGCCTGATTCGAGCTCATCTTCGGCAACAATGATAGCTTTGTCATGGCACGATTGATATATACACTCTATCAATAATTCCTTATTTTTCAGCATTAGGCTTTCAATATTTGAATGAATGAAGTCAAAAAAAACTTTATTACCTAGTAAGCCATACTTAATGACCTCTGCCATGCCTGCAGAGAACTGTCTATCGTCAAGAGTGTCTAGCGTGTCTATATCGATAACAACACACTTAGGTTGGTAGAATGCTCCAATCATGTTTTTACCTAGAGGATGATTGACCCCTGTCTTTCCTCCAACACTTGAATCTACTTGAGAAAGCAATGTGGTCGGTATTTGTATAAAATTAACACCCCTCTGATAGCTTGCAGCTGCAAAGCCTGTCATATCACCAATAACCCCTCCTCCTAGAGCTATTAATGTACAACTACGGTCAAAATGGTTTTCAATTAATGCATCAAATATTGTATTTACTGTGTTAAGAGTTTTGTGCTGTTCGCCGTCAGGCAGAACTACCACCTCAACCCTGTGCTCTTCTAAAATAGATTTAACTCGTTGAAGATACAAAGGGGCAACCGTAGTATCGGTAACCACCATAACCTGTCTACCAGTAATATGCTTAGTGACAAGTTCAGGTTGTGAAATTAAGCCTCTTCCAATGTATATGGGGTAGGATTTTTCAGCTAAATCTAAATCAAGTTGTCTCATTACGCGAACTCTCGTTCTTCACCATCTCCGACAACGTTATCTATACAGCGTGGGCATAATTCCTGGTGGTCCTTATCTTCGCCCACCTCTTCGCGGTGGTGCCAACAACGCACGCATTTATCGTGTTCACTTTTTGAGACCATAATCATAACACCGTCTCCGGCATCTATACTGTCGTCGGTTTTATTTTCAATTGAATGAATTCTAGCATAAGAAGTAATAAACACAAACCTCAATTCATCGCCTAGCTGACTGAGCAAGTTAAAAATATCTTTCTCACAATATATGTCAACTTCCACCTCCAGTGATGATCCTATCTGCTTTTCGGCGCGCATAGTCTCCATCTGTTTACGTACATGTACATTAATGGCGCGACATTTTTCTATAGCATCGTTACAGTAGCCGACGGTAAGCCCTTCATACCAAGTTTGCAAGAAAACACTTTCATTGTTATTTTCTGGCATGTTCTGCCAGATCTCTTCTGCAGTAAAAGAAAGTACAGGTGCAAGCCAACGAACCATGGCCTGTGTTAGGTGATATAGTGCACTCTGAGCACTGCGCCTTGCTAATGAGTTTTCTTGTGTAGTGTATTGCCTATCCTTAATGATGTCTAAATAGAATCCACCAAGATCATTGGTACAGAAGTTAAGTATTAGTTGCATTAAGTGGTGGAAATTATACTGTTCATATGCTAATATTATCTGTGATTGTATTTCGGCTGTTTTGGAAACCATCCAACGATCAAGTGACAACATATCGCCATCACTTACCATGTTAGAGTTAGCATCAAATCCCTGCATATTAGCCAGCATGAACCTTATAGTGTTACGAATTCTGCGATAACTGTCTGCTGAGCGCTTAAGAATGTCATCAGAAACTGTCATTTCGCCTGTATAGTCTGTGCTTGCAATCCATAGTCTAAGTATATCTGCTCCCAAAGTGTTTACTACCTTCTGAGGTGACATTACATTGCCAAGAGATTTACTCATTTTTTTGCCATCCTTGTCGACAGTAAACCCGTGAGTTAAGACTTCCCTGTAAGGGGCATGTCCGTTAATAGCGCATGAAGTTATTATTGAGGACTGGAACCATCCGCGATGCTGATCAGAGCCCTCTAAATACATGTCAGCAATAGTGCTTAGTTCTTCTCTATCTCTTAGAACTGCGTAATGACTTACACCAGAATCGAACCACACATCAAGCGTATCTGTTGTCTTTTCGTATTGCTCTGCTTCGTCTCCTAGTATTTCTTTAGTTTCTAGTTCAAACCAAGACTCAATTCCGCCCTTCTCTATTATCAGTGCGACCTTTTCGAATAGATTTTTTGTGTTAGGGTGTAACTCACCTGTCTGTTTATGTACAAACAATGTGATAGGTGAACCCCAATAACGCTGCCTAGAGATACACCAGTCTGGTCTATTTCCTATCATAAGCTCTATACGCTTCTGTCCCCATTCAGGTATCCACTTGACCTTGGGAATTTCACTATTGACTGTATCCCTTAATTTATTCTGCTCCATTGAAACAAACCACTGCGGTGTTGCACGAAATATGACTGGAGTTTTATGTCTCCAGCAGTGAGGGTAAGAGTGCTCCATCTCTTCGCTCATAACTAGGGTGTTGTTGTTTCGTAGTATATCTACGATAACTGGGTTGGCTTTAAAAATGAACTGCCCGGAAACCATATCCGTGTCGTCAAAAAATACCCCCCTACCATCAACTGGACAATCAACAGGTAAATTGTATTTAAGGCCAACAGCGTAGTCTTCAACTCCATGTGCCGGTGAGGTGTGTACAGCCCCTGTACCGGCCTCAGTGGTAACATGATCACCCAAAATGATAGGGACATGTTTATCATAGAATGGGTGCTGTATTTTTATCCCTTCGAGTTCAGAACCAGAGAACGATTTGTTAACAATTATATTATTATTGATCCCGTACCTTGATGTAGCACTATCAGCCAAATCTTTGGCTAATAAATAACATTCACTCTCTAATTCGACTAAAACGTATTCTAAGTCAGGATGAAGAGCTACCGCCTCGTTGGCTGGCAAGGTCCAAGGTGTGGTTGTCCAGATTACAACTGAAACAGGCTTTTCTACTGCAAAAATTTCGGCATCTAATACCCTAAACTTAACATCAATTGCAATTGACCTTTTGTCCTTATATTCAACCTCAGCTTCAGCAAGAGCTGAGCCACACTCGGTGCACCAATGTACAGGCTTGAAGCCTTTTGATATGTGGCCATTATCAACAATATCGCCAAGAGCACGAACAATGTCTGCCTCGTATTTATAGTTCTTTGTAAGGTATGGGTTTTCCCAGTCACCTATAATCCCTAGGCGTTTAAAGTCTTCCCTCTGCTGATCTATCTGTTTGTCTGCATACTGTCTGCATGCTGCCCTAAATTCATTGGCAGAGATTTTGTGTCCAACTTTGCCCTTCTTTTTTTCAACATTATGTTCTATAGGTAGACCATGACAGTCCCATCCGGGAATGTAAGGAGCATCATAACCAGACAAAGATTTTGACTTTACTATTATGTCCTTAAGTACCTTGTTTACCGCATGTCCAATATGAATATCACCGTTTGCATATGGAGGACCGTCATGAAGAATGAACTTTGGTTTGCCTTTGTTATGTTTGCGGATTACCTGGTAAAGGTTAGCTTCTTGCCAAATTTTTAAAAAGCCTCCCTCACGGTTAGCGAGGTTGGCCTTCATGGCAAATGTTGTTGCCGGCAAATTTAAGGTGGACTTGTAGTCAGACATCTTTACTAATAATCATAGATTAAAAGCGCAATTATACTTGACAGAGCCTATATTTTGGATAGTCCGGTACCCCTTTTTATTAAGATCAAATATTAATTATTAATATCTACATCTTGGCAGACTTTAATAGTAAATTTACTTGGCCAGGTTTTAAATATTCAAACCTATTAGCCTTTAAAGATTCTGGTAAACGGATATCGCCAAACCTGACACGAATTAAGCGCGAAACTTTAAACCCTAAAGCCTCCCATAACCTTCTAACTTCGCGCTTTCTACCCTCTCTCAGAACCACCTTGTACCATCTGTTGGCTCCAACTCCTCCAGCTGCACTGACGCTACTAAATTTTGCAAACCCATCCTCAAGTTCAAATCCATCTGTCAGTTTCCTAAGGTCATCCTTTTCAACCTTACCTAAAACCCTTACAGCGTATTCTCTGTCTATTTCAGATGAGGGGTGCATCAATTTATTAGCGAGATCGCCGTTGTTAGTAAAAAGTAGCAGCCCTGAAGTATTCAAGTCCAGTCTGCCAACCATAACCCACCTAGACCCTTCAGGTAATAGCTCATAAACACTCTTTCTGCCTTCTTTGTCTTTGTTTGAACAGATAACACCGGCCTGCTTGTTAAGAATGATTACCTTGGTTTGAGATTCGTTATAGCGAGCCAAATCTACAACCCTGCCATCGATTTTGACTTTGTCAGTTATGTTTGCCTTGTCACCAATTTGTGCTGTCTTGTTGTTGAGCTCTATGCGGCCCTGCTCAATCAACCTTTCGGCCCATCTACGTGAACCGTAACCGGCACTTGCAATAAGTTTTTGTAGTCTCTCTGTCATGAATAAATAAAGTATTCAGTAAGATATTCCCATAGCCTCACGCACTTCTGAGATAGTCTCTTTTGCGACATTTCTGGCTCTCTCGCATCCATCAAATATAATCTGTTTAATGAGTT
>Ga0207990_1000609_pt1 | contig 20348 bp, 23 predicted proteins | sample ETNtaG_8_FD_185780 | JGI IMG/M metagenome (GOLD analysis project Ga0207990, IMG submission 185780) | Marine microbial and viral communities from oxygen minimum zone, Eastern Pacific Ocean - ETNP201406SV75 (SPAdes) (version 2) | ecosystem: Environmental > Aquatic > Marine > Oceanic ...
CCACCCTCACGCTGGCCCCGCGGCAGCTACAAACAGAGCCGGGAGGCAATGGCTCCGAGGTGCTGGGCCCGTATGAATTGGGCCGGGGGATGATAATAGCGTTTATTCGTTATGAGGGTTACAGCCCCTTCTCCATGACATTTGTTGACGAAGACCAGGGCCTGGTGAAATCGGTGGAATCCATCCCCGGGCCGTACAACGGCGAACGGGTCCACAGCGTATTCATCGGCAACGATGGCGGGCTGGCCCCAGGCGAATACACGGTGGATGTTGAGGCCCCTGGCCCCTGGCAAATACGGCTGTTTCAGGAGAGGGCAATCAGAGGGCAACCGCCTGAGATCACCCTGGCTGGCAGCGGTGACGGCGGCGGTAGTTGGCTGCAGCTTGAAGAAGGCGAGTACACCATGACCACTAGTCACACGGGAACGTCAGATTTTACGGTCGTGCTGTTCGATGCAAAGGGCGTGCCGCCGTATCAGATCGTCAAGACCGCCGGCGACCATGAGGGGGCAACCAATTTCACCGTGAGCGGTGGATCACCCGGCGAGAAACCCCAGGCCGGAATCTACGCGATGGGCGTGCTGTCGCGGGGAGATTGGAGCGTGACCAGCACGAGCAATGGTGCTCCCTAACGCCGTGCCCGGGGCTATTCGGTCCTCCAACCCATGGTGACTTCCGTGTTGGGGATGCAGCGCTGGTCGTTTATAAACGCCAGTCCGGAGACGGTCTTCACCTACCTTACTGACCTGCCACGTCACGCGGATTGGGACGACCAAACAGGGTTCACGGTGGTGCGGATATCTGATGGGCCGGTGGTCGAGGGCTCGTTCTGTGACAGAGAGCGGTTGGAGATATTTCAGGCGCCCATCCTTCGAGGCGGCGTCACCTCCAGCCAAGTCTCCTGGATCAAGCGGCTCACCGTCGTGGGCTGCGAGCCGCACCAGGCTTTGGACTTCGAAACTAAAAACCTCTATAACGGCCTGTCCGTGGGCTCGGAGTACGTTTCATTCCGCCTGTTCCCGAAAGACGCCGGCACGGTCCTGGTGATGACTGACAAGAAGAGCCCACAACTGCCTGGACTTTTCCATCTCCTCATGATGATCATGGAGATGATCAAATCCGTCATCTCGCGGCCCATCGTCGGTTTCCTGTACCGGGTCTTCCCCGGATTGCGCTTGAATAAAGAACTATCGCGCATCAAGCAGGCGCTCGAGCAGGATTGATCTTCGGCAGCCCTTGATTAGCGCCGATTTCACGCCTACACTGCCCCTGACCCGCTTAGATCAAAGCCAATTTACTAGGAGCGACTTCATGGATCTGGAGCTTAAAGGCAAGACAGCGATCATCACCGGCGGCAGCCGCGGCATCGGCAAGGCGGTGGGCCGGGAGTTTGGGCTGGAGGGAATGAAAGTCGCCCTGGTGGCTCGGGGGCCGGATGCCCTCGAGGAATGCGCCCGGGAATTGGCCGAGGAGACCGGCGAAGACTTCGTCACCATCGTGGCCGACACCGGCAACGCCGAGTCGGTGCAGTCGATGGTCAAAGAAGCTGCCGAGAAGCTGGGGAGAATCGACATCCTGGTGAACTCAGCCGCTAGGGTTGGCGGCGCCTACACCCCCAAGCTGGCCGAGATCACCGAAGAAGATTTCTGGGGGGATATGAACGTCAAGGTCATGGGCTATCTGCGCTGCGCCCAGGCGGTCGCTCCCTACATGATTGCCCAAGGCTGGGGCCGGATCATCAACCTAAGTGGCATGGCCGCCCGCCAGGCCGGGTATGCCGTCGGCAGCATGCGGAACGTGTCAGTCTCGGCCCTCAGCAAGAATTTGGCCGACGAGCTTGGTCCCCAGGGCATCAACGTGACCACCGTGCATCCGGGAATGACCTTCACCGAACGCATCCCGGCCTTGCTGGAAGAGCGAGCCAGAGCCCAAAACATCACCGTCGAAGAAGCCGAGCGTCAGATGGCTGCGGGCAACTCCATCCACCACATAGTCGACGCCAAAGAAGTGGCCTACGTAATCGCCTTCCTAGCTTCCCCCAAGTCCATTTCTATCAACGGAGACGCCATAGCCGCCGGCGGAGGAATTCCCAGGGCGATTCACTACTAGAGAGCCGCAGAACCATTTAGAGGGAGCTGGAATTCTTGTTTCAGACTAGCTGGGTTCCAGTTGAGGCCCCGATTAATTGCGTCGTGTCTTGGCTGACCGGACCGCTCTTTTAGATACGTTAGTAGGCGGCTAGCTCCCGGGCTGCCCGGATGATGTCGGCCGGGCCGGGCAACAGCGCGTCTTCCAAGGCTGGATTGTAGGGGAAGGACGGCACGTCTGGCGCCGCCACCCGCTGCACCGGAGCGTCCAGATACTCGAAGGCGTCCCTGGCGATGATTGCTGCTACCTCTCCCCCCACACCGCCGGTCAGGTTGTCCTCGTGGGCGATGCAGGCGCGCCCCGTCTTCTTCACCGACTCCAGCAGGGTGTCCGTGTCCAGGGGTCTCACCGTGCGCAGGTCCACCACCTCGCAGCTTATCCCCTCTACCGACAGGGTCTCCGCAGCCTCCAGGCAGTGGTGCACCGTCAGCCCGTAGGAGATCAGGGACAATTGCTCGCCTTCCCGTTTGACGGCGGCCTCTCCGATGGGCACCGTGTAATCTCCCTCCGGCACCTCGCCCCGGACCGTGTTGTAGGCAAGTTTATGCTCGAAGAACAGCACAGGGTTATCGTCGCGGATGGCCGCCTTCAAGAGGCCCTTGGATTCGTAGGGACTGGATGGCACAACCACCTTTAGCCCCGGCACGTGGGCGAAATAGGCCTCGACGCTCTGGGAGTGGTAGAGCCCGCCCCGGACCCCGCCCCCGTACGGAGCGCGGATGACCAAGGGCACGGAGTACTCGCCGTTGGTGCGGTAGTACATGCGCGCCGCTTCGCTCACCACTTGGTTGAAGGCCGGGAAGATGAAGTCGGCGAACTGTATCTCCACCACCGGGCGCATGCCGTTCATGGCCGCCCCGATGGCCACGCCCACAATGCCGGACTCGGCCAGTGGGGAGTCGATGACTCGGCTAGGGCCGAACTCCTCAATCAGGCCTTCGGTGACCCGGAACACGCCGCCGTTGAGGCCAATATCCTGACCGATGAGGAACACGCCGGAGTCCGCCTCAAGTTCTTCGCGGAGGCCGTCCCGCACAGCTTCGATCAACCGCATCTCACTCATCACGGCGCGTAGACCCCATCAAGGGCAGTGGCTGTGTCGGGAGACGGTGCGGCGTCGGCGTAACTGATCGCCTCTTCAACCTCTTGGTCTACCGCTTCTCTCAAGCTCTGGTCTGATTCTTTATCCATCAGACTGGCGGAGATTAGAAAATCCCGGAATCTAGGCAGGGGGTCAAGCTCTCGCTCGGCATCGAGGTCTTCTTGGGTCCGGTAACGCAGATGGTCGTCGGAACTGGAGTGGGGCATCATGCGGATGGTGTTGGTTTCCACCAGAGTGGGCCCCTCTCCGGACCGGGCCCGGTTCACCGCGGTTCTCACCGCCTGGTAGACCGCCAGCGGGTCCAAGCCGTCCACTGTGACGCCGGGGAAGCCGTAACCCTGGGCCCGTTTGGATATCTGACGCTCAACGTTTTGAAGTTCGACAGGGACCGAGGTGGCCCAGCCGTTGTTGTTGCATAGGAATACCACTGGCAGCCGATGGACTCCCGCAAAGGCCAGACCCTCGTGAAAATCGCCCTCGCTGGCCGAACCCTCGCCGAAATAAACCATCGTTACATCGTTTTCGCCCCTAAGCTTGGAGGCCAAAGCGACACCCGACGCCCTGGGGATGGTCGTGCCCACCGAACTGCCCATGGAGATGATCCCCAGCTTCTTGTGGCCCCAGTGCTGGGGCATCTGACGGCCGCCACTGTTGGGATCCGCGGCCTTGCCGAACATGTTCAGCATGACCTCTTGGCTGGTCATACCCTTGACCAGCATTGCGCCCAGACTGCGGGCGTAGGGGACTATGAAGTCGGTCTGGGTGTCGAGGGCGTAGGCGCTGGCAACGTCAGCGGCTTCCTGTCCGTCGCAGGGCATGGAGAACAGCACGCGGCCTTGCCGGGTGAGGAGCCAGTTCTTCCCCGAGATGGCCCGCGCCAGCAGCATGTGCCGGTATATCCGCTGGGCGTCATTGGCGTCCAGTCCAGATTCGCGAAGACGGTCGATACCGCCGTTGTCCGGCATTCTTTCTCCTCGAGCGAGAGGCGGGTAGCCGGGTCAGTCCCGGGTCAATCCAATGAGACAGGCAGACTCTTTACCGAGCGGAAGGTCAAGCTCTCCTGGTATTCCGGCGTTTGAGTCTTCGATTGCAGGTGGGGATACCGCTCGGCCAGGGCGCTGAACACCTCTTGCCCCTCGACCCTGGCGATGGTCGCTCCCAGGCAATGGTGGACGCCAGCTCCGAAGGCCACGTGGGAGTTGGGCCACCGGGTGATGTCCATGGATTCCGGGTCCTCGAACTTATTGGGATCGCGATTGGCAGCCGATACGAACCAGCGAATACGGTCGTCCTTCTTGATCAGCTTGCCCCGGACGTCCACGTCTTCGGTGGCGATGCGGGCGATGGACTTGACCGGCGGGTCGTAACGCAGCGCTTCTTCAGTGGCCCGGACCATCAAACCCTGTGTGTCGGTCTTCAACAGGTCCCATTGGTCCCGGTTATTCATCAAGGCCAGGGCGCCGTTGCAGATCAGGTTGATGGTGGTCTCGTGGCCAGCCACAAGCAGCAGTGAGGTGTTGACCAGCACCTGTTGGCGGGTGAACACGCCGGACTTCTCGCCGCTGGCCAGGACTGATATGAAATCGTCCTTGGGGTTGGCGATCCGCTCGTCGACCATGGGGTCCACGTAATCCAGCATCCCCTGTAAGCCCTCGGCCACTATCCGCATCCGGTCCGGCTCGCCCCGCCCGGCGTGCAGTAGTTTCTCGGCCAGCATCCTGATGTGCGGGCGTTCCGACTCTGGCACGCCCATCATCTCGGCGATGACCAGGACCGGCAGGGGAACCGCCAGGTTACGCATCAGGTCAACGTCGCCGGTCTCCTCCGCAGCGTCCAGAAGGTCTTTGATGGCCGACCGAACCAACGGCCGCCATTCCTCCATGGACTTGGGCGTGAAGTAGGAATGCACGACCTTCCGCATGGCCAGGTGCTCGGGCCGGTCGAATTGGATGAGTTGATTGCCCCGGAAGTCCCGCATAAAATCGTAGAGTTCTTTGTCCGACTCCAAGATGGCTGGGTAGGCGGGGCGAGGGTCGTTCACCCAGACGGAGTTGGAGAACTGCTCGTGGTTTCGGGCCAGCCAGACCAGGTCGTCGTGCCGGGTGATCACCCAGAGTTCGTAGAGCTCGTTCCAGTGAACGGGGTCGTCGTCCCGGATCTGACCGTAGTAACGGTAAGGGTCTTGGATGACCTCCGGGGCGAACATGTCGTCGTTGATAGTCGTTACCATAACACCGTCAATCATACTCGATTTGAGACTGAGTGAGAATGCCGAGGCATCAGTCCTGCGGCCTGAAGAATTTGCGCCGTCAATAGTCGATTCGCGAAATAACTGGCCCTACAATCAAGGCATGGTACAAGATTTAGCTTCACCGGCGGACCGGCAGACCCACTTCCAGATGTGGCGGTCTTTCTTGGAGGCCCACTCCACCGTGGTCAAACAGCTGGAGCGCCGGATGCAGGAGCAGCACGGACTGCCCTTGGCATGGTGGGACGTTCTGCTGCAACTGGCCGACGGGCCGGACGGACGGCCGCGCATGGGCGACCTCGCGGAATTGGTGCTGCTGACCCGCAGCGGCATCACACGGCTGGTCGACCGGATGGTCGGAGAGGAACTGGTGGCCCGGAAACCCTGCCCCGGAGACCGGCGCGGGTATTACGCTGTCATCACCGAGAAGGGCAAAGAAATCATCGAGAAAGTAGGCCCAGACCACTCCAATGACGCCTGGGAAGTATTTCTGGGGCACATGACTCAGGAAGAAGCGGCGGTGCTGGGGCAGGTTTTCAGCCGGGTGTTGAACGCCGGCAAGTAGTCGACTCTTCTTCTGCGGCCATCACCGACCCTCCGCCATTGCTGCAAAAGCGGGAATCCCGGCAAGCACCACTCTCGGCAAAGCAGTTACTTCGGCAGTGTTACCAAACATTAAAAGGGGCGTCCCAATGAAAGTGGGAAGCCCCTTCTGTTATCAGTCGAGTTTTATTTCTGGAGAGTCCGCCTGCCCCACCATGCAGCCTCAGGAGTGGACGCATGGATTCCGTCCTTCGCCGGAATGACTGGGGGTGCTGGGTTAGCCTTCGTCCACCACGGCGTCTATGACATCTGGGGAAAAAGAGGCGACTTCCACGCCCAATTTTCGGCTCAGGGATTCCATGATGGCGTTGCCAAGGGCCTTCAACTCCCGCTCGTTTAGTTCGGGCAGCGGGTCCAGCGCCTGGGCCAGGTCGACCCGGAAGCGTTTGGGGTACTTGGCGCTGTTGGTGCCTAGGCACCGGAAGCGGATGGGAGTGGCCGACATGGTGGAGAACTGGTTCTCCATGCAGGCGGTGCGGCCGTCATCGGTCCACCACCAAAACACAGTAGCAACGATCGGCTCGGGGGTGAAGGGCTGGCGGTCACGGCTGCGACGCTTTGTGGCTGGTTCTGAATCGGCCACTGCATCGAGACCGTTTACTAGGCGCTGTCCGGTCAGGGTCATGGTTCCTCGGCCGGGACAAAGAATAGAAAAATAGATGAGTATGACTAGATGCTGGTCCGACGATGGAAGCTTACGTCACTGAGAATTACTAAAGAATTACGCCCGGAAGACATAAAATCATCAGCCTCTGACCAGTAGCACCACGCCTGAGATCAACAACATTGCGGTGATGATCCTGGGGAACACCTCCTCAGGCACCCGCCTAAGAATGATTCTGCGGAGATTCACGGGAGTGTTATCCCCTAATGAGGAACACAACGCCCGAGATCAAAAGCATTGTCGTGATGATCTTATGGAACACATGCTCCGGAATTCGCCTGAGAATAATTCTGCCCAGATAGGCGGATCCCGCGGCAATGGCCCCCAAACTTACGCCCATCAATAAGACGCGCAGGGTCAACAGGTCGCTGGTCCCGAAGATGATCAACTTTGGAGCTTGGATCATCGCCATCCCCAAAGCAGACGTCCCGATATACGCGCTTGCGCTTAGTCCGTATGCAAGGTAAAAGACTGCCGAAAACGGCCCTGGGATTCCCAGGAAGGCTGAGCAGAAACCCGTGCCTGCACCTACGGGTATAAACCCCCATGTATTCATCCGGAAATTTCGCCCTATCGGAAGCCGTGTGTAGACCACGAATAAGAGCATCATTATCCCCAAGATCCGGACCAATACGGCGGTATCCATGGAAACGAAAAGCAAACTGCCCAAAACGGAGAAAGGGATTGCCCCGAGAACGAAACAGCGGGCCACCGGCCAGTGCAACTCCTGCCGATGTAGTCCGACTCTCGAGATGGTGCTCAATGCCTGAGAGAAGGCCAGTATGGGAATTGCCTCCCGTATGCCAAACACCCATATCAAGACCGGGAGAGCTATTATTCCGCCGCCAAATCCGGCCACACCGGCGATGGTAAAACCGATGGTGGTCGCAACCAATACTGCGATTATTTTAAGAACTTCTTCCAATTAGCATCTGCCAAAAAAAGACCCCGTCCTCCAAAGAAGAACTGGGGCCAATGATTATCAAGAACCGACAGCTATCCAGCCGCGGATTCCAATGGACGAATTTTGGCTAAACCGAACTACAACCCTGCCCGAAGTGGGTTGGGGCATCGTCCGGAGTGTTGGCGCTGATGGGCGCAACCGCGGCGAGTGTCAACAAGGACACAAACACCAAAGGAACCAGAAACCTACGCATGGCGCACCTACCATGATTCAAATTCCAAGGACGAGACTGAATCCAATTCTAATGACTGGCGCAGACAGCGTCAAGGAGCGCCGGCTTGCGCCACAACGCGCTTACTGCACTATCGGCTGGGCGATGATCCAGAGGCTGATCACCGTGTACATTACCATCAGTGCCAACATGGGGTATTGGCTCCTGAGTGCCGTGGTCCGGTTTGCAAACGTCCTTATCGCCACCCGGTGTGCCAGGTAGACGGCTAAAACATGGCCCAAGACGATCAGCGCCACCGAGAGGAACCAGAGTATCCTGGCGTTGATTATACTGATATTCAACGAATAATCGACCGTCCCAAACAAGTTCCAACCTGACCCAAATGGATCAGACAACAAAGGGACGATCAATTGCCCCTGAATCAACAACAATGTGATGAAGTGGGCGATGTTATAAGCCAAGGCTATCGGAATGAGAGAAAAGCCGAATATTCTGGCCATCTCTAATGCGCCGACCTGGCCGTCCACTGAGCCGGCCATAAGCTTAGAGAAGAACATGTAGACTAGGAAGAATCCGACCGGCACCAAAAGGACCCCTAGAGTGTCTGCCAACACTAAGCTGTTGAAGATTTCGCCCCCGCTTGATCCAAACGAGTTCACCACAAATGTCTGGAACTCGGCCCAAGCAGAAGTGGCACTAAATCCATCGAAGGTCACCGTGGCTAGCATTAAGACGACCAAGGCTAAGACATCGTTGGTCACTGGTTCGTTCCTGCATAAGCCGATGGCAAAAGGACGGAGATTGATTTCCCTGGTTTTGGCTCGCTCGAAGCACTCGTAGCAGTCGACACATTCGCCGTCCAGGTCCCGGCACTCGGTGGAGCAGGCCTGGCAAGCGCCCAAGTCGACTACACGGACCTCTGTCATCGAGAACCGGCTCAAAAGGCCAAATATCACGCTGAATGCTTCACCTTTCTTGAGCCATTGGTGCTTTCCGAAGATGGCCATACCTCCGAGGGTGATCACCGAATAAATGACGGCCATAATGGCGATCTGGATGGGAACATCCGAATTTGGATAGGCGTCTTGGATCCAGGTGTATAGCGCAAATAACACTAAGCCAGGCCAGATCCCGTATTTGGCGGGATACTCTCTTCCCAAGGGTAGCTCATGGCCGGGACGAATCAGTCTGTAAAGGCCCTCACCCCAGGCAAACAAAATCTTCCACGGATTGACCAAAGCCCATATGTTGCCGACGAGCGCCACTGCGATCGCCATCCCCACCCACCATACGATCCAGACGAAAGTGGGGCTGAAATTGAGTAAGGAGTTCGAATCGCCGCCGAAACCAGTAGCGATCACCAGGCCAAGCAGGATTACTGATAGCAGCTTGACTGGCAGCAGTGTTAGAGGAGAAGTCAATGTTGCCTTGGACCAACCTGATCCGATCAAGTTGAAGCGCCAATACGACACTCCTGCGCTGATCTTGACCAGGACACTGATGAATACGAAGGACAGGGCTACCGCAAGCCCTGCACCGATAAGGAAATAGCCTAGAGGTACTGGCAATTCAGTTCTTTCACCGAAACCATGAGCGTACGCAGGCCAGGCCACCAGGCTCACCATCGCAACTGCAGTGAGGAGCACAATTTTCCATTTATTCATTTAGGCCACCCTTCCAAGTTCCGTTCTCAACCGCGAAACAAGCGAACGCTGACACTTATCTTGGCTGGACCTCCAACAAGCCGATCTGGATCTCTTCCCCTTCCTTGTGATCATCCATCTTGTGCTCACCCATCGCCATGTCGGCATGGTGGCCGCTGATCACGGTTTGTGGGACGGAGCTATTGTTGGTCCATGTGATGACTGTGCCGGGACCCACGTTTACCTCATGGGGTTGGGCACCTTTATCTGTGTACTCAATTGCAACCGAACCAGTTTGGCTGGCTACCCGCGAAACGCTGATGGAACCGTTCAATGCGGGTCGAAGGTGACTGTGGAACGGGATGGTTGTACCCGCCAGATGTTTGTGTACTTCGAAGAAGAATGATTCTCCAGGCGCGAGGGTTTTGGACTTAAATATTCCACCATGGGCATCGCCTTCACCGTGCTCGCCATCTTCGTGCTCATCTTCTGCCATGGGGTGGTAGGTGATCTTGAATCGGCCGGTGGCGGTCGCTTCGAAGTAGAAGTCGGTTTCCTGGCCGGCCGGAATGTCAGCTTCGATATCATAAGTGTGTAGGTGGAACTCACCCGAATCGTCGGCGAGAATCTTGAGGGTGACCATATCACCCTGTTTGGCTTTGATAGTTTTTGGTTCCATTGCACCAGACTTGATTGCAACAGCAACGTTGAGGGCTTCCGGTTCGCTGTTGTTACACGCTGCCGTGATGAGCATCGCTACCAGACCTATGGCCAGTATCAAGGCGGTGAATTTCGTTTTCTTCGTGTACATTGGGTTCTCCGTAAATTATTTTCGGCTGGGCTGTTTACGCTGTTTCTGTGACCACACCAGAGCGGCGATGGCCACGACTATCACAGCGATCACAAGCACTATCAGCAGATTGAATCCCCCGGCCTCAGTTACTTGCAGAGGCACCACCAAGGTGGCTTCGCCCAACTCGCTCACGGTCTCCAGGGTCATCGTCCAGGTCCCGAGAGCGGTCAGAGTAATGTCGGCGTCAAACACTTGTGGGTTCAGGGGCGCGTTGGTCGCCTGCACCGGCCCGGCGGTCATTCCCGGTTCGGGGCCGGTAGCTTGAATGATCATTTGGCCGTCGCTGATGATCTGGTCACCATCGGCAGACTGGATAAGAACGCTCAGATGCAAGTTCCCCACCTTCGGGCTGCCTGGCAAGATGCCGACCCGAAAAAGGTAGGGCCCCTCTTGGGCATCGTTGATTATGAGGCGCGTCGCCCCGTTCGCAGACACCTGGTCCGGCTGCAGCGGCGAGGCCGTGGCCGTGGATATGAGCAATATTATGCCTAGGAGCGCCCAGATTCTTGTCGCCAAGTGATCTATTCTCCAATCGAAAAAAATCGGCATTCCGTCCCGGCGCGAAACATAGGACTATATATAGATGTAGCCCGGCCGGCCTACGATTCGGACCGTACCGGTGTAGCTCGCAAAAAGACGGAACGGGATGGGGTTGTGGGCTAGGCCCTGGGAGGTTTGTCGGGAGGCGCGGCGTAGGCTTCAAGGTACATACTTTCGCCGGCAGCCACAGCGTGAGACGGTGAATCTCCGCGGTAAAGGGGATAGGCGAGATCGTCATCGATGACGGCTGTGAGGAAGACGGAACCGGATTCTCCGAGTCCGTCGTTAGAGGTCTGGTACAAGATGCCACCAGAGCCGGTATCCTCCGTTCCGAGACTGGTGTGAGAGTGGGAATCCTCAAAGGGGTGTAAGTCCGGATGGCCGTGTTCGGCTGCCGAGGCGGTCAAGTATAGGTGGGTGTGGTTGTGCTGACGTTCGGCAAAGTGGTGGTCGATCGCCGGACCAAGAAACACCAAAACAACAGCGGCGGAGAGGGCCAATAACGTTCCTCGCCACGCCAACCTTTTGAGAATATGCTGAGAAGTAGGTAAACCCATCGTTAAGATTCTATAGCGCAGCGGCCCGGCAGTAAATGGCTTGACCCGGATAGTTGAACCTGCCCACGGATGTGAATTTAGAACGGACTCTTCCGTCCTTTACCGGCGCATGCAAAGTGAGACCTGCGTCACCCAGAATTTGTCGGCGAATCACGGAATCGACCGCGCCGGTCTTGGATAATCTATCTAGTGGAATGAGTGATACGGCCCGATGCCGCGACCTGCCACCGGAGTTGAAACAAATCCGGAATACGCTGAAAAGGGCAGTAGCCCGAGAGTCAGAAAACCGGGAAGGATTAACCCTGGTCGAAACTTTGGTTATCCTCGGCGCTTTGGTAGCCTTCGCTTCAATCTACGCCTAAATCATCTTAGGCGCGTTGACATCGGCTCCGATGTCGATCAGCCCGTGAATTCGCGAGGGCGCGGTGCTCTGACCCGGAGACCCTTTGGACGAAAGCTGCCCCCATACCGCCCAAGCAATATCAGACGAAGAACGAATATATGCCCTTGATGTGAAGAGATTGCCTCGCGCCCTCTAGCTCAGGCCGTCGAGACCAACACCCGGGAGATCGTGGTGCTGATCAGTTGCCCACTCTGCCTGAAGATACTTGGCGTAACGCGAGCCTGACGCGATCCTAATTCCCTAGAAGTTGCATGGCGTCCAGGGAGGGTACTGGACCGCAAACATGCAATCGGCGCGCAACAACGCCCCCGGGGTCCGCTCCTCTATCTTGCCTGCCCTGGAGAGGGTGCTGAAACTTACCGCTCCCATGTACGCTGAGGCCAGATCGGAAACGCCAAGCACGAGGTCTGGTGATGATTCAGTGGGACGGCATTCGGCCCCTTCGGTTGACCCTTCCAATCCGAATTTTGCTTCGTTCCAGGGACACATCCCGTCCTTGACCTCTAGCACCAGCCGGTCGGCCTGCATGTACCGGCGGAGCTTCAGAGAGGCGGCAACATCTATCAGGCGCACCCACACACCGTCGCGGGTGGACCGCTGCAGCCGCCTGGGGTCCGCCAACATCCACGGCAATGGGTCATCCACCGGACGCTTCAGCGCCTCCGTGGTGCTGACCCGGTCCACGTCGAAGCAAAACCGCCACAACGCGGCATTGGCTTCTTCAGTCGTCGCCATCAACTCGTTCACGCCCAGGGTAGTTCCCGTGATGCGGTACGTGGCATAACCGTCCACCCTCCCACCATCTTCATAGGCAACGTAGAATAACCCTCCGGGCCCGCCTTGGGAGTGCTCGGGCGCATGGGCGTCATGCTCCCATTGATGAATGGGTCTCTGAAATACGCCCGGGCGGTCCGTCGTGGTGCGCCGGAACACCTCCGGCAGATCCTTTGTGATGTCCAACGGGTCAACGAAGGCCACTCGACCATGACTCTCATATGGGCGGACGTATGCGTTGTGGTGGCGGTCGATCGTCCATCGCTCATACAGCGACCCAACGCCGTAGCCGAACCTGCCGTAGATGATGCTCTCGGAGGCGAACAACGCCGCCAACGGCTCGCCACGCTCGTAGATATCGTGGATCTGGTGGTTCATCATCCTGGTCATCACGCCCTGACGCGTGTGCGTGGGCTGTACGGCGATGTTGGCCACGCCAGCCATGGTGATAGATGCTCCCGGTATGGACATCTCAAGCCGGTGAGAGTGAGCGCCACCGACGATATTCCCTTGGTCAAATACGCCGATGGACCGGCCGAGATCGAAATGCGGCCTCAGTACCTCTGGATCATCGGCCAAACGGTTGCCATGGGCCCGGGCCTCGGCACGAGTCCACGCGACAAACTCGTCGGCGGTAACGGTCCTCATTTCAAGCATCGGGTCTATACTCCATGTCCAACGGACGTACCGGTATATAGGACTGGTTTACCTTCGGAACATCAGTGCCTTGATGTTATCCCGTTTCAGCGAAGGGTCAACAATCGATTGAAACTGGCGCGATTCTATCATCCAAACCTGTCGGCATATACTTAAAATAAATTTGCGTAACCACAATCTTAGCCGTAACCTCTAATGCCGAATCCGGCCTTTAGAGCCGGTAGTTGAAGTCTCAGATCATGAGCCAGGGATTCAAACAATCACATGGTATCGCGTAATATGAGATCCTCGGCGGGAAACGGGGAATTTCAGCCATGGTATTTTTGGCAACCGTAGCATTGATCATCGGCTGCTCGAGTACTGAAGCTCCAGAGCGGGCGACCTGCGTTCCCCGGTCACCAGCCCCCGTCGACTCTGGTAGCTTTGGCCAAGCCGATCTTAATGGTCTCAACGTGGCCCCAGCAGCATATTCTCCCGGGACCATGACCGACGGAAATTGGAAAGTCGCGCTCTACATAGATGAGCAGGCTAATCAGGCTCAACAGGAAGCTTTGACCCAGATGTTCGGGGGTCAGTCTGGAGGCCACTTCGCCCTGTTGGCCGGCTTCATAGGTGAGGTTCTGGGTATCAACACTGCAGCTATTGATTACAAGGCCGACGGAAAGAGTCGTAGCCTAACAGTGGGTAACCTTGCCGCAATGGAAGTTCAAGCTATTGACGGGGCTGATGAGTCCGAAGTGATGATCAGCAACAATCCTCTGGGAGTAGTCCCAGGAGAGCCCATGGTAGTCGCCAAAGCTAGCCAGCTGGCTTATCACGACCATGGTATGGATTGGGAACTTTCAGGCAAGAATGCTTTTTATTCGCCATTCGCTTACAAAGGGCCATAATCGCTGATTCTCTAACTGATTATCGCCTTCAGTACCTTCAGTTAGTTCAGTACAAGAACTACGTTGCCGACTTGCCTTCCGCGACCTTGTCGGCGGCATTCCGAGGTTTCGTAATCTGCAACGTATATTCAGCGGAGTTTTTGAACTCACGTACGTGTCCGCACCGCTGACACACGCCTTCGCTAATCGGGCCGTTTGGCACGGCAATTACCCAATAGTGCGCACAATGAGCGTGTACGTAGTCGGCGAGCTTAGCTTGGTTGCCCGTGGACGGTACTACGCCTCGATATACCCAGTCTTCCGCCGTTTTGAGCGGTACGTCTAGGCCGAGGGCAAAGTCTCGTACAGTAAGGCCTTGTATCCCTAGCCAAGGTTTCAAGTCAACCATACCGGGTAGTTTACTACGGTTCTGAATTCGGCGCGCCCAAGGCTGAAATTTGCAAAAAGTTATGGACCGATCCCCACTTCTCTTCTTACCCACCCGCGCGGCGAACGAGTTTGCACGCCTGCACGGGTAGATTCCCTGAATGATGGTCTGAGCCAGTAAAATTAGTTGACCCTGTGTAGGTAGGGTGTATTTACTCTCTCTCTCGAACACATCTATTGGGATTGCTGCTAAGAGTCTTGCTGTGCCACTTGGGTTCTCTCGGTCACAGTTCTTAGTATCGGTTTCTTGGCCATGAGCAAGAGCAGCGCCCCCAAGAAATTCAAGGCGGCCAAGATCTCAAAAGCCAGTCTGTAGTCGCCTTGGAGGTCGTACATGTATCCGGCGAAGGGGGACGCCCCAAGCAACAGGATATTCATCGGTACCGATGAAATGCCTAGAATCTTGCCAAAATTGGCCCGGCCAAAATAATCGCCACGGATGGAAGTGGCGAGTGGGCTAGTGCCGCCAAAGCCAATGCCGAACAGGACTGCGAATAGATAGACCATTTCGACGTTGGATGGGAAGGCTACAACAACTAGTACAGCACCAGCCTGAATCGAAGAAAACACGAACATGCCGACGTTTTTTGGTATACGCTCACCCGCGTAACCCCCAACAACTTGAAACACCATGGAAACAGCTGTGTACACGGTCACCACCCACCCTGCGGCCTGGAGCGAGAATCCCTCGTCGGTTAGAAGTGGGGCCAAATGGGTCATCATGGATACAATCACGACAGCTGTCAGGCTATGGCCCAAAGAAATGTACCAGAAAGCCTTGGTCCGTATAGCTTGTGCGAGGGTAAAATCACCATTTGGATTATGCTGTTGACTGGTTGGCTCGCTTCCATCGGCGACGACGAGTGTCGGATCTGGTGTGTCACCGTCTGGGTGTAGGCCGTAATCTTCTGGTCGGTTGCGAATAAGCCGGGAAATTGGCAATGCGATTACCAGAAAAAAGATCCCCAGGATTGACGCGGTTAATGCCCACCCCAAATATCCATCATTGGGATCGATAGCCCACGCTAATAGAGGAATCAGTAAAAGTCCGCCGAGACGGCTGCCGGAGTTAGACCATCCCATTGCCGAGGACCGGCGTCGAACAAACCAGTTGTTCAACATGGTGGTGATGGGCAACCAGCCGCTTAGGCCTTGTCCCAGGGCCATAATCAAGAACGCTACGTAAAAGACCCAAAGATGGTTTACCTGACCAAAAAGCAAGAAGCCAGCGCCCATGATCAACAGCCCGAGAAACACGAGACGGCGCGTTCCAACCCGGTCGGTCAGATATCCTTCAACAGGGCCGAGCAAACCACTTTCTACGCGGGTAAAAGCGAAGGCCAGTGACAGCTGAGTGCGGTTCCAGCCAAACTGGGCTTCCAACGCCACAAACCATAGCCCCATCGCGTGAAAGAGCGGTACGCTGGACGTCCGGATAAAGCTACTGATGCCTACCAGCCACCAGCCGTAAAATACTCCTCGTGCGTGATGGGATAGATGCGTAATGTAGTTCATTGGATCCTAGGTGTCATGGCGATGGACACCAGGGTATCTGCTAGTTCCTTGCCACCGTCCGTGCCCTCAAGCACATAGCCAGCTAGGTCTCTAGTGCCTTTGGGCCTGCCGCTAGGGTTCCCACTCTGGCCTGGCTTCCAGGGGCTTAAGTTGTTATCACCGTTGTTACCAGTGGTCATGGTGAGAGCCTTTACCCTTCTTAATCATCCAACCTCTCTAGGGCCCGAAAACCCTCGTCGGGCGCCACAAGTGCATAAAACGGGTTACGGCGCACCGATTTAACCTCTCTGCCCCAGCAATTTGAACCCCTCATCTGGGGCATTGTTATCTAAGTAACTGCGGAAATTCGAACTGAAAGCCATTCTGCGTTCTTGATACCATTCCTGGCTACCAGGAGCAGTAAGATAGCCTCTGATTATATGATCCCAACCCTTCCACACATCGGGGTCCATTGCGCCGACTGCGTGCTGGTAATGCAGATGTTCGCACGTCTTGAGGAGATTGAACATCATAATTGCGAACGGAACCCTTTCCTCATCAGTTAAATTCCCCAACCTGAGATTCACGCCCCTTTGAAATAATTCACCTACTTCCGGATTATCAACGAGACTGACACTAAACGTCCTTATGGCGGCGACCGCTTCAGCTGTCGAAGCACGGTGTGCCATCCTGGTATTGTTCCGCACCTGGTCGGCTAGATAGATTAGCGTAATAACAACTGCCACTGCACCTACAAGTTCTGCGATGGCACCTACTGCAATCCAGTCCATATTCCTCCTAGTTACTCCTCCACTTCCGATAACGTTGCCCCTGCAGCAGAGGAAGTAATCAAGTGTGTGGATTTGGCCGCTATAAACGGAATTCTACACGGAAGGGCCGGATTCGTTGAGCACACCCCACCTTCACCAGTACCCCACCCCCTATGCCTTCCCGATGGGGGTGTCGCTGAAACAAGAAAAGCCACCTCATCTGAGGTGGCTTTTCGAGTCGATTGTCACCAACACGAGAGATTACCGATAGGCGTGTCTTAAAATCACTTCGCCTTCCCTGATGTTGTATTCACCCGTGACAAACTCGGCCATTCCTTCCATCACGGCTCTCATATTAACTTGTCCGGCATCGGCTGATGCTTTGTTGTCGTAAAAAGCCACTGAAGCAATTCGATTCTTGAGGATTCGGGCCAGGCGGACGCTTCTTAATCCTGGCACGCTGTTAAATTTTTCTGTCGTCGTGTCACAATAAGACAGCAAGGCATCATATTTCGCAGGGTCGATATCTACGAACACGTGGCGGGCGTATCCAGGTACCAGTGACTGGTCGCCTTCAAATCCCCAGAATATCTCTCCTTCACGCACGAAAGGCGCTTCAGTCATGAATTCAGCCATCGTGCCTAGAGCAGCTCTAGCTTTTTCTGCGTTTGCATCCGCTGCCGCTTTGTCGTTGTATCCGGCTGCTATCCCGAGACGGTCTTCAGCGATGCGAGTGACATTCAAAGCCCTCAGGCCAGACCATCCACTAAAGTCGATATTTTTTGCAACTGCCATCATATCGTCATACCTAGAAGGGTCAAAAGTTACTCTAGTGATTCGTCCGAACGGCATGGTGTTCCTCCAATCCTGAAGTGGGGTTTGGATAGGCAGTTATATTAGCCAGTCCTCAGAGTGTTGTCTAATTATCGAAGCCTGGGATACGCAAAATAACGCCCATGAAAATCCGCTCAATAGCCATGAAGCCTGGAATGTGTATTAGCATTCTTCAAAGTTAAAAGTCACTAGTTCAATCTTTTCCATGTCTTCAGGATTAATGTTTGCCGTCGCCTTGAACTGATGTTTTGTCTTGAATCGAGGTTAATTTTGAACGTCTCTCTGCCTAATATGAGATTATTTTCACCGTTATACTTCCACCTGAACATAAGGTGGCAAAAATCCTTTTCATTGGCACCAGCATCAAATCAGGGAACGAAGACCTTGCCCATGTAGACCACTTCCTGCCTCATGTACTGAAAGAGGGAAGGGAGATAAGGAATCTAGACGGTGTATGGAATCCGGTGTTAGCATGCCAGACCTGCAATAGGAGTAAGTTGGCCCGAGCGCCCTAGGTGCGATACCTGACCAGGTTGAACACAAGGAACAATTACCTCATATCCAGCTATCATCCATTGAGGGAGACACTGATACGCCAGACCAGTGATAACGACCCTGATAACACTCGTTCTTGAACCGGTCCTATCAAGTAGCTGTGGGCACGCTGATTCATATCTGGGTGCCAAGGGAACAATTCGGTACGGCGTTCTAATTATTGGAAGAAATACTCAAAATCGTTGCAGTTATCCTGGCTTCATTTGTGGGATTTACTGTCTCTGGCGTGGTGGGCATGGGAGGGGGTTTAGTAGCTCTTCCAGTGCTCATCTGGGTGTTGGGAGTGAAAGAAGCAATTCCATTGCTCTCAATTGCTCAGTTCACCGGATCTGTATCGCGCGCATACGTTCATAGAGATACCATTGATTGGAAGGTAGTGGCCTATTTCGCCGTGGGTTCGGTGCCGATAACGTTAATCGCGAGTTTCATCTTTGTCTCTATAAACTCGACAGTTATCGTCCGGATATTGGGCGGTTTGCTTATCTTAATGGTGATCTATAGTCGGTTGCCCATTTGGCGAAGTTTCCACATGCCGCTTAGGGGCTTTGTCCCGGTAGGTTCTGCTACTGGATTTATTTCGGGATTGTTCGGACTACCTGGACCATTTGCCACAGTCTTTTATCTTTCGTACGGCCTAGGCACAAGCGCCTATGTAGGTACTTCATCCATCGGATATGGATTGATCCAATTACCTAAATTGTTAGTATTCGGAGTCGGCGGTCTTTTCACCATCCAATCGGCATCTATAGGCTTAGGACTTGGGGTAATAAGTGTATTAGGAGCTTATCTAGGTAGGATGATCCTAGGGCGAATACCTGAAAGGATTTTCACTGCCTTAATTACGATCATACTCATGACATCTGGTATATCACTGATTTTGGATCTCTGAAAGCCATGGTCTACACCAACCCATTTGTTCTATTAGAATCGGTAACAATGACGGGTTTACAAGACACCTAATTGATAGTCCCCCTACCGGAAGCAATAGGGGGATTTACATTTGTTCCAGGCTAAGTTCGTCGTTGCCGAAGAGGAAGCCGCCGGCCCAAGGTTAGGACCTTTCAAGCGACTCGGCAACCACGCCCTCTGACTTCGCCCCGTAACCTTCACCCTCCGGCTGCCGATCCCCCTACCCTCTAAGTACCCCACCCGGAGTTGTTTCCCTGATGGGGGTAGTTTTACGCCTGAAAAACTCGGTGCAGAAAAAGTTCGTGGCCAATCCGTGGACATTACGGCAAAAGGCCAAGATCACTCAGATGGGGTCTGGGCTTTTTTGTGCCTAAAAAGTTGGTGCCGGGAGAGGGACTCGAACCCACACACCCGTTAAGGTAGCGGATTTTAAGTCTGTTATAGACCTGTTCACCAACGTCCACTGACGTCCATCTAGCCTCAGTAATACCTTCCACTATTCCACAGAAGTGTTTTTCGTCTCATAGACGTACACCCGTGTGGCTGTCAGTTTGGCTGTCAACGGCCCGTACCTCCTAAATGGTCCTAGCCTATTAAATTGTTGTCAATATGGAGAACTGCTTTCCCAGGAAAGGTACGGTCCAGAAGTTGACCTGCCACGTCTGCGATTTGCGTCCACGGTGCTTCAACGCTGATTCTAGGGGTGAGTTTGCCAGTAGCGATTAGACCGGCTAGACGTGCGAGTCCGACCGCGGCGGATTCGGTATGCAATTCATCGAATAGGATGAAACCATACAGCGAGGTGCGGCCTGTCGTGAAAAACTTGCGGACATCAAAGGTTGATTCGTCGGCGACTGATATACCGAGTGACACACAGACACCGTCCTTGGCTAACGACCCTAAAGCTGATGCTAGGGCCGTTCCACCCAGAGATTCCACTACCAGGTCATAGGGCCCATACGCCGTGAAATCCGCGATGCCATCACCGATAACGACCTCATCTGCTCCAGCTTGCTGAACCTCAAGGACTTGATCGGTACGGCGTACCGAAGCGACAACATGGGCGCCCGACAGCTTTGCTAGTTGGACCGCGAAATCGCCTACTCCGCCGGTAGCGCCGGTAATGAGTACACGACGGCCAA
>Ga0207990_1000610_pt1 | contig 20324 bp, 16 predicted proteins | sample ETNtaG_8_FD_185780 | JGI IMG/M metagenome (GOLD analysis project Ga0207990, IMG submission 185780) | Marine microbial and viral communities from oxygen minimum zone, Eastern Pacific Ocean - ETNP201406SV75 (SPAdes) (version 2) | ecosystem: Environmental > Aquatic > Marine > Oceanic ...
GCATTGTCTGGGTCTGGGTGTGTCTCAATAAATATTCCAGCAATACCAACCGCAGTTGCTGCTCTGGATAAGGGTTGAATATATTCTTTTTGGCCATCTGATGCATTACCTTTACCACCTGGCAATTGCAATGAATGAGTTGCATCAAAAATAACTGGGCATTTGGTTTCTTTCATTATCACTAAAGATCGCATATCAGAGACCAAATTATTGTATCCAAAGCTATACCCTCTCTCACACACTAATATATTATTATTCCCTTGAGATTTAGCTTTCTTAACCACATTCTCCATGTCCCAAGGAGATAGAAATTGACCTTTTTTTATATTAACTGGTTTGTTTTGAGCAGCTACTTTCAATATAAAATTAGTTTGTCGACACAAAAAAGCTGGGGTTTGAAGAACATCAACAACTGATGACACTTCATCCAGTGGAGTGTCTTCATGAACATCAGTTAATACAGGAACATTTATTTTGTCTTTCACACTTTGGAGTATTCTCAATCCATCTTCTATACCTGGACCTCTATAACTGTGAAGCGATGTTCTATTCGCTTTATCGAAAGATGACTTAAAAATATAAGGTATCTTATATTCATTGGTTATTTCTTTGATTGTACCCGCAACGTCTTGAGCTAATGTTTCTGACTCTATAACACAAGGACCAGCGATTAAAATGAGTGGGGCATCATTTGATACTTCTAAATTTTCAATCTTGACTGTCATACAAACCTTACTTCTTTTTTGAATATTCTACAGCAGCTTTAATAAAAGATTGAAATAAAGGATGCCCTCTAAGCGGTGAAGATGTAAATTCAGGATGAAATTGGCAACCAATAAACCATGGGTGATCTTTGATTTCAATCATTTCTGCTAACCCATCTTTAGAGAAACCTGAGAAAGTTAACTGATGCTCTTCCAGTTGATTTCGATAGTTACTATTAAACTCATAACGATGTCGATGTCGTTCAAAAACTGAATCGTTACCATATATTACTCTGGCATTCGTGCCTTCTTGCAGAAGACATTCTTGTGCTCCCAATCTCATGGTGCCACCAAGTTCAGAATTCTCATCTCTATTTTGTAGCGACCCATCACTGTTTTGCCACTCAGTAATTAATGCAATCACTGGGGCTGAGGTTTTCGAGTTAAATTCTGTGCTGTTGGCATCATTTAAATCCAATACGTTCCTAGAATACTCTATTACAGCTGCTTGCATTCCAAGACAAATCCCTAAAAAAGGAACCTTATTTAATCTTGCATATTCTATTGATTGGATCATTCCCTCAATGCCACGGTCACCAAACCCTCCTGGTATTAAAATAGCATCGAGCTGAGCTAATTCATTTATGCCTTTTGCTTGTATTTCTTCTGACTCCACATAAATAATTTCTATATTTGCATTGACATGAAAGCCAGCATGCCTAATAGCTTCGCTGAGTGATATGTATGAGTCTTTAAAATCCACATACTTACCAATCATTCCAATTTTAACTGTGGTTTTACTATTGGCTTTTGCATCTAAAATCTTTTGCCACTCAGATAAGTCTGCTTCTGGTGCATCCAGTTTTAATTTCTCAATAATAATTTGATCTAGACCTTGTTCTTTAAGGATTAGTGGAATTTGATAAATATCATCAGCATCATGTGCGGAAATTACCGCCTTTTTAGCGACGTTAGTAAAAAGAGCAATTTTATCAAAATGCTCCTCAGGCAAAGGTAATTCAGAGCGGCAAACTAATGCATCAGGCTGTATCCCAATAGCTCTTAATTCTCTAACTGAATGTTGTGTTGGTTTTGTTTTAATTTCGTCAGAAGCTCTAATGTATGGCACTAATGTCAAATGGACATAAGCTACCTCATAACTATCTTTTTCAATGCCCATCTGACGAATAGCTTCGATAAAGGGTAAAGATTCAATGTCACCCACTGTTCCACCTATCTCAATTATGGTCACGTCAAAATCTTTAGAGCCACTCCAGATGCTCTCTTTAATCTGATCTGTGACATGAGGAATTACCTGAACCGTTGCGCCAAGATAATCGCCTCTTCTTTCTTTGGCTATAACAGTTTCATAGATTTTACCTGCAGTAAAATTACTGTTTATACTTGTGGTCGTATTTACATATCTCTCATAGTGACCTAGATCAAGATCAGTTTCAGTTCCATCCTCTGTAACAAAAACCTCTCCATGTTGATATGGGCTCATGGTCCCAGGGTCAACATTGAGATAGGGATCTAATTTCATCATGCCAACTTTAAGTCCTCTGGATTCAAGAATTGCACCCAAAGACGCCGATGTAACTCCTTTTCCAAGAGCTGAAACAACACCGCCAGTTACAAAAATAAAATTAGACATATCCGGTCTGATTACCTTTCCTATTTTATAAATAATTTATTGGGAGTTTCTACAAAACTTCGGGAAATGTAAACACTGTGATCCCGGTATTTCAAACTATCAGATAATGACTTTTTGAACAATCAAGAATTATGAATGACATCCATCTTTTTATCCCAAGTGACTAAAAATCCGTCTTCATTATTATTTGCTTTATAATCTTGGTTAAACCACAGATCCCCAACAGATATGAGCTCCTGATCAACATATATTAATGGTATCTTGTCTCTCACCCATGGAAGCACATTATTTTCTTGAAAAAGATTCTTTAAGGATTTGGTAATTTTATGGCCAGACGGTTTAATTTCCTCACCACCTTTGCGATACTTGATAGCTAAGCTCTTTGGACATTTATCAAGTGAGATTCCATCACCGGTTAGAAATCTCGCCTGAATACTGCCTAGATTCTCCCCTAAATTAATTGTTTTTTTTATATCCCATGAAATCTCAGCCAATAAATTATTAGGAGAATTTAATGATGAATTTAAAAAATATAACCTATGCTTATACCGTCTAATACTGTAATCATTCCAAGTCATTGAAGGGCTTTCAGATTTACTATGCATCAGTGTCTTAATCCCTTCATTCAACACCTGCATACTGGGAACACCCATGTTATTTTTATTAATCATAAATCTAAAAATATTTATAATTCTAGGATAAGACTTTCCTGACAGAGTCTCGACATCAAGATGACTATAGTTCTTGATCTTACCTATATCCTCTATGGCAAATTCATTAAGTAATGACTGATTTTGTTCTGCAATAACAGCGAGCCTAGAAACTTTTTTTTCCACAGAAGGCCATCGTTTCTTAATTAATGGAATAATATCTTTTCTTAAATAATTTCTGTCATAACTGGAATCATTGTTGCTGGAATCACAGATCCATTTAAGGTTTTTTAAGCGGGCATATTCTTCAATCTTATCTCTACTAACATTTAGCATCGGTCTATATAAAAACCCCTTACCAAATTTAGTTTTTCTCCTAATAGCTCTTAAGCCACCTATACCTGTCCCCCTGAAGATTCGATAAAGAAGAGTTTCCATTTGATCGTCTTGATGATGCCCTGTCAGTAAATACTCATTATCTTGAATAATTTCTCTGAATGATTGGTATCTAAGTGCCCTAGCATCAGCTTCCAGACCTTTACCTTGTCTTTTAGGCTTAACCGATGCATTAATTAATGGTAGATCATATTTCACACAAACTTCACTGGAAAATTGAGCCCAATCATCCGAGTATTCATTAAGATTATGATTAATATGTATGACTCTTAGTTGATCTGGTTCTTTTACTAAATTCGTCAATAAATCTAATAAGACTATCGAGTCAACTCCCCCACTAAAGGCAAGTAAAAATTTTCTGCTGTCTAGTGAGTTAATCTCATTTGAGATAATGGTTTCAATATTCTGATTATCATCCATTGGCTTTATATTTCATTGAATTCACCAATGGCTTTATATCTTTTTCTTCTTTCAAAGAGAAGGTCATCAATGTTTTTGTTCTGTAAATTATATAAATACTCCTCAAGGGTTTTTGTAATTCTTTGAAATGTATCTTGTGGGTTCTTATGAAATCCACCTAAAGGCTCGTCTATAATAGAATCCACAAGACCTAATTTATTGAGTCTTTTAGATGATATACCCATAGCTTCTGCTGCTGATTCTGCTTCATCTGGGTTTCTCCAAAGAATTGTTGAGCATGCTTCAGGTGAAATTACCGAATAGATTGAATATTCAAGCATAATTAATACATCACCCATGCCGATTGCTAAAGCGCCTCCAGAGCCGCCTTCTCCAGTAACTAAATTTATAACTGGGGTTTTCAAAGATGCTAGTGTAAATAAGTTTCTCGCAATAGCTTCACTCTGCCCTCTCTCTTCTGCTCCAATACCTGGAAAAGCTCCAGGGGTATCAATAATAGTTATTAATGGTATTGAAAACTTTTCTGCTAACTTCATTAGTCGCAAAGCTTTTCTGTAACCTTCAGGCCTAGGCATACCAAAGTTTCTGAGCATTTTCTCTTTGGTGTTTGTTCCCTTTTCTTGAGCAATAAACATTACAGAAATATTTCCAAGCTTGCCTAAACCCCCAATAATAGAAGCATCATCAGAATACATCCTATCCCCATGCAACTCTTGAAAATCATTAACTATTGCATTAATGATCTCTTGTGATTTAGGTCTTAAAGGGTGTCTTGCTAACTGAGCTACTTGCCATTCGGATAAGTTCGTGAATATTTTTTTTGTCAATTCTTTACATTTCATTTCTAGACGTTGAATTTCCTCATCAATTTCCACAGATGCGTGTTCATTAGAAGCGCTAAGCCTTAGCTCATCTATGCGCCTTTCTAATTCAATAATCGGTTTTTCAAAATCTAAAAAGTCCATAAGAGTTTTTATCTACTAATTCATCTAAATATTATTTAGATTATTCTATAACTAATGATAAAAAGCTAATTAGAGATAATTATTAGTGGCTAATAAATTGGAAGTTAGCAGATCCTAATTCAACCGTGAGTTCATCTCTTAATTCTTTTGTCGGGTTGACAGTCCACTCTTTGCCTAATTTTAGTTTGGTGTGATTGATATCAGTTTCATAATTAAGTTGAATTTCACAGGTACCTGGTGTGTGAGATTTAAGAATTTTCTTTAATTTAGATGGGTTAAATTCAGAATCACACTTAATCAGAAGCATTTTTGCTTTTTTCTTTACGATTGAATCTATGGTAACTGCGTCTTCGGCAACAAACTGCCAAAGGTCTGCAAAAGAATCAAATCTTAGTTTCCCTTTAAGGAATAACAACGAATTATCATTCAACATTTCCCTGAAATGATCTTTCCTTTCACCAAAAATAATGCCCTCCATGACTGCTGTGCCATCATCTATTTTAAAAGTGTAATTATTACCCCTTCTCTTCAAAGTGGTTATTAAACCCGCTATTCGAATTAAAGACTCTTGTTGGGTATAACCGTTTGCATTTTTTTGGGTCTCCATCATTTTCTTTAATGTTGCAATATTTGATTTAGTTAAATGCTTACAATCATCTCGATAGGCATCAAAAGGATGACCACTGAAATAAAAACCAAGACTAGAAAATTCCTCATGTAATAACTCATTTAATTTCCATTCTTTACATCTCTTTAATTCAGGCAAAGACTCTTCCTGATTGCTTTGGGTATAAAATAAGTTTGTTTGGCCTGTCTGCTGCTCTAAAGAAACACGGTTTGAATAACTTATTGCCATCTCAATAGAACCAGATAAGGTAGCCCGCGTTTCAGAAAAATCATCCAAAGAACCACTTTTAATTAGAGCTTCGAGCGTTCTTTTTGAAATTTTTTCAGAGGATAAACGAGAACAAAGATCAAAAATGCTGTGGTATTTACCGTTCACACGTCTCTCTTCACTAATAGCTTCTGAAATTGACTGACCCAAACCCTTAATTGCACCTAATCCGTAGCGAATCTGTTTCTCTTTCTCAACAAAGAACTCATAGCTTGAGTGGTTTACGCAAGGTCCTTTAATTTCTATTTTAAATGATTCACAGTCCTCCTTAAAACGGATTAACTTATCAGTATTATCAATATCTGCAGTCATAGAAGCTGCAAAAAATTCTGTTTTATGATGAGTTTTTAACCATGCCGTTTGATAGGCTATAGTTGCATATGAAACTGAATGTGCTTTATTAAAGCCATACCCCGCAAATTTTTCTATAAAAGACCAAATATTTTTTGCAGCTCTTTCTTCGACTTTATTACTGATGCAACCTTTAACAAAAACATCCTTTTGTTCTGCCATAAGGTCATCATCTTTTTTACCCATTGCTTTTCTTAAGATATCTGCTCTACCTTGGGAAAAATTAGCTAACTTCTGAGCAATCTGCATTACTTGTTCCTGATATACAATACATCCGTAGGTATCTTTGAGGATAGGCATTAACAAATCATGAGTATAAGGTATTAGATCTGGATTATTCTGTTTCCTCCTTTTAATAAATGTATCAACAACTGATTCTTCTCCTTGTCTACTGGATAATGTACCAGGACGAAATAGTGCTACGAGAGCAATAATGTCATCAAATTTTTTAGGTTGCATTCTTTTGATCAAATCCCTCATTCCAGTTGATTCAAGTTGAAAAATACCAACGGTTCTTGCAGAAGATAATAATTTATATGTTTTTATGTCATCTAAAGAAATATCTTTAATATTCAATGTTTTAGGCTTATTTTTATTATTCTTTCTATCGTATGCATTAATTATATCTATGCTTTTTTGTATGACAGTTAGTGTTTTTAAACCAAGGAAATCAAATTTTATTAAGCCTATCGATTCGGCATCATCCTTATCAAATTGAGTTACAGTTCCAACCTCGTCATCAACTTTATAGAGTGGCATAAAATTAGATAATTCTGAGGGTGCTATAATTACACCACCTGCGTGTGTCCCAGCATTCCTAACTAACCCTTCAAGCTTTAATGACAAATTAATTATTGACTCCACATCTTCATCATTTTTATATCTTTCTGATAATTCATCTGATTTTTTTAATGCTGCTGTAATTGTTATGCCAATATCAAACGGCACCAGTTTAGCTACCTGATCGACCAAACCATAAGGGTATCCAAGAATCCTGCCGACATCTCGAATAACCGCTTTAGCTGAAAGTGTTCCGTATGTGATGATCTGAGAAACCATGTTATTGCCGTATTTATTTGAAACATAATCAATCACGGCATCTCGTCCATTAACACAAAAGTCGATATCAAAATCTGGCATAGAAATTCTTTCAGGATTTAAAAATCGTTCAAAAATTAAGTCATGCTCTATGGGATCAATATCAGTGATACCTATACAATAAGCAACCAGTGACCCAGGTCCTGAACCCCGGCCTGGTCCAACAGGTATATTTTGTTCTCTTGACCATTTAACAAAATCTGCAACAATCAAGAAATAACTTGAGAAGCCTGTTCTTTTAATTATTTCTAGCTCTTCAATTAGCCTTAAATTATAAACTTGCTTATTAATTGTTTGGTTTTTCACTAAATTTGAAAGCCCCTCATTAGCTTCCATTGTCAAGAAGTCATCAATGGTGTATTTTTCAGGAGTAGAAAACTCAGGCAGAACATGGTTGGTATTATCAAAACCAAAGTTGCATTTTTTTGCTATTTTAATTGAGTTTATAAGGGCCTCTGGAAGATCTTCAAACAATATTTTCATCTCTTCGCTCGTTTTGAAAAATTGTTGATTAGTGTAATCACGATGCCTGCTTTGATCATCTAAGACTCTCCCTTGATCAATACATACCCTGGCCTCAAGAGATATATAATCATCTTCTGATAAGAATCTAGGGTTGTTTGTGGCAACTAATGGAATATTGTATTCTGTAGAGATTGAAACCATCTTATCGATAAATTCTTCCTCTCTAGGCTTACCTATTCTCTGTATACCAATAAAGAAATTATTAGGAAATATGTTGGTCATTGTATTAATAAGATTTTTTAATTTTTGATTATCTTTTTTTCTAATTTGGTTTAGCACTCCATCCTGATATGCAGAGATAGCAATCAGACCATCTGAATTTCCTTCTAGCCATTTAATCTCAATAAATGGCTCGTTGTTTTTAAAACCATCGATATAAGATTTTGTTATTAGATAACAGAGATTTTTATATCCTGTTTGATTTTCACATAATAAAATTAGCTTGGAACAGTCAGTGTCATTATTTATTTTTATTGAAATTAGTGAACCAATAATTAATTTAATGCCTTGTTTTTGAGATGCTTTATAAGCCTTAAAAGCTGAAAACAAATTATTATGATCAGTAACACCAACCGCTGGCATTTTATTTTCCTCACACAATTCAATAAGACGGTCTATTCGGACGACGCTTTTACCTAGTGAATATTGGGTATTCACATCTAGGTGTACAAACCCTTCATCGATTCTATTCGTTTCACTCATAGAGTTCAGGTTTAAAGCTAAGCCGATGAAAAGGGGTGGGTCCTAATTCTTTAATAGCACCAATGTGCTCTTTTGTTGGATAGCCTTTATTATTTTTAAATCCATAGCCAGGATAACGATTATCTAATTCATTCATATATTGATCTCGACTTACTTTAGCAATTATAGATGCTGCTGAGATACATGGAAATATCTTATCTCCTCCAATGATAGGTTTATATTTTATTTCTTGCCCAAGGAGTTTTTTTGGTACATATGGACCATCAATATAGCCTTTTTTAAAATCCATTTTAAGTTGACCTACAGCTAATTCCATTGCCCTCAAAGAGGCATTTAATATATTCAGTTGGTCAATTTCTTTGTTATCTTGAGATCCAAGAGAATACTCATAACAATTTGACACTATCAATTCAAATAACTCATTGCGCTTTTGTTTTGATAATAATTTTGAATCTTTTAGACCAGCCAAAATTTGTTTCTCGCTCATGACAACAGCGGCAGCATAGACTGGGCCAGCTAAACATCCCCTACCCACTTCATCAACCCCAACTATTAGTGTCATAGGAATTCTGTTATCTTTGAATTAAGAGGCAACGGCCTTCTCGATTATTTGCGCTGCCTTTTCTCCTGCATTCTTCCTTAGCTGTTTATGAAGTTGAGTTAAATCTTCAATAGTACCGTCTACCCTATCATTTTGATTTATCCAATTAATAGCTTCATTTTTTATATTTTCTGATGTTGCTTCATTTTGAATGAGTTCTGGGAAAATCTCTTTTTCTAAAAGAATATTTGGTAATGCCGCAAACTCTGTTTTAACTACATTCAATAATTTTAAAAAAAGATATGAAATGGTGGGCATCTTATAAATTACAACTGTGGGTTTTTTATATAGTGCTGATTCAAGAGTTGAGGTTCCTGATTTAGTAATCACCAGATTTGAAGCTGAAATAGCTCTTTTTGAGTCTGTCAAAAACGTATATTTATCTACATCTTTTGGATGATATTTGATTAAGATATCTTTCAAATCAGGAAATTTAGAGGGAACTAGAAATCTAACTCGATCTATGCCTGAACTAGCTAATTCATTCTTTAATTTATTAGCAGCATCAAATATTAATTTAGCGTGAAAAGATATCTCGCTCCTTCGACTTCCTGGCATCAAGCAAATAACTAAATCATCATCAATACCTAAATCTGTCTTTGCTGCTATTTGGTCAGTAACTATTGGGATAGAGTCAGCTAATGGGTGCCCTATAAATATTGCTCTTAAGCCTTGCTCTTCTAACAACTTCTCTTCAAATGGGAATAAACAAAGCATCAGATCTATTTTTTTATTGAATGTCTTGATCCTATTCTCTCTCCATGCCCAAAAACTTGGAGACACCATATGGATAGTTTGAATTCCTCTTTTCTTTAAGACGCCTTCTATACTCAGATTAAATTCAGGATAATCAATACCAATAAAAGCATCAGGAGGTCGTTCAATAATTTTTTTTATAACTTGGCTTCTAATCTTATACAGTCTTGGTAAATGTTTAATAACATCAAATATCCCCATAACGGATAAGTCCTCTATATCAAACCAAGATTCACATCCGGCTTCAGTCATTCTGGGACCAGTTATACCTTGGAATTCATGTCCAGGGTTATTTTTTTTCAGTTCACGAATAACTGATGAGCCTAGGATATCCCCTGAAGATTCACCTGCAACAATAACAAAATAGGCCACAATCTGGTTTATTTTTTTCTGACAATACCGCGTGTGGCATCTTTAAGAAATTCTAAAAGAATTGTTATTTCTCCGGCAACATCATCTATCGTTAAGATTTTACTTACTGCTTCTTCTAATCTTAGCTCAGACATATATAAGTACTTGTATGCAGTCTTAATATTTCTTATCTGATCTGAGTTAAAATCCCTTCTTTTTAAGCCCTCTAAATTAATTCCTCTGGGTTCAGCAGGTTGTCCCATTACTATGACATATGGTGGAAGATCTCTGGCAATACCAGAGTACATACCTAAAAAGCTATGTGCTCCTATTTTACAGAATTGATGAGCGCCTGAGAAACCGCCAAATATTACATAATCCCCCACAATAACATGACCACCTAAGGTAGTGTTATTTGCAAAAATTGTATTACTACCTACCTGGCAATCATGGGCTATATGCACATAAGCCATAATCCAATTATCATCCCCCAGTCTAGTTGTCCCTACATCTTGGATAGTGCCTTTATTGATGGTGGTATATTCTCTAATGGTATTTCTATTTCCTATTTCAACTGAAGTTTCTTCGTCATCGTATTTTTTATCCTGTGGGTCATCACCGATTGATGTAAATGAATAGATATGGTTATCTGATCCAATGGTAGTTTTACCTTTTATTACAACATGAGAATCAATAACAGAGCTCTCCCCTATTGCCACCTCAGGACCAATAATTGAATATGGACCAACACTAACATTGTCAGCTAAATTTGCATCCTCAGAAACTATGGCTGTTTTATGTATCAGACTCATTATCTTCTTTTGTTTGGATACTGGATATGATCGATTTTAATTTACTCAAGCTTCTAAATATTGCTACGTTTTTTTGCCAGATGGAGGTTTTTTGATGAGGAAAAAGATTGCTTGAATAAACACCTGGTTCTTTTATTGATTTCATTACAGCTGTCCTGCCAGTAAGAGTTGTATGATCTGCAATCTCAATATGGCCAGTGATTGACACTTGGCCGCTTATTTTGCAATGTTTTCCAATAACTGAACTGCCTGCTATTTGACTATTAGCAACAATTGCTGTGTGTTCACCAATAATTACGTTATGACCTACCTGAATAAGATTATCTAATTTAACACCGTTTTTTAATTGAGTGTCTGTCATAGTGCCTCGATCAATTGTGGTGTTAGCTCCTATCTCTACATCATTGCCAATTCTGACCGATCCAGTTTGAGGAACTTTAACCCATTGTGAAGTTTCATCCTCAGAAAACCCAAAACCATCAGCACCAATAACAACCCCTGAATTTATTATAGCTCTCAAACCAATAGTGGATTGATTCAGAACCATTACACCAGGTCCAATCCACGAATTATCACCAATCGATGATTTGGAAGTAATAACAGCATTAGCACCTACAAAAACAGACTCGCCAAGTTTTGCGCCTTTTCCAATATATGCCCCTGCTTGAATTGAGCAACTTGATGGTACTGTTGCTGAATCTTCAATTACGGCAGAAGGATGGGAGCCTATCTCAAAGTCTTTAGACTTTTCAAAGTATGATGCAATTTTTGCAAAGGCTAAATAGGGATTATCAGTAATCAATGCTGCAGTGGGGCAATTATCTAGATCCTTGCTTCTAAGAATCACTGCACCAGCGTTTGTGTCTTCTAGAAGAGATTTATACTTATCATTTGATAAGAAAGAAATAGAACTGCTATTAGCGTCCTCTAATGAGGATACTTTAGAAATTAGAACTTTTGGGTCACCATTAAGTTCACAACCAAATCTAGAGGCTAATTCTTCCAGATTGATTGTAATCTCAGGCAAAAATGTCTCCCTAGTTAATTTCTTTAATTAACTTAGCCTCCAGATTTGCTTTCTTGGAAGTTCTTCTCCAAAACTTTTGCAATATCATTAGTGATATCAACTGAAGCCCCTTTATATAAGGTGCCACCATTTAAAATTGTGTTTTGACTAATTCTGCCTTCATTGATTATTAAATCGTAGCCATTATCTCGACCAAATTTATTGACGACATTAATTGTTTCAACAATAATTTTATTGGTTTCAATTTGAATGCGATTATTCCTGTCTTCTTGGAAACTTTTAGCTAAATATTCCAGTTCTCTTTGATCTGAGGTTAATTTTAAAGTGGCATTTTGTCTTTCATCATTGCTAAGAGCTAAATTATCTTTTTGTAATTTGTCTCTAGACTCATTAAAAGCCGATTCTTTCGCCTCAATATCACGTACCTTCGGAGCAAACTCTTCCTCAATAGCAGATTGCATATCTTGATATTGCGGTGCTTCTTGGAGCAGTTTATTCATATCCACCACACCGATCTTTATACTACTGACATCTTGTGATAAAACGGGTTGACTTAGCAAAAATACTGCTAATATTGAATATATATATTTCATTTTCTCATCCTTATTTTTAAATAAACAAAACCATTGTCTAAAAAGCACCACCAATTGTAAATTGGAATCTCTCCAATTCATCATCTAAATAACTATTTGTTGTTATTTTTTCGTTAAGAGGTATAGCATAACTAAACCTAAATAAACCGAGAGGAGCTAGCCACTGGGCAGCTAATCCTACAGATCTTCTTAGATTTCCCGTATCAAATCCATAATCTATAGGATTCCCTTCTCTATCTAAAAACTCAATTTCACTGGTTGAGAAGACATTACCAATATCAAAAAATAGACTGAATCTTGCTCGAGAAGCCCAATCACTCGGTATAGGTAGTATTAATTCCATCTGGCTAGAAACAAGTAAGTTTCCTCCATAAGGATTACCAAAATTATCCTTTGGACCCAAACGATGTTCTTTAAAACCCCTTACAGTATCAGGTCCTCCTGCAAAAAAGTTCTTATAAGGAGGCACACCAATAGAATCGCCATAGGCATCATTGAATGCAATATCAGCCTTAGCCATAAGTGTGAGATAGTTAACAAATGGAAAAGGGATATTAAAATACTGTTTATAACTATAATTAATACCAAAATACTCAACATCACTACCTGGAATGGCTAAATTAGCTATTAATCGTTGAGACATACCCTGATCGGCAAACATGTATCTATTTCTAGAATCATAAATCCAACCTAGAACCAGTTCTGCAGAATTGAATTTGGTTTTACAAAAGTCAAAGAAATCGTCATCAAAGCATTCACTGTTACCATTACTGGTAACCCATTGTAAGGCTTGATCAGCGCTATAATCCCCTGCTAATAACTCAGAACTCTGTAATGACCCACCGTATATAAATCTTTGAAATTCACTTAATGGATAGGAATACTCAAGTCCTGTTGAATAAGTTTTAGTTGAAAAATCTGAAGAAGCTGAGGTGAATTGATTAAATGATGAAAGAGAAAGCCTTAAGGTTCTAGAAATTTCATCTATTCCTGAGTAAGCACTTGTAGTCGAAACACTGTAAAGATCTCTGTATTTACTTGAATTTAGATCTACTGCAACTCGATTACCCGTCCCAAAGAAATTAGTATGAACAAAATTTCCGTTTAACATTAATTTTTGATATCCAGAATAGCCAATTCCTCCTCCAAACTGTCCCGGTAGTCCTTCTTTAATATTAAATTCAGCATCCACTAGATCACTTGTTCCTGGAACCGGCGTAGTCTCAAATTCAACTTCTTCAATAAAAGGTAACCTTTGAAGTCTAATTTTTGACCTTTCTAACCGACTTTTTGAATAGTAGCCACCTTCGAGTTGTCGAAGCTCTCTTCTAAGAGTGTTGTCATTAATTGAAGTTGTGTCACTAAAATTCACACGTCTTACATAGACTCTACTCTTTGGTTGAATATAAAAAACAACTTTGACTTCTTTTGAGTCTCTATCTAACTCAGGTATAGCTTCAACTTCAGCAAAAGAATAACCTTCTTCACCAAGTTCATATTCAATTAACTCTGAAATAGATGTTAAAAGTCCCTGAGAGAATATTTGACCAGGTTGAGCAAAGACTAAATTTTCAATCCTCTCTCGAGGAATGACAAACTCACCTGTAAGTTTAACATCTGATAGCTTATAAATTTCTCCTTCAGAAATATTTACTGTTACAAATATTCCTGTTTTATCCTGAGAAATGGCAACCTGTGCTGAATCAATTCTAAAATTAGCAAAACCTTGATCAAGATAGAAACTTTCTATTGTTTCAAGATCACCTTGAAGATCTTCCCTAGAATATCGGTCATCTTGATTAATAAAAGACATCCAATTAGGCATTTTTAACTTTAATCTCTCTAATAAATCTTCATCAGAAAAAATTCTATTTCCGACTATATTGATTTGTCGAATTTGTGCTCGATCTCCTTCATTGACATCAACCCTAACAGTAACAGTGTTACCAGGTAAATCTTCAACGGTGGTTTTAATTTTTGCACTGTACTTACCAAAGCTAAAATATTGGTCAATCAATGATCTTTCTATTTCATCAAGTATTGAAGGGTCATAATTACGCCCTACCTTAAAGCCTATATTAGTTAGTGATTCTTCCAGATCTTCTGTTTTAATGTCCTTATTACCGTCAAAGGTAATTGAAGCAATGGACGGTCTTTCTAAGACCGAAATAATAAGCACGCCTGAAACGTCTTTTCTAAACTCAATATTCTTAAAAAAACCACTTGAATAGACTGATCGAATTGACTCTTTCACCTTAAGATCATCAATTGTATCTCCAATATTGACAGGTAAATAATTAAGTAATGCACCTTCTGATATTTTCTGTAATCCCTCAATCTTTATATCTTTAACAATGAAATCCTCATCTGCTTTTACATAAGTAAAAGACAAGCATGCGATTAAAATGATTAGAAATCTTATTCTCATTGTTATGTATATTTTTTTAGTTGAAAATTCTTGTTAGATCATTGTACAACGCAAAGACCATAAGGAATAATAATGCACCTACTCCAAGCTGTTGAAAAATAATTTGGATTTTCTCTGGAAGCGGTCTTCTAATTATTTTTTCTATTAGAACAAAAACAATTTGACCGCCATCAAGAACGGGAACAGGTAATAAGTTTAAAATACCTAAACTAATACTGATTATTGCCATAAAAGATAATGTGGCAATCAAACCTCTTTTTGCAACAGCACCTGCGTCCTTGGCAATCCCTACAGGGCCACTTAAATTTTTTCCAGAAATCTGACCTGTTATCATTTTTCCAAACATATTAAGCGTTAGAACAATCATTTCATTTGTTTGATCAATAGCCATGGTTATGTTTTGAGGGAATGAATACTTCTCAACTGCTAAGTATTGTTTGATTTGTTCTTTATCTATTGTTGTCCCAATCCCTATAAAGCCTTTACTTGAATCATCTTCCTTAACACCTAGATTTACCTCAGTAAGATAAACCTCTCCATTTCTTAGTATTTCAATATCAACACTTTTGCCTGGCCTACTAAAAACTAATTCTACAAACTGCTCAAGACCCTTAATCTCTATGTCATCTATTGTTAATAAAGTATCTCCAGACTTAAGGCCTGCCTTCTCTGCTGGGCTATTTTCACTAACTGAGGCAATAACCGGGTTAATTATGGGTTGAAAGGGTTGAAACCCAAGCCCTGAAAAAATAGCATTTGGTGCAGTTAATTCTTTCGTTCTTCCTGTTACATCAAGAACAATATCTTTTTTATTATTTGATTCATCAACAACGGATAACTTTATTACTTCATCGTCTAAGATTTCACCAATCATAGAAATAAGTGTGCCCTGCCATGTTTTTACTTCTCTGCCACCTACATTAACAATCTGGTCACCTGTTCTTATGTTATTTTGCCAAGCAATGGATTGTTGTTCGACATCCCCAATTAAGGGAACCGTTCCTGGGATACCTGAGGAAAACATAAAGATATAAGCAACAATAGAAAATAAAAAATTAGCTAAAGGGCCTGCCAATAGAATAAAAATTCTTTTAGTCGCTGATTGCCTATTAAAAGCTCTATGTTTTTCTTCCTCAGCTACATCTTCACTTCTTTCATCTAGTAGCTGAACATATCCACCTAAGGGTATCGCTGATAAGCAATACTCAGTCTGATCCTGACCACTTTTCCTACTTGTCAGGACTTTCCCAAAGCCAATGGAATACCTCAAAACCTTTACATTACAAAGTTTTGCAGCTAAAAAATGCCCATATTCATGGATGGCTACCAGGACACCGACCAAAACTATGAAAGCTATTATTGAAAATAAAAAATCCATTTGCTAATTGTCTTTAATAATTATGAAGGAATTATAAAGATTGAAAGGATTAAAGGAAGTAATAAAAATAAAGAACTGCCATATAATCAACAATCTAAAGTGATCAAATTAAGTAAATTAAGAAATTTTCATAGATAATTTCACCAATCCTTCCTGTTGGATGGATAACAAACATCCAAAAAAAAGTTAGAACTGCAATTGTTCCGTCTAACAAATCAATAAAACCACCATGACCTGGTATTAAATTACTTGAGTCTTTCTTGTTTCTACTTCGTTTAACATAACTAAAAACAATATCCCCTATAAAACTAATAGGAGTAAGGATTAATCCGAATAAAAAGAAGCCAATGAATGAGTAATCTAAGAAAAATGCAATTAAAGCTAAAAGTATTGGAGTGATGATACATGCTCCTATTAGACCTTCCAGAGTTTTTCCTGGGCTTGTATTTGTTAGTAACTGTGTCTTACCTAATTTTTTTCCTACAAAATAAGCTGAAGTATCTGCTATAGAAACTCCAAAAAGAATTAACAATAAAATTGAAGGGCTCCAATTTAAAAATATAAACTCAGCTGAAATGAAAGCTGGAAAAATTATTAAACTACCTAAAATAAACAATTCAATACTATTCATCTTAGGGTTATCAAAAATAATTATGCGGATTGACATCAGTGCCCAAGTCAAGCATGAAATTATAATTAAATATGTAATGATATTGGGAAGATAGTTTGGTAACAGGATAATACCCAGGATTGGACTCAAGAGAAAAACCAAGCCAATGACCTTTTTTTCGAAGAATTGGTAAAACTCCCAGTAAATAACCAATGTTATGAGTAGAATGGCATAAGCACCTATTTCTGAATCTATGGAACTAGCTGCATAGATAATCAAAACAAGTAGTGAGAATAATACGACCCCTGAAAGGACTCTTTTTGACAAGTTATTCATTAATTATTTAAACTAAGCTTTCTTTAGCTCAACTTCTTTTTTTATAGAACCATAACGTCTTTCAGATTTTGAATAATTTTCCAATATCTCAATAAATTCTTGTTCTTCAAAATTAGGCCATAAAGTCTCAGTAAAATGAATTTCTGAGTAAGCTGCTTCCCAGAGCATAAAGTTACTTAGCCGTGTTTCGCCTGAGGTTCTTATAACTAAGTCAAGTTTTGGTAAATGATTAAATGATAAATAATTAGAAAACAATGACTCGTCAATAGCATCTTTTTCAATCTTTCCTTGATTTGTGTCATCAATAATATTTTTAACTGCTTCAATAATATCCTGCTGAGCCCCGTAGCCAATGGCGAGCGTCAATTTCAGTCCTTCATTTTGAGAGGTGATTGCCTCCATTTGTTCTAACTTTCTTTGTAGAATTTTTGGTAGTAATCTCCTCGTCCCAACTTGTTTAAAGCGAACCTGATTATCTATCAATAGACCTGTGTATTTTTCTATGGTTTTCTCGAATAGTTTCATTAAACCATTAACTTCTTTTGCTGGTCTTGACCAGTTCTCCGCACTGAATGCATATAGAGTTAATGCTTCAATTCTTAATCTGACACAAGTTTCAACTAACTCTCTAGCCTTTAAAACTCCTGTTTCGTGGCCAAAAATCCTTCTTTTGCCTCTCAACTTTGCCCATCTACCATTGCCGTCCATTATAATCCCTAAGTGTTTAGGTAAATTTTGGATAGTTGATAGGTTTTTTTCTGATTCGATTTGAGTCATTACCTAGATAGTCATCAATTCTTTTTGTTTCCCGCCACTTAAGGTTTCAATATTTTGGATCATTTGATCTGTTATGGTTTGAATGTCTGATTGGCCTTTATGAAAATCATCTTCTGAGATCATTTTTTCATTGAGACATTCTTTTAAGTCATGTATTGAATCTCTACGAATATTGCGAACAGAAACTTTTGCTTGTTCTTCCTCAGACTTGACCTGCTTGGTTAGCTCAACTCTTCTTTCTTCTGTCAATAGGGGTAGAGGGATTCTTATGATATTACCTGTGGTTACAGGGTTTAGTCCTATATTTGCCTTAACTATGGCTTGTTCAATCTCAGGAATAAATTTTTCCTCCCATGGTGAAATAGATAGGGTTTGAGAATCTTCAACAGAAATATTTGATAATTGATTAAGTGGAGTTTCAGTTCCGTAATAATCTAATGAGATACTATCCAAAATATCCGGACTAGCTCTCCCGGTTCTGATTTTTGAAAGATTTGATTTAAATGCATTAACAGATTTTTGCATTCTCTCATTGGCTTCCTGATTTATGTCTTCAAGCATCTTAAAGATTATTCTATCAGCGTTCCCACATTCTTGCCTTGAACAATTTGCAATAAAGCATTGTCAATTGAAATATCATACACACGAATTGGAAGGTTATTTTCTTTGGCCATAACAATTGATGTTGTGTCCATAACTCTCAATCCCATCGATATAAAATCATTATAGGAAATTTTTTCAAAATGCTTAGCTTGATCATTTACCAAGGGATCCTCAGAAAAAACGCCATTAACTCTTGTTGCTTTAATTAATAAGTCAGCTTCTATTTCAACTGCCCTTAATGAAGCAGCAGAATCAGTTGTAAAATATGGGTTCCCTGTTCCAGCAGAAAAAATAGTAACTCTACCTTTTTCTAAATGTCTAATGGCTCGACGCCTAATATAGTCCTCACATACCTCATTAACTTTTAAAGCAGACATTACTCTTACAACCAAGTCTTCTCGTTCTAGAGCATCTTGAATAGCTAACGCATTAATAATAGTTGCGAGCATTCCCATTTGGTCGCCAGTTACTCGATCTATCCCAGATTGGGCTAAACCTTCTCCTCTGAATATATTACCTCCACCTATAACAATGCCAATTTCAACATCATTATCCACTATGGATTTAATTTCTTTGGCAAGATAAACAAGGACTTTTGGGTCTACACCAAATAGTTGATCACCCAGTAGAGCTTCACCACTGAGTTTAAGTAGAATCCGTTTTATTTTTTCATTTTTCAAAATTATTAAAACTATTTAATAGCATCAACCTGAGCTTTAACTTCATCGGCAAAATTAACTTCCTCTATCTCCATGCCTTCACCAACCTCATATCGAATAAAAGAATTTACTGAGGCATTCTTTTGAGCAAGCAATTGATCTATTGTCATATCAGGATCTTTTACAAACTCTTGTCCGGTTAAAGTTATTTGATCAAATTGTTTTCTAAGTTTTCCCTGCACAATTTTTTCTATAATTTCTTGAGGTTTGTCCTCTTCTTCCGCTTGGAGAGTTAGTACCCTGGTTTCCTCTGTTACTATTTCCTCAGGGATATCAGAAACACTAATATATTCTGGTTTAGAAGCAGCTACATGCATTGCTATATCTTTTGCAAGTTCAGCATCATTTGCATCAATAACTACTAAGGAGGCAATTTTAGTACCATGGACATAACTACCAATTTGACCATCAACCTTGATCCTTTGGAATCTTCTTATTGTTATATTTTCACCAAGTTTAGAGATTATAAATCTCCGATATTCTTCAATATTCTCAAATTCTTCAAATGATTGTTGATTTAGTTGATCTATATTATCTAGATTATTTTCAAGAATTAACTTAGCTATGTTATTAACAAACTGATGGAATAGATTATCTTTTGCAGCAAAGTCAGTTTCACAATTTACTTCCAAAATTACAGAATTATCTGCTTCTACTTTAATTAATGCTATTCCTTGTGCAGTAGTTCGCCCCGATTTACTATCAGCTGTGCTTTGACCCTTCTCTCTTAGAAGAACTTTTGCATTTTCAAAATCTCCATCAGCTTCTAACAGAGCTTTTTTGCAATCCATCATTCCAGCATTAGTTATCTCTCTAAGTTTCTTTACATCAATAGCTTTTATGTCCATAGATTGCTCTATTATTTTTTATCTGCAGGTTCTTCTGCTTCGGCTTCTGCTTTAGGTTCTTCTGCTTCGGCTTCTGCTTTAGGTTCTTCTGCTTCGGCTTCTGCTTTAGGTTCTTCTGCTTCGGC
>Ga0207990_1000611_pt1 | contig 20319 bp, 30 predicted proteins | sample ETNtaG_8_FD_185780 | JGI IMG/M metagenome (GOLD analysis project Ga0207990, IMG submission 185780) | Marine microbial and viral communities from oxygen minimum zone, Eastern Pacific Ocean - ETNP201406SV75 (SPAdes) (version 2) | ecosystem: Environmental > Aquatic > Marine > Oceanic ...
TTTTAGGTGCTGCTTTACGTTTTGGAGCTGCTTTACGTTTTGGAGCTGCTTTTTTAGCTGCAGATTTCTTAGGAGCTGCTTTACGTTTTGGAGCTGCTTTTTTCTTAGGAGCTGCTTTACGTTTTGGAGCTGCTTTTTTAGCTGCATTTTTCTTTCTAGTAGCTGCTGCCTTTCTTTTACGACTTACTGCTGCCTTTAGTGCTTCAGCTGCTTTTTTAGCTGCATTTCTCTTTCGAGTTTTAGCTGCTTTTTTAGCTGCTTCAGATCTTTTGGCTTTAGATGTTGCCATGACTTTTTTCAATAATTCTATATGTTATGTGGTAAAAGTCATACAATACTATACTTACTATAATAAAATTTGACACATTTTTTGATTTTCAAAATTATCGATCAACAATTTGTTAGACAAATTGATGCTGTATCTACTGTTGATTGGTCTTTTTGTGGTCTTATGACAATTTTGTAATTTTCATCTTCATCAAATGGAATGTCAAATTGTGTTGTAGCTTCAACTGGATTGTTTGGGTCTAGCCCTACTAACCATAGGTCTATTGCTGAAAATTCACCAAATACTGCTTTATGTTTTTGATCTTTTTCATCAATTAGGAAAAATTGTCCTCCTGACATCGCTGTATTCTCATCACTGATGTTTTTTGCAATAATTCCTATTTTTAGAAACGTATTTTCTGGCTGTGTATCTTTATCTCCTTCATGTGTGCCTTCAAAAGTAATTACATACTCTACAGGTCCTACAACAACTGGTTCTCCTTCATTTACTTCAATGAAATTTGTTTGATATTGCATATACATGAAATTGGCAAGTACCATTGAACCTATTATTGCTCCAATTACTATTACTAACCCCATTCGTGCCATAAAATTTCAATCTTTTTTTGATATATAGTTGCAACGTAATTTCTAAAATCTCTAATTTTTAATTTTTTTAATCCATTGTACCTCAATTGAGTCTCAATAGATGGGGGTATTTTTCAAATTTATCCACTACTTCTAAAACATTTCCTAACTCTCTACTCGTCAACAGTCCTGATTTTTTTATTTTTGGAATCTTTTTTTTCTGATCCTTGTGATTTTATTGCTTTTTTTTGGACAAATTTACCTTATTTTTGGGGGTTTAGCTTTTACGCCTAATTATCAAAGATCCACCATCTATTGATGGGAGACCTTGGTGGAATTACCCTTGCCTTTTACATCTAGTCATGAGTGTTAAACCCCCCATCAAAATGACTATTTTCAAAAATTTCACCTAGTGCCTAATTGGTCTTTTTGCTATAGGGGGTTTAGCATCTAGGCATAATTTTAAAAATTGCCTATTTTTGATATTTTTTGCTTTTAGAGTTGCCAAAAAATCATTCTGTTTAGTGTTCTCTAAATTAATGTAAAATAGATTTTTTATCTTAATTTACTTGGAATACTGTTAAACTACTTTTTCTTAATGTGGTGTATTTGAGATCAACGCCCCTCCTATTTCAGATATTATTTGTCATGTTCTTTATTTTTGGTCTAAATTTTGGAGTTTTTTTAAAACGTCTTGAGCAAAAATCTTGAAGTTTTTTCATGTTTGTCTGATACTCTATCTATTGCATCAAACATTGTCTGTTGATTGATGTTTTCTTTATCATCTAATACGACAAAAACTGACACTTTTTGTTTTCCGTCCTCTGTGATTATTTTACTGATAGCTTCAATTGAATTACAAAACTCTAATACTTTATTTGCAAATTTTGCTTTTTCTTCATCATTAAATCCACGATATCTGATAATTTGATTATTCTTCAAAGGTATTTTGGCACCAATTACTAGAATTCCCAGTTGTGCTTTTGGTTCAAAAATATCCATTGGTATTCCATATGGTCCTGCATGTTTTACTAGAACTTGAAATGAATTTTCTGTGGATTTCACTCCTTCAAAAGACATGCTTTCATGAATTAACCATCTTTCCACATTATCTCGCATTCTAGATGTTACCATGATTAAACATTCCAAATCGTCCTATATGACTCCATCAATGTGATTATTGGTCTAAATTTATAATATTTCTAAATTCGAATTTAGAAATATTATAAATTTACACTTGGAAAACAATTTCAAAATACTCTTTAGATGTTTACATTAAAGCCTGGATGTAGTGTACTTACTTCTGATGCTAGACTAATGTTGAGAATAATTCCAAGTATCACCATTATGATTCCAACATAGATACACTTTTTTGCTTTCTGTGGATCATCTTTTCTTATGATTAGGTATGCTATGATTCCTCCAATCATTCCAAAAAATATTGGAACTAAAAACCACATATTGCTTCTAGTTTTTTCTGGATACGACATGCTAATTTACAATTATTTTGCAGTTATTACTTTTTTCTGTAACTGTGTAATTTCTATTTCTACAGTTTCTAAAGGATCTTCTACTTGATTACGTTTAATTGAGAACATTTTTGGTTTTTCAAAGTCATCTGTGCAATCTGGACATGCATAGACTAGTACTCTATGCTCATTTGGTGCTTTTGGGTTAGATAATCTTGGATAGTATACTAATCTAGCACTACAATCCACACAATACCTATTGGTTCTTCTAGTTCTAACTAATGTAAATCTCCTGCATATTCTTATTGACCGATCATCTATTAGATCTATGTTGTCTAATTGAGTACACCAATTACTAACAACCGATCAATGTTTCTAAACTCGAATTTAGAAATAATTTTGATCTTATTTTGATATGATGATCCAAGACTATACAATTAATGTTTCTAAACTCGAATTTAGAAATAAAGAAGCGCCTCCCACCAGACTTGAACTGGTGACCAACCGGTTAACAGCCGGTTGCTCTACCACGCTGAGCTAGGGAGGCACAAGAATTTACTTTGTCAAAAGTGATTTAATCTTTCCGCCTACTATGATTATAGTAAATTGATAAAACTAGTTGTTGAATTTTGAAAAAAATTCTTTAATTTCTTTAGAGCGACTTTCAACTAACCCTACAATTTCTATATGCTCCTCTCCTGTAGGGTCTCTTTTTTGTGAATATTGAAATGCACTAAGTATTGAACCAACTAACTCTCCTACAAAAAATCCACATAGAAAATCTCCCACATTTTCGCAATCCCATATATCTCCAACTGTTGGTGATACACCTGCAGACTTGTATGCTTCAAGAGTTTTGTCTATGAATTCAGTTGTTGTTTTTACAAATTCAGGATCGATGTTCATTATCTAACTAGAATGTTTTATTATTCTAAACCTTTTTTCTTATCATACACATAGATACCGTCTAAGAATACTCTATGATCTTTGTTTTTTACTTTGGTTTTTAATTCAATATTTGCTGCAGTTTGTGTAATGTCTGTCCAAACTTCACCTGTTAAGATTACATCTTCACCTTTTGGAACAACTTTGGTATTGCCAACAATGTGTGTAATTCTTGGTGCACGTTCACCTTGAAAGTTTTCAATTATGATCTTTTTATTATCCACTTTTACTGTAACTGGAAAATGTGCATACACAACTTTCATTTTAATTGTATATCCTTTGATTAATCCTTCACAAATATTTCTAATAAGTGATCTTGCTGTGTGTAGAATTGCATAGTCTCTTTTTTTAAAATCAATTGTTTTTAGTAATAACTTGTTTTCAACAATTTCTACGTTTATTGGAATTGTTCTAAAACTTTTGTGTGTTTTACCTAGAGGTCCAACAAATGTCAACATGTGTTTCTTTTGTGTCACTGTAACCCCTTCTGGAATTACTATTTCGTCTTGAAATTTTTCGGTTTCACTAATAGACATATCCTATCAAAAATCCTCCAATTCCTTTTTCTACTGCTTCATGATGGGACATTACTCCTTGATTTGTCGTTACAATGAGCATTCCTCTATTGTAAGCTGGTAAGTATTGTTGTTCCCAGCTATTGTATTCATCACTTTTTACTTTAAATCTTGGTGAAATTGCACCACATTTTGTTATTTTTGCTAATAGCTCAATTTTGAATTTTCCACCTCGTTTGTCGTCTATGTGCTCAAATTCTCCAACATATCCATCTTTTTGAAGTGTTTTGAGAACTTCAACTCCTAATTTAGAAGTTGGAAGTACTAAACAATCATTGTTTCTTCTTGCTTCATTATTGTAAAGTGTAACAAACAAATTTGCTAAAATATTAGTTGCTGGCATCTATATCACCGATTTTTCCTGAACCCTAAAGATGTTGCTACTTCTCTAAAGCATCGTCTGCATAACATTAAGTCATATTTTTGAATAACAGCTGTATAATCACCACATCTTTTACACCATCTTGAACCTCTTCCAAAATCGTGTTTCTTTCTTCCCGTGGCTTCATAAGATCTATCTTTAGGCATTATGCTATTGTAACTCCGTATTCTTTAACAAGATAATCTTTTGCTTCTTGGTTTGTAATAATATGTGTTTTTCCTACACTTGCTTTATGTTTACTTCTTTTACGTATTGAATAACCTGGTCTGGATAATGTAACTGATATTCCTAAACCCAAAATTCCTATTTGTGGATCATATTTTACATCTGGAATATCGATGTGCTCATTAATTCCAAATGAATAATTACCAAAATTATCAAATGATTTACCGTTTACTGTATTGCCTTTAGCTTCTAACAATCTTTTCAACAATGCTACTGCATCATCTCCTCTAATTGTTACTGCAACTCCAATTGGTTCGCCTTTTCTAACTCCCCATTCTCTTTGAGTTTCTTTTGCATTTCGTGTTGATGGTTTTTTTCCAGAAATTTGTTCAAGTGCTCTTCGTGCAATATCTATAATATCTCCTGATTTGCCAACACCCATGTTTAGCACTACTTTCTCTAAAGAGATTTTTTTCATTGGGGATTCTGTTACTTGAGACATATTATCACTTTAATTGAATTACAGGCTCCTCTTTACCTATTGGCATTATAATATCAGATGGAATTTCAATTTTTTTATCACCTAAACTTAGAATAACTCTTTTTGGAAGGATGAATGTACCTTCTTCTACTGTTTCAACTTTACCTATTTGTCCTGCATTAATTCCACGTGTAACTAAACCTTGACATCCTGCTTCTAATTTTATAATTTCTAAAATTTTCTGGTCTGGAATTTGCATTACACATGTATCTCCAATATTTGCATTAACTTCTGCAAGTGTTGAACGACCATCATGAAATCCTGTTTGTGTTGTTTCTTTATTGATTGAAGTTTTAGTTGTTACTCTAACAAGTTTTTTAGATTTTTCTGATTCATTAATTTTAATTGGCTTGAGAATTTTTCCTTCAGTTGGAACTAGACGATAAATGTCTGATACATTTTCTAATTCTACTACATCCATTAATCCTATTGCATGATGAAGTGATTTTCTAACTACTCCATCAATTTTTACTTTCCCTGCATATATTGATGCTTTAGCTTCTCTTAAACTTGAAACTATTTTTAATGTGTCTCTAAGAAATACTGCAGTTGGTATTGCGTTGTTCTTTTTATGTGGACCTGGTTTTACTGTAATTACAAATCGTTTATCTTTTCTAGTAATTCCCCAAAACTGTGGAGCCATTTGTCGTTTGAGTTTTTTACTACCTGCAATACTTACCATTAATTTTCATCTTCCTTTTTTTCAACTTTATTTGCTACTTTTGTTTCTTTACTATCTTCTTTCACTGGTGTTTCTTTACTATCTTCTTTCACTGGTGTTTCTTTTGGTTGCTTTGTTGGATCTTTACCTTCTAGTTTTGCTATTCTCCATTTATCACTTGTATTTAGTGAAGTGATGACCAAATTTGATGTGTGAATATAGACATCAAATTTATCTCCTTTTGTTTTTTCTTTCTTAACTCCATCTATTGCAACACTTGTTTTTTGTGTAGATATTTTTGAAATTTTTCCATCTACCCCTTTGAATTCTCCTCTTAGAATACTTACACTATCACCTTCAACTACTCTTGCACTCTTTTTACCGTATTTCTTTTGCAAGTCTTTTGATAATGCACTTCCTAATTGTTTACTTCGTGTTTGGAGAGTTGCTTGAAATATCATTCGATTACGCATTTTAGTTGGTTTTACCATTTTATCATATCACCATTGATGCTAAGTTAGCTACTCTTGGCCATTTTTCTGAAGCTTCTGCTGCAACTGGTCCTTTGATGTCAGTTCCTTTTGTTTCTCCTTCAGGAGTGATTAAAACTGCTGCATTATCTTCAAAACAAACTCTGACTCCATTCAATCTACGAACTGCATATTTTTGTCTAACAATAACTGCACCGTATACTTGTTTTCTTAATTCTGCTGGACCTTTTTTAACTACAACACTACAATAATCACCTACAGCTGCTGCTGGAAGTCTTGATGCTCTTGTTTTATGTCTTGGAACTCCAATTACTTCTAAAATTTTAGCACCTGAATTATCTGCACATGCAATGTTTGCACCTACAGGGATTGATCTTGTGACATATGGACGGAATTCTTCTACACCTTTTCCTGCTTGTTTTGCCATTATGATCTTACCTCAATTACCACATATGAAACTGACTTTGATATTGGTCTGCATTCTGCAGTCAATACATGATCACCTGATGTAACATCAATACATCCTGGTACATGAGCATGGATTATGCTTTTACCTCTTGCATATCTCTTAAATTTACTAAAGTAAATTGGTTCATCTTTTTGTAATGTGATTGTTTGTTTTGCTTTGTCCCCTGTAACTTTACCGTCAAATAATTTTCCTCTAATGGATAATGCTCCATGGAATGGACAATTCTTATCAGTACATTCTCTTTTCGGTTCATTTACTTTTACTCCAATATTTTTAGTCATGCTTTTGCTCCTATTCTTTCAAATGGTCTTTTTGCAATTTTTGATCCATTTACTATGGTGTTTTGTCCTGAAATTGAAAACTTCCAATTACTTGTGGATTTTGCAATATTTTTAATTCCTCTTTTAGTGTTAATTGTAAACATCGATTTTGTTTCATTTATGATTGTCCCATTTAATCCTATAACTTGTTGGTTACTTGATTCAACAATTTGTGTATCTAATCCGATGAATTCATGTCTTGTTATTGTATCTGCAGTAATCATTTCTTTTTCTCCATTTCATTTAATCTAGTTAACATTCTTGCAATATTGTGGCGTATTGGTTTTAGTTTACCACTTTCTTTTCGTAATGTTCCTTTAGAAGAGTCTACTCTAAGTTTTGCTAAGTCTGTTCTACTTTCTAGAATCTTACTTTTAAGATCTTTTTCATTTAATTGTTTTATTGATTTCATACGTAATTTACTCATTTCATTCTTGCCTCTTCTTCTTCCATTGTTGTCAATGTTTTCATTTTCTCTGATTCATTTGCAATTTGTTCTGATTCTGATTTTGCTTTATTTGAATCTCCTTCAACTTTTACAACTTCAACTTTTACATCTCCATCAATTTTCACTTCTTCTACTTTTTTAGCAGGTTTTTCTTTTTGTACTTTCACCTTTTCTTTTATTAATTCAAATTCTGGAATTAATTTTTCTTTAATTGCAATTCTAATTCTAATTCCAATCAAACCCATTGCAGTTTTTACATGTGCAATGTCTTCATCAACTATTACTTCTGCATGATGTCCTGCTCTTGGTAAAATACCTGCTACGTGTTTTTCAAATGCTGAACGGTCACCTCTAAGTTTCCCTGAAATTGTAATTTGAACTCCCATTGCACCACTTTCCATGATTTGTTTCATTGTCCACATGGTTGCTCTTCTAAATGCGGTTCCTCTTTCCAAATGTGAAGCCATTCTAGTACACATAACACTTGGTGATAAATCTGGTTTTTCAATTTCATTAACTGATATTTGTGGATTTTTTAATCCAAATTCTGTTTCAAGTTTTTCTGTAAGATCTCTAATTCCTGAACCTTTTCTTCCTATGACAATTCCTGGTCTTGTAACATGTAATGCTACTCTGGTACCTGTAGGTGTTTTTGATATTTCTGCATGTGAGAATCCTGCATCTTTAATTGCTTTTCTCAAATAATCTTTTAACAACATCATATTGTAATTGTCTTTGATAACATTTTTCACTGCTGACATTTCTAAATCTCCTGTGCCACCAATTCTACATGTGTTAATACATTATTCTTTGCAGTTGCTCTACCCATTGCTCTTGGAGTAAATCTCTTAATAACAACACCTTTGTGTACTGTTGCATTTACAATTCTTAATCTATCTAGATCCATTCCTTTGTATTCTGCATTTGATTCTAAATTATCTAATACTTTGATGAACTCTTTTGCTGTTTTTTGTGGATAACGACCTGACATCATTCCAGGATCTGATCTGTGTGCAACTTGATTTTTATATCTTCTAAATGCAACAGCTCTTTTTTTGTTAATAACATCTTGTAAGAAATCTCGTGCTTTTTCAATTGATAATCCTTTGATTGAAACAGCAACTTCACGAGCATGTTTGTGTGAAATGTCTTTTTCTCTTAATGATGATCTAACATGTCTTGTTGCATCATAATTTTGGAAAGCGTAATCGAATCTACCCATAATAATCACTTTAATGGCACGTACAGACTGGATCTTGATGCACCTACACCTGGTGCTCCATGTTGTACCTTCTTGTTTGTTATGACATATTCACCCAAATAATGACCAATCATTTCTGTTGTAATATTGACTGGACGAAATTCTTTTCCTGAGAAAACATTTACTGTAACGTCTACCATGTATGGTAGAATGATCAAATCTCTTAGATGAGTTTTGATCGGATTTTTTGATTTACCTGCTTTTGCAGATTTAATTTCTTCAATTAATTTTCTTTTTCCATCTGTAATTCCTCTTGTGAGGGATCTTCTTTGTCTGGAATTAAATAATAAGAATAATTTTTCTAAAGATGTATTATCTAGATCTTCTTTACTAAGTCCTCTGTATAGAAATTCTTTAACCATTTTTTCTCTCCATTGTTAACATCATTCGAGTTTTATGGTCCATATTAGAGCATTCCTATCTTAGTTGCTAGATCTCTAGCCTTTTCGGTATTTTCAAATTGAACAAATGCTTTTTTACCATAAATTGTTCTTGCGGTGTTAACTTTGATTACTTTTTGTTTGTAAAGTATTTTTACAGCTTCAGCTATGTCTGGTTTTTTTGCAGATAATTCTACAATGAAACAAATTTTATTTTCATTTTCGATCATGGCGAATGTCTTTTCTGTAATGTATGGTTTAACAATTATTTTCATTGCTTGTTCTACATTCATTGTGTTTTCACCATTAATTCTAGATGTGTTGATTTAATCTTTGCAATTTCTTCTATTGCTGATTTTGAATATACTGTTAATCTAATTGGATGTGAACCTGGAGCTAAATCTAAGACACTCAAATCTTTTGCATTTTTAACATCTACACCTGGTAATGATCCAATTGCTTTTGAAATGTTTGAAGAATCTTTTGTTACAAACAATACACTTGTTCCAACTTTTTTACTTCTTCCTCTAAGTCTTGATTGTCCAGATCGTACTTTTCTTGTTTCTAATCTGTTGACATCTTGTGTTAGTTTTAATGAATCTAATATTTTTGATACTTCACTTGCTTTAGAAACTGCTTCAATGTCATCTGAAACAATAATTGGGAATGTTTCTACTCCTTCAATTTTATGTCCTCTTGACTCTACAAGATCTCTTGAACCTGTAGCTGCAATTGCTGAGCATAATGCTAATTTATTTTCTTTTTTGTTTAATTTTTTGTAAATTACTTTTCCTACTATTGGTGGATGTGCTTGTCTTCCACCTCTTGTGGATGCTACTTCGGCTCCTTGACCTTGTCTTCCACCGCCACCACCTTGTGCTCTAGCCACACGAGATACACCTTGACCTGTTGGTGGATCATTTGAATCGGCTACAACATCTTGTCCTGCACTTGGATGTCTTCCTTGTGGTTGGAATTTATGTGATGTTAGATTGGTGAAAGCCTTGTGAATTAATTCTCTTCTAAATGGTGTAGAAAATATTATTGGTAATTCTATTTCCCCTTCTTTTGTTCCAGTAGTGGTATAAGTTGTAATTTTCATTATATTACTACCTCCAAAATGTTTGGTTTGTTAACTTTAGCTGGTGCATTTCTAATTTGGCTTCTCATTTTGATTAATCTTCTATATGTTCCTGGAACTGAACCTTTCAAAATAATGAAATCACCTTTAACTAAACCAAAGTGCTTGTAACCTCCATCTGGATTAATTTTTAATTTATCATTATCTGCATTACCCATTACCATGATTCTTTTATCATATTCTACTCTTTGATGAAAACCTGTTTGACCTGATCTTGGAACTGTATACATGACACTTTGTGGTGAAATTGGACCTAATGAACCAACTTCTCTAACTGTTTTTCTAGATTTATGTTGTTTCTTCTTTACACCCCATCTTCTCATTGTACCTTGCCATCCATGACCTTTTGTAATTGCGGCAACATCTACTGTTGCACCCGTTTCAAAAATTTGATCAATTTTAATTTCTTTTCCTAGTGATTCTTTAACATGTTCAAATTGTTTTTTAATATCTCCACCACTAACCATTGCTTCAAAAATATATGGTTTCTTCATTTCAAGACCTGCAGCTCTTGGAGATACTGCAACTATTGCAAAAATTTCTTTAATTTTCTTTAATCCTTTTTCTGCATTGTCTAATGCTCCTTCTTTATTTTTAAATGTCATTTCTTTTGAAATATATTTTGGAATGTCTTCTGCATACACATCAAATTCAGCATGCAATCCATCATGTTCTTTTGAATAACCTCTAATTCCTAAAATCAACACTGGTGGAGTTACTAATACTGTTCCTAAACTAACTAATTGTTTTCCTGCATTTGGAACTTTTTCACGATCATCAATACTTACTACTTGAACACAACCTGCTTTAAAACCACAATGTGCTAAAATTTTAGGTTCATCTGTAATGGATCTACTTGGCCAAGCTCTAATTCTTGCTTCCATAGTTTTTGCGCGAACTCTACGTGAATACGCTAAACTTCCTCTACGTGGTGAATGTCGTTTTCGAGCTCCCATTGTTAAATCGAATCTTGAATTCCCTCTATTAAACCCTGTTAGTTATCGTTAACCACTCAAAATATTTTGGTTAACCATCATTGCTAAAATTGATCTTATTTTAGAACATCTGAAATCATATTCCAGATTGTTATTGATCCTATAATTATTCCCATGACTCCAATACCTATGGCAAATAACAAAAAATTTTTCCTTTCTGCCATACTGTAAATTATTTTGACGCATTAATTATTGCTAACGTTCCAAGTAATGCCTCTTCAAGACGTACTGTTTCAGTTGCTTGGTTTGGAAAAAAATTCAAGGACTTGGCATTTTGTACTTTATTCATTCTACCTCCAATAATTTCATGAACTCCTTTTTCAGGAGATCCAAAAACAACCAATAATGATTCGTCTGATTTTGTATATTTTTCTAATTGCTCTTTTGTAACTGTTTTACCTTTTCTTGATGTAATGATCACATTACCTTTCCATTCTGATAATAATGAAAATAAATTAGATCTTTCTTTTACATCGTATCCCCAATATGTTTTAGATTCTGGCTTTTCAATTTCTTTTACGGATAATCTTGGATAACCTTCTTTGAATTGAATTGTAATTCTTTTACCTGTTGGAGTTTTACCATAAAATTGAATTAGTTGATTAATTCCAACATCTACAAATTTTTTACCCTTTACTGTTACTATCACTCCTTCTCTTATGTCTCCTGCAACTATTTTTTTTGCATTTGTTGGTGTGATGTGACTTGGAATTTTTAATGGTTGTAATACTCCTGCAAATTTTAGATCATTTACTTTTTGAAATAATCTTCTTCTTAGAAATTGTGGTGTTTCTAGATATTTTAAAATCATAGATATGAAATTTCCATCTGAACCATTATTCCCTTCTTGATACACATAGATTGTATCTATTTTAAAAATAGCACATGCTCTAGCTAAAACTGAAATTTTTCGTGTTTTATCTATTTTTAGTGATTCATCTTGTAATGAAGATGTAGGAATTGCAACAGATATTTTCAATGTAATTTAATCTCACTAGTATCTATAATTAATTAATTTTTATCGTGTGGGTATTTTTCTTTTGCAGCATTTGCGTAACTAACAATTTGTTCATCTGAAACTAATTCGTATAATCCATTTTCTGATTTAATATGTGCCATTCTGATATGATCAGTTCCTTCTTTATCTTCACTTGATAGATAAATTCCTGCAGCTGCTAATGTTGATGCTTCCTCTAGTGTTAGATCTTCTTTGTATGTTTTTTCTAAAAAGTCTGTTACACTATCTGAACCTGAACCAATTGCTATTGCATCATATGAAATGTAAGTTCCACTAGGATCTGTAAGATACAGTTGTGGTGTATTATTTACAACTCCTCCTAAAATTAGGGCAACACCATATGGTCTTACTCCTGCATATTGAGTATATTGTTGACATTGATCAGCTAAATGTTTAGCAATTGTTTCAACTTCAACTGATTCATCATAAATCATTTTATTACTTTGAGAAAAGAATCTTGCATTATCTACTTGACTTCTTGCATCTGGAATATATCCTGCAGCTGCAACTCCCACATGATCATCAATTTGAAAAATCTTTTGAGCTGTTTCAGAAATTTGTAATTTTCTTGGTTTTTCTTCTACTGCTATGATAATTCCATCTTTGCATTTTACTCCTACTGCAATTGTTCCTCTTCTTACAGTTTCAATTGCATATTCTACTTGGTATAATCTACCATCTGGTGAAAATACAGTAATTGCTCGATCATAACCTTGTTGTGCAGGAAGCATTTGATCAAATTCCGTGAAGGATTAATTTAAGTCTAGCCAATTACATTTGCCATGAGATATGAGATTGAATTTTTTGGACATGAAAATATCAGATCAAATCATCAAAAAACAATAGAGATTACAAAAGAATCTCATTTAACACCTAGAGGTGATTGTATTGTGGGCGTTAATGCTAGTTCATCATGTGTTGATTTACCTGATGAATTAAAAAATAAATTAAAAAATCCTGAAACTAAAGTTTGTTTTACCATTAGGGTTGGTACTGATGAATTTACTTTGGAAGGAAAAGGTCATCCTGATTTAGTTCTAAGTCATACTCAAGACATTGTATTAAGAAAAAGTGATTTTACTTGTCCTAGAACATTATCTGTAAAATGTGATAAAGCATCTGATATGGTGCCTAGGAAAATGATTTCTCAGTTACAAAATCCAAAAACAAAGGGATTTTTTATTATCGATGTTGATTAAAAACTGTCACAACTTTATACTACTATTTCTAATTATTTTTTATGGGACGTACAACAAATATTTTTATTTTAATTCCATTGGCAACTTTTGCATCTATAATTTTTGGATTTGGAATATACAATACGTTATGTAAAAATTCAAATATTCCATTAGGCTGTTAGCGGATTTTTTTTAATTATTCATCATCTGTTTCGTTTGCTTTTTCACGTACTTTTTTCATTATACAAAATTTAGCAAGACTTTTCTTTAAATTCATAATTATTATTTACTTACTTAGTATTTAATTCTAATTTTCTCAATATGTTTCATCATACTTATTATAATTTTTTTATGCCTGATTCAAATTTACTTTTTTACTATTTTTAATTTTAGGAATTTTTTGGCTTTGAATTTTTAAATTTTGATTAATCTTTTCTAACAAAATTAATGCTTTTGGATATTTTATATTTTCTACTAGATCTTCTTGAATTATTGACATGTAATATCTTAATTCTTTAAGAATACGTTTTCTTTTATTTTTTGAAATAGTCTGATTTTTTAAATCTCCTAAATTTGCTGAAATGTCACACAATTTGATTAGTTTAGCATCTATTTCAGATTCTTTTAACTTTATTCCATATTCTTTTTGTCTTTGTTTTTTTGGCAATGTTTTCTTTTTTGTTAATGTTAATGATGAATCATCATCTACATCTATTACAAATTTATTTTTTGTTAATGATAATGTCAATACTGCAATTTTTCTTCCAAATTTTTCAAATAATTCATCAAAACTAGTATCAGTATCTTCTAAAATATCATGTAACCAACCTGCACACAATATTTCTTCATCATTAATTCCTAAACTTTTGAGCCTACTAACTACATCTTCTAAGTGCTTTGAATATGTGACGCCACTTTTTTTTAATTTACCTGCGTGTTTTGACTTTGCAAATAATTCTGCATTTTTTAATAAACTCATTTTTCATTCCTTTTGAAAATAGAAAAAAAATCTAATGCTTCTTTTTTTGAGAGTTTTTTATTTTTAGTTTGACAATAATTTGTTGTAAATGTACATTTTGGACATCCTCCCCATTCTTCTCCTTGCAAAACCATTCTTTTTTGCTTTTCATCTGTAGGACAATCACATCCATTAACTAAATCAAAACATGTGTCCATAATACTTTCAAAATTATCATAAATTATTTTACTACATCCATTATACCCATCTGAGGTATTATCAAATAAGTGAATTGTCCCATTTTCATAATATGCATCAATGTCATTTGACTCTGATTTTGTTAAAATTTTGCTTGCGTTAACTAAGACATGCGTAATTGTGTGAATTTTTGAATCTGATGTCATGGGACTTTTTCCATCTGTTTTGATTTTTGCCGTAAATTCTGATGGAATTAAAATACTTGTACAATAATGCTTTGAATTCCAACTAAAATCATTCCAAGATGAAATTGAATCTCCATTAAATGTTTCAAATTTTTCTACTGAATCATTGTAATTTCCTTTTAGGTAACCTGTAACTATTCTGTTCATATCAATTAATCCATAACGCAAAGAAATTTTTTTTAATTTTGACTTGATTTCTTTTTTAATTGAATTTTTTTCAGATATTTGAGTCAGTGATGTTTTAATGATTGGAATTGTCCTCTTTTGTATCTCATTAGATTTTTTCAAATATGCATTTGCCCCATTTTGAGTTTTAACGATCGATTCCACCTGATAATTTTGTTTGTTAAAATGATAAATTGCATTTTGATGTAATTGATAATATCCTGCAGGCACATCTCTAGTGCCTATTTTTTTAGAATCATGAAAAATTGCAATTTCTCCTGATGCTCCTCTTAAATTAACACTATTTGCAAAATCAAAAAATTTTGATTTATCTGATTCAATTGCAGCATGTTTTTCCATACCTATTGAAACAATGTGTTTTTCTGAAATAATGGAATTATTTTTATTAATTTCAATGATGTGATTTTGATTCAGATATGCTGGAATGTTACGTGCAAAATAATGACATGTTGCATCTTCTGGATCAAATACACAAATTGCATATGATTTTTGTCCTTTTCTCCCTGCCCTGCCAATTCTTTGAATAAATGAATCATATTCATTTTTGAATGCAGAAATAACAACATCTACATTTCCAATATCAATTCCAAGTTCTAATGTGGGCGTACATGAAAGTATGTCTAATTCACCTTCTTTCATTTGTGATTCATATAATCTTCTATCTTTTTGGTCAAGACCTCCTCGGTGAATTTGAATTCTGACTCCATCATTTCCTCCTTCAACATTTGATGCTAAAAATTCTGCATCATTATGCGTATTACTAAATACTAATTGTTTTGAATTATTTTTAAAACATATTGATGATATCATTTCCATTGTAGTTCTTTGCCCAAACTTTCTTGGCATGATAAAAAATTGATGCATATTTTGTTTTCTTCTAAATTTGCTGTTGATATGTGAAAATGATTTTTCTGGTAGATCAAACATGTTTGAAAAAAATTCTTTGGAATTATCTAGTGTTGCAGATGAACCTATCACTTGAAACTTTTTCATATAATTTTTCATTCGTTTTAAAACATAGTATACGTTGGAACCATGAAAACTTGTGTATGAATGTGCTTCATCCATTACTATTATTTTTGCATTTTTGAATAATTGATTCCATTTTTTATCTTGTAAAATTAAATGATAATTGATAAAATCAAAATTTGTTGCAAGAATAATTGATTTTTTATTTGATTCTGAAATTATTTTATCTTTGTATTTGGAACTTTGTCCTCCATGGATAGAATATGCAGCAATAATTTCTTCCAATTTACATTTTTCAATTAAATTTGAAATTTTTGATATTTGATCATCAATTAATGCATTTAATGGATAAATTAACAATACAAAAACTCCGTTAATTGGATTTTCAAATATTTTTTGTAAAATTGGTATTGTAAATGCCTCTGTTTTTCCTGAACCTGTTGGAGCTGAAATTATTGAATTATTTCCTTTTAGAATTGACCGAATTGATTCTTCTTGAAATGGTAAAACTCCTGTGAATCCATATTTCTTTAACCCTTCAACAATATTTTCTGATAACACATCATTTAGATTTTCTATTGGAATTTTTTCAGGTTCTAATGCCATTAATTTTTCATAGTGAATTATTGCTAATGTTTGATTTTTGTGACCATTTACTAATTCTTGAATTATCATGTCATTATCCATTTCTAATTTTGGAATTTTTTTAATGTCAAATAGTATGCTTTCTGGAATTATAATTTTTGATTCTGTTGTGCTTATTTGTGGTGTTTTCTTTTTGACAATATTTCGTATTTCATCTGGAAAATACATACCTGAACTTTCTGGTCCATTACAATTATGGGGTTCATCTGTTCTTGCATCTAATGGAATAAATTTTCCATTAATTGATTTAAATTCTTCATCCCAATAAATCTCAGATCCACATCCTTTTGAACACTGTTTTGTTCTTCCTGAATAATTCATTCCGTAAGTTGGTTTTCTTGGTGTTATTTTTTCTGGATTACATTTTGGACATACCCATGGTGCACCTAAATCCTTATGATTTTGCGAAAGTTTTGTATCGCATTCAGTACAGAACTTCATCTGTTTTGATTTTATTTTTTTTTCTCATAAAAGGATTTTTTTAATAATTTACAATCATTGTTAATTGACTATGAGCTATTGGTTTGTATTAATTAAAAAGACAAGATTATCTTCCATATTGTTATTATCTGATCATGAAAAGTCAAAAAGAATTAAGATCATTAAAAATTGAATTAATAAAATCTATGAACAGTTCAGATAATGGATATTTTGGATTATCTTTGGAAACTTTAATTGATGATCGTTAATTTACGCATAAATTAACATAAAAAATACGTCTTAACAACAACTAATTATTCTCCCAGTCTGTCAAGTTTCGTTGTTATTATTCCTCATACACGAAAATGCTTAACTAAATAAGATTAGAAAATTTCTGTAATAATCATGGTTCAAACAGATGATGATTTTCAATCAATTTTAAAAAAATTTGAAAATAATCAAAAAATAATATTAATTGAAATTAAAAAATTACCTTATCAAATTAGAACCGAATCTAGGACAAGGTCAAGGTCAGGTTCTTACAAATTAACTTCACGTGTAAAAGATTTGTTTAAACTTATTCAGGAAGAAATTGATAGAGCAATTACTGTTATGACGGGATTAAAGGATCAGGAATTATTAAAATTAATTTCTCATACAACTGTAAACAAAAGATTACAACTCATTCTAAAAATAATGGATACTACATTCACAGCATTAGACAAATTTGATGATCAGGAAATAATTCTAGAGTATTTTCATACCCATATTCAAAAAATATCTGAATTTATTCAGGAAGACGATTAGAGAAATTATTAAACTATGAAGTTTTAGAAATTCTGTGGTTAAGTTTAGTGTAGATCTACCAATTTCAAATAAACCTACAGATCTTGAATTAAAAAAACTAAAAGAATATTTTAAAGAAATGCCTATCAGTGAAATTCTTTCTGGACTTAAATTTGCAAAAAGCAGATGGGTGGCAAAAGATGCAGGAATTTTAAAAGTTGGTCGTAAAAGTATTGTTCAAAAAGAAGTTCATTCTGTTACGACTGAACAAGCTCAATGGAGATTAAAAAACTGGAAAATGATGATTTCTAATTATCGAAGACGTGGATACAGTTATCCTACAATTTCTAGAATCAAAAAAATTTTAATTCAAAAAAGCAAAAAGAAATCTAAATAAAAATATCTGATTTTCTTTCAGTTACTTGTTGTCTTAGTCCCGATGGAACTTCTGGAATTGATGATTTTGTTTGTCCAGCAATTACATTGTGTGCTTCTTCTAAAATTGCAAGTGTATCTTCATTTGTTTCAACTCCTGTGCTAAAGTTATCTTGCATTCCTACTGATGATCCTGACATTACATCTCCTAATATCTGGGATAAATCTTGCATTGAAGCGTTTGCTTCTGGCATGATTCCACTTAGAGCTGGACTTAATCCTTTGATAATTGACATACATGGACTTAATGTTACAACAACATCACCAAGTTCTGAAACTGTATCTAGTCTAAGTTTCACCTGTTCCATGGATAATTTTGCTCCACTAACCATGTTTTTCATTTTTCTAACTTGAGTTAATTCTCCGGCATATGCTTGTGCATAAGCTGATTTGTTATTTCTTTGTGCATTTACTATTTTTTCAAATATTTTATCATGTTTAATTCGTAATTTTTCATTAATTCCTGATAATTTAGAAATTTGTGTTTGCAATTTTCTTTGTGCAAAATCTATTCTATTCTTTAGTGGTTCATCTGGTTTTACTTTGCCTAGGACCTTTTGAGATATGCTTTCCCCCTCTGTTTTGTTCCAAGAATTGCTTAACATCTTAATTTCTCTAAATACGGTTGTTTTTTTTGTTTTAAACAGATTTGTCACTGTTACCTAAGTATCTTCAGTTACACTATGTACAGTTACACTAACCAAATGTGAAAGTAAATGCTTGAAATCCTTTACCGTTGATTTGTATTTCCATTATATGTGAAATACTCGTATCACTGTTTATGATATTGTACATTCTAGGATCTGAAACAATCAGTTGATTTCCTGATATTATGTCCGTCCCTGAATATTTTTCAGTCAAGGGTGCCCCATCAAGAAAAATTTCTAACTGTGCATTGTTTTCTGTAACGATGTTCACTTCTTTTGCATTAAATAATAATTTTATAGATCCATTGGATGTGATTAACTCCATACCATCTTCATGATTTTTCCAATTCCCTATTGGATAAAATTTGTTTAATTCAATATTTGTTGGTTCAACATATGTTACGGTCCTGCCAGGTTGAAAACCTTCTTGACTTCCTAACTGATTTCTGTTTTGTGCAAATTTATAGCCAAAATATAATTCTGGAGTCCTAAATAATGTATGTTCAAATTCTTCTAGTGGTACTAATGATATTGTAGGTGATATTTCAATCCCAATTGCATCTGCTCTTTCATCTAATAGTTGCTGAATAATTTTTTCTGTTTCTTGATATCCTCCTTCTCCAATATGATCATATCTCAAATTCCCTTCATGGTCTGCAATGTATTTTCTTGGCCAATAATTATTTTCAAACGCTTTCCATGTTTTCATATCATTATCTAAAACTACTGGATAATTGATACCGTATTTTTCTATTGCAATTTTTACATTTTCTGGATTTTTTTCAAATTCAAATTCTGGTGAATGAATTCCGATTACTAACAACCCTTGGTCTGCATATTTTTCATCCCATGATGTAATGTATGGTAATGTTCTGATACAATTAATACAACTATACGTCCATATGTCATACAATACTACATTATCTCTAATTTCTCTTGTTAGTTCTTCAGGTGTTGTGTTTAGATAATGTGCTATTCCTACTAAGTTTGGTGCCTTTTTGAATTCTGATTCGTTAATTTTTAACAATGAATTAATTCCTGTATTTTGATTAATTGAAGTTGATTCATCTAATGAGACAAATATTGTGCCTAATATTCCCAGTCCAATTGTAATTATTACTCCAAATACTAATCCTGTCTTAATTTCTTTATTCAACCTAATAACACCAATTCATTTAGTAGTGGAAAATTTGCAATATATGCAAGTTGATTTGTAAATACCAAAATACCTAGAATGATTATTAATCCTCCTAATACAATATTGTAGTATTTGAGATGTTTTGACATTGAACGAATAATTTTTGTAGATCTTGAAAAAAATATCCCCATCAAAATAAATGGAATTCCTAAACCAAATGAATATGCAAGTAATAGACTAAATGACATTGATGGTGTTGTTACTGCAAGTGTAAGAATTGTTCCAAGTATGGGTCCCACACATGGTGTCCATCCAATAGCAAATGCTAAACCAAAAATAAATGACATTGGATAACTTGCTTTAAAATTTTTTATAATAATTTTTTTTTCTATGTTTAA
>Ga0207990_1000612_pt1 | contig 20319 bp, 17 predicted proteins | sample ETNtaG_8_FD_185780 | JGI IMG/M metagenome (GOLD analysis project Ga0207990, IMG submission 185780) | Marine microbial and viral communities from oxygen minimum zone, Eastern Pacific Ocean - ETNP201406SV75 (SPAdes) (version 2) | ecosystem: Environmental > Aquatic > Marine > Oceanic ...
CTACTACTAACGAAACTTTGTGGCTAATCAGTAGAGTTGTTGCGGGCTTTGGTACAGCAATGAGTTTGGTGGTTGGGGGTGCAATTGTTATGGTTAGGCTGGACTTTAAAGACAAGACCAAAGCCATGGGTGTAAATTTTTCCGGAATCGCAATTGCTCTAGCACTGACAGATGTTATAGCAAGATACACTTTATCATTATCCTCCTGGCAGATGTCATGGATTGCTTTAAGTGTAAGCGCAGCTATTGTAGTGTTTTATCCTATATATATTTTATCTGGTACCGACACTGCAGTTGACAATACCACTGAGCACCATTTTGACAAGAGCCTATTTTCTAGTTTTGTTGTGATATTGATTTTGGCATACTTCACTGCAGGGGTTGGTATGGTTATTCAGGGAACCTTCTTGCCTACCATTCTAAAATCTCTTCCTGGTCTAGAGTCAATCGCTGGATTGACATGGCTTATTGTGGGGCTAGCTGGAATACCTTCTTCAATTATATGGATGCGCTTGGCTCACAGGTATGGTAGTGTCAATATTATTATTATTGCAATGGCTTTCCAGGCTGTGGGAATAATAATTCCAACTATAACAAGCAGCATTTATCTTAATCTTTTGTCTGGGGTGCTGTATGGCGGTACATTTGTTGGCTTGGTAGCTCTTTTTATGCATCTTGGAGGTAAGTTGGCCGGAGGCAACCCTGTCATACTAATGGGTGCACTAACAACGGCTTACGGTATAGGGCAGGTTGGTGCACCATTATATGCCGTTGCTCTGACTGAACTTTCTGGCAACTATAACTACGCACTCTATATTACTGCGTCAATCGTGTGTTCAGGAATGCTAATACTTTTGGCTACAAAAATATTTAACATATCGCACCAAAAAGGCTAAGTTATATAGTTTATTACTTTAATTAGCGGTAACCTGAACAGCTATCCCCGTAACACAAATGACTCGATAATTATGCTATACAGGTATAATTAACCATCATTTGAGCTTTATTGTAGAAAGTATGTCGGGTAATTCTTTTGGAAAACTATTTACTGTAACTACGGCTGGCGAATCGCATGGCGATTCTCTAGTTGGGATTGTTGACGGCTGCCCTCCAGGTATGCTTCTTAGCGAGTCTGACCTGCAGGGTGACTTAGACCTAAGAAAGCCTGGCACATCTCGCCATACAACACAGCGAAGGGAACAAGATTTAGTTAAGATTTTGTCAGGTGTTTTTGAGGGCAAAACCACAGGTACACCTATAGCCCTTAGGATACAAAATACAGACCAACGCTCAAAAGATTATAGCAATATCGCTAATACATTTAGGCCAGGCCATGCCGACTACACATATACTCAAAAATACGGCTTCAGGGATTATCGTGGCGGAGGAAGATCTTCTGCACGAGAAACAGCAATGCGCGTTGCATGTGGTGGGATCGCTAAAAAGTATCTTAAAGAGAGCTTGGGTATTGAGGTTCGTGGATACCTATCTCAACTAGGCCCAATTAAGGCTGAAAATTTTGACTGGAGTGAGATACACAATAACCCGTTTTTTTGTCCCGACTCTAATAAAGTAAAAGAGCTAGAAGAGTACATGGATGAGCTACGCAAATCTGGTGACTCTATAGGTGCACGCATTAATGTGGTTGCTAGTGGTATGCCTGTCGGACTAGGTGAACCTATTTTTGATAGACTAGAGTCTGACATAGCACATGGAATGATGAGTATCAATGCGGTAAAGGGTGTAGAGATTGGCGCAGGATTTAGCTCAATTACACAGCACGGCACAGAACACCGTGACGCAATAACTCCAGAGGGCTTTAAAACTAACCACTCTGGCGGTGTACTTGGAGGCATTAGCTCAGGCCAGGACCTGTTAGTATCTATTGCTCTTAAGCCTACCTCAAGCCTACGCCTTCCGGTTGAAACTGTCGATATGGATGGCAATGTCACTGAAATGGTTACTAATGGTCGACACGACCCTTGTGTTGGTATTCGTGCTACCCCAATTGCTGAAGCAATGCTGGCTATAACCTTGATGGATCATGCTCTACGCCATAGGGCACAAAACTTGGATGCAAATTCACCAACTCCAGTTATTCCTGCACAATCATAACTAAATCAATTAAAGACAATATATGTTTTCATTAATACATAAGCGCATGCCCGTCAACGCGAAAAATGACATATTGTCTGGGCTAACTGTTGCCCTTGCACTCGTTCCTGAGGCTGTAGCCTTTGCGCTTTTAGCTGGTGTTGAGCCATTAGTTGGTTTGTATGCAGCATTCACTATTGGTATAGTCACATCGATAATTGGTGGTAGGCCTGGAATGATTTCAGGTGCAACCGGTGCAATAGCTGTGGTTATTGGAACCCTTGTAGCTCAACATGGGGTCGAATATCTATTTGCAGCAGTCATATTAACTGGACTTATCCAGATGCTGTTTGGAATTTTAAAGATGGGTAAATTTATCCGCCTAGTGCCGCATCCAGTTTTTTTAGGGTTCGTAAATGGGCTAGCTATGGTCATATTTATATCTCAAATAAAGCAGTTTAAAGTTGACGGTGTTTGGATTACTGGAGAGCCACTATTAATCATGCTAGCAATCATATTAATAACTATGGCTATCATCCAGTTTCTGCCAAAAATAACCAAGGCGGTACCATCAACATTAGCAGCTATTGTTGTTGGCAGTATCGCAGTAATATGGCTTGATCTTGATACCAGAACTGTAGGAGATATAGCCTCAATAAATGGCGGTCTACCAATATTTCATATACCTGACGTTGGCGGAATTAGTATGGAGATGATTGAGATCGTGTTCCCATATGCAATAGTTATGGCTCTTGTCGGCTTAATAGAGAGCCTTTTAACTCTCAATTTAATTGATGACCTGACAGAAACAGTTGGTCAGCCAAATAAGGAGTGTATAGGTCAGGGTGTAGCTAATACGGTTACCGGCCTTTTTGGTGGGATGGGTGGTTGTGCCATGGTTGGACAAAGCCTAATTAATATCAAGTCCGGTGGCAGAAATAGACTCTCTGGAATTTCTGCAGCTGTGGTGTTGTTGTTGTTTATTTTATACCTGTCGGATTATATTGAGATGATACCTGTGGCTGTACTTATTGGAGTGATGATGATGGTGGTAATTGGTACCTTCGAGTGGAGCTCTTTACGTTTATTTGGGAAGGTACCTTTGCCAGATTTTATTACCGGAATGACAGTTGCAATAATAACGGTGTTGACTGATAACCTAGCTCTAGCAGTTATTGTTGGAGTAATCATTTCTGCACTTTCTTTTGCTTGGGAGTCAGCAAGTAAGATACATGCCACTTCAGATATTGACAACAATGGTAGTAAAATTTATAAGCTCAATGGTGGGCTATTTTTTGCGTCTATTGACACATTCCATGCTATATTTACACCAAAGGAAGATCCAGATGAGGTTTTTATTGACTTCCAACATTCCAGGGTATTCGACCACTCCGCTATAAAAGCAATTGACAAACTAGCTGAGCGCTATCAAAAAGCAAGAAAAACGCTGCACTTAGTACACCTAAGTAGTGAATGTCGAGCTCTACTAAAGACAGCCAAAGGGCTAGTTGAAGTGAACGTCATAGAGGACCCACAATATCACCTGGCTATTGACAAAGTCAAGCCCATGATTGAGGCATCAAAAGCCGATGAACAATAATTAGTTATTTGCTAAGGCTTTTATTAACATAATTTATTTGATTTTTTGTTTTACAATTTATATAATATTTTTATATAAATTTACAAGGAACCTGTCATGAAATCAATTTTATTAATTACTGCTTTGTTTATGTCAAGCATGATAAATGCGCACGGCTTTTATAACAACAATGGTTTTTATAATAATGGCTATTACAACAATTTTTTTCGAAATTTTAATCACCAATTTCAGCAACTCAACAGAAGAACCCAGTACCTAACTAAATCTGGCAACCGTTTTAGTGCCAAAAGTAAGAGATACCTTGATGAAGAAAATAATGAATATGTTGTCGAAATTACAACAAGCAATCTGAACAAAGATAATTTATCAATATCTATCGATAATAACACTATTAGCATTAAGGGAGAGAGCAGAGTTGAGCAAAAATCAGCCAACAGCTCAACAATATCCAGTAGTCACTTTACGCAATCCTTTTCGATACCTCAAGATGCGGATAATAACAATATTATTGCAAACTTTGAGGACAATATTTTGACAATAAGGATTCCTAGGACAGAGCAAACTGAACCAGGTGAGCAGGTAATTGAAATTAATTAATTTTTTATTTTAAGCTTTAAATTGACTTTCTTTTAGATGCTTTATTTTGTTGCGCATATCTGCAGCCTGCTCAAACTTTAGCTCTTCTGCAAAGCTATACATCTGCTTTTCTAGTTCTTTTAGTTGTTTTGCGAGCTGAACTGGTGATAATTGTTTAACGACCATATCCTTTAAAGTCTCTTTATCCATCTCTGCACTACTTATGTCAGTATCCAAGATATTAATAATTGGCTTTGTAACACCTCTCGGGGTTATGTTGTTTTTTTGGTTATAGGATTGCTGCATTTTGCGTCTCCTGGTGGTCTCATCTATAGCCCTTTGCATTGATCCAGTTATCCTATCGGCATATAGTATTGCCGTACCATTGACGTTTCTTGCTGCCCTTCCCATGGTTTGAATTAGAGACCTTTCTGAGCGCAAAAAACCCTCCTTATCGGCATCAAGTATTGCCACCAAAGAAACCTCTGGAATATCGAGCCCCTCACGCAAAAGGTTTATACCAACTAGCACGTCAAAGATTCCCAAACGCAAGTCGCGAATAATTTCAACTCTCTCTACCGTATCAACATCAGAATGCAAATATCGAACCTTGACATTGTGATCATTAAGGTAATCACTAAGTTGCTCTGACATTCTTTTGGTGAGTGTTGTTACTAGAACTCGATCACCGACCGCTACGCGCTTATGTATCTCACTCAAAAGATCATCAACCTGAGTATCTGCTGGTCGCACATCAATGCGAGGGTCAAGTAGCCCGGTTGGCCTAACCACCTGCTCTGCAATCACCTTTGATATCTCTAGTTCGTAGTCTGCAGGTGTCGCTGAGACCATGATGCATTGTTGAGCCCTGTCTTTGAATTCATCGAACTGAAGTGGCCTATTATCAAGAGCAGAAGGTAAACGGAAACCATACTCAACCAGTGTCGTCTTGCGTGCCCTGTCGCCCTTATACATTCCACCTATCTGACTAACTGTAACGTGAGACTCGTCCAGTATAACTAAAGCATTGTCTGGCAAATAATCCATCAATGTTGGTGGCGGTTCTCCAGTCTTTCTGCCTGAAAGGTAGCGCGAATAATTCTCTATCCCTGTACAATAACCGAGCTCTCGCATCATCTCTATATCCATCTGTACCCGCTGCGTTAGTCTTTGTTCTTCGACTAATTTATTTAACGAAAGTAGCTCCTTTCTGCGTAACCTAAGCTCAGACTTGACGTCTTCTAAAATATTTAATATTTTTGACTTAGGTGTTACATAGTGCGTCTGTGGATATATGGTAATGCGTTGTAATGATTTTAATTTCTCTCCTGTTAAAGGGTCAAACCAGTACAGCCTCTCTATCTCATTATCGAACATCTCGATACGTACAGCTTGCTCCTCAGAGTCTGCAGGAAAAATATCAATAACCTCACCCTTAACTCTGAAATGCCCGCGCATCAGGCTGACGTCATTCCTTGTATACTGCATCTGAGATAGTCTTGATAGAATTTCGCGCTGGTCAGTTAACTCCCCGACACTAAGGTGTAGCAACATTTTCATGTAACTGTCAGGGTCTCCTAAACCGTAAATTGCTGAAACGCTAGCGATAATAATTACATCTTCCCTCTCCAACAAGGCCTTAGTTGCTGATAGGCGCATCTGCTCTATCTGCTCATTTATGCTTGAATCTTTCTCGATATATGTGTCAGACGCTGGTACGTATGCCTCTGGCTGGTAGTAGTCATAATAAGAAACAAAATATTCCACCGCATTGTAAGGAAAAAACTCCTTCATTTCACTATAGAGCTGTGCTGCAAGAGTTTTATTAGGGGCCATGATAAGACTAGCCCTTTTGGTTTCATTTATTACATTGGCTAGTGTAAAAGTTTTGCCAGAACCAGTGACACCTATAAGGGTTTGGAACTTGTTTCCATTATTGATTCCTTCTACCAGTGTTTTTATTGCCTCTGGCTGATCTCCAGTCGGTGAAAACTGAGATTCAAGTTTGAATTCTCTGCCCATTATTAATGATATTTCATTAAAATAAGCCTTTAATTTTAAACTATTTATCAAACAAAATTTATGTCTAGTCCACTTTCTAATAGAGTGCAAAAGGTCAAGCCTTCAGCTACCCTTCAAGTCACTGCAAAAGCTAACGAACTAAAATCTCAGGGAATTCAAATTGTACCAATGGGTACAGGTGAGCCAGACTTTGACACTCCAGTTAATATTCAACAGGCTGCAGCCATTGCTATTAAGAACGGACAAACAAGATACACTGCAGTTGACGGTACTCCAGAATTAAAACAGGCAATCATTAGTAAGTTCAAGCGCGAAAATAATCTTGATTTCAGTGCTACCGAGGTTATGGTCTCTTCAGGAGGAAAACAGGTCTTCTATAACCTATGTCAGGCAATCATTAATGATGAAGATGAAGTTATAATTCCTGCCCCTTACTGGGTCAGCTACCCTGATATGGTTATTTTGGCAGACGGTGTTCCAGTAATCATACAGACAGGTTTAAACCAGAACTTCAAGATTACTCCAGAGCAACTCGAAAACAGTATCACTAGCAAGACCAAACTATTTGTACTAAACAGCCCATCAAACCCTACAGGTGCTGTATATTCAAAACAGGAACTTTTGGGCATCGCTGAGGTTTTAAAAAGGCACCCGCAGGTTCATGTTATTACCGATGATATTTACGAACATATTCGCTGGGAAAGTGCTGATTTCGTGAACATACTGATGGCTGATAATACCTTAAAAGACCGCACCATAATACTGAACGGTGTCTCAAAAGCGTATGCCATGACGGGCTGGAGGATTGGTTATGCGGCCGGACCTGAAAGAGTCATCAAAGCTATGAAAAAAATTCAAGGACAGTCAACGTCTAACCCCAGCTCTATAGCTCAGGCAGCAGCCCTTGAGGCATTAAATGGTGACCAAAGCTTTATCCAAACTATGGTTTCTGTGTTCGAACAGAGGCATGACTTTATTGTAGAAAAGTTAAATAAAATTGATGGAATAGAATGCCCTTCATCACTCGGTGCATTCTACTCATTCCCAAGAGTACAAGGACTGATTGACAGACTAGGACTTAAAGATGACATTGAGCTTTCTACATACTGCCTAGAGAAGCTTAACATTGCTCTCGTTCCTGGCTCTGCGTTTGGATCTCCCGGCCATATTAGACTGTCATTCGCTACCAGCATGGATAATATCGAGCAGGCAGTAAAAAGACTTAGCGAGATTTAGTAATTTATATTTGGGGTCACTTTTGTACTAGTGCACACTTCTTTATCCCTTTAGATAGGGTAAACCAAGATATAGCCACCACGATAAATGTAACCAGAATATCGAACGGAGCTGTCATTGGTTGATGATAAAACTCCGTATCAACAGAACCAGCGATCCAAGTATATCTCTCTATCCAAGTACCAATAACAATAAATATTGCTATAGAAGTTGTAAGAATTGGTTTATGCCTGAATGGTGTAATAATGGCTAAGAAAATGAAAGGTATTACAACCTTAAAGGTGAAGAATGTCCACCAAAGGTTGCCAAAGCCACCGTACATCATATCATGGAAACGATTAATTTCAGACGGGAACCTGACGTACCACATGATTATGTACTGAGAGAAGAAAAAGTACACCCAAAGTATAGTAAAACCTAAAAGCAATTGAGCCAAAGAATTGAACACTTTGTCATCAAATGGCCTTAAGTTTTTTGAGCCCTTAAAGAAGAACAAAACGATTACAAATAATGCCAAGAACGCGTGAAAATTACTAACAAAGTGGTATGCGCCATAGATTGCACTGTGCCACTCCTCAGCCATGGTCATTTCAAAGTCCCAAGCAATCATTGTGCCATAAAGAACGTAAGCAAATAAAATACTGATAGCGCTATTTCTATATCTTCTAACATCAACATAGGAGTTGCTGTGGTCCAAGACCTTCTGCAAACGAACAAACCTATAACTAAGAAGCGCAATCACAATAAACCCGACAATCTGTCTGGCCACCAGTAAGCCATAATGGTTCCAGTGATCAATATTACCATCAAGTAACCATTCAATAGTACTGTAACCATGGGTATTCTCTTTAGCCAACCATTGGAAAGTCATTTCGCCATTAAATAGCAGTACAAGTAGCAGCACAAATGCTACCGGCAATAATGACACGAATGCGCAAGAGTAGTGACGAATTTGGTAACGCCACTCACCATCAAGTAGGTGAAGTATCGCGGGAAGTAGAACACCCCCCAAACAAAGAAACAGTACGGTTATGAAGTTCGTAGTTAAGATAGACCAGCTTCCAAAAGATTCCATGAATATCCCCTAATACCTATTTGAATGTATGTTTAACATAGTCATTATTCTGCACCTTTCTCAGCACTACTTATAAAAAATTCAATTACTGATTTAATTTCTTCATCCGTAAGCTCTGGTCTACCACCGCGGGCAGGCATGAACCCGCCATTAGGTCCTACATATCCCGGTTGAGTTGTTGCATGTTGGAATAAAATATCTCTTCCCTGCGCTATCCTATCCTTCCAGGCACTATAGTCACCCATTGCAGGAGCCTTAGTCATTGGTGACATGCTCGAACTATGGCACGCAATACATACATTGCTATAGACTGACTCTCCACGAGCTATTGACACCTCTCCATTGCCTACACTGGCAGGCTTAGTAGATGTTCCAGTACTAGGCGCATCCCTGGGCTGTTTTTCTAGAGCATTTCTAACAAAATTTACCACATGCCATCTCTCTTCAGGATTGAGATCATTCGACCCGCCGCCCTGCTCTCCAACCACACCGTAGGCAGGCATTATTGCACTACCGAAAGTTATAGTACCCCAAATCCAGCCCTCAGATAGGTCATACTGAATTCTAGGAGAGGTTAGGTCAGCTGCAAATATTAATTTACTAAGAGGCGCCTCAGCCTTACCATTCATGCCGTGACAAGCCGAGCAATACATTGTGTATAGCTGCTTACCCTTTTTAATAGAAGAAGCGGAAACCTCTATAGGGTTCTTTAATGAGTCTGCGGCAACACGGTCAGCAACCTTTGTGGGCCTTCCTGTTATCGGTATAGATCTCTTAGGGAAACTAAATATTACCCCATCCTGTGTTTCCTGAGGCTTTATACTTGGCTGGTTCATCATGTCAACTGACCAGGGCCATGCAGCAACCTCCTGGGTAACTACAAATACAAAAAGGATAGCCAATATAAGCGATCTAATCATGTTATATCCTCATGCTTGACCTGCAAACTTTCGTGCTCCCTAAACAGGTGCACTAGTGGCTGCTCTTGCTCATCTGTTACCTCAACGATTATAGCAATCTCTCCAAGGCTTACCCTTTCGCTGTACAAAGTTTGCGGTCTATTTGTCATAATTTTCATACAATTTGTAAAAAGACCAGACATTCCTAGAAATCCAAAAAAGGTCATCCAAATACCAAAGAAAATTATCATTTCGTATACCAGAACGAAATTGTTAGGTAGTGGAATGATTGGTTTACCACCTAGAGGCTGTATCATAAATGCAGCCTGAGAAGAGGCAAGAAAAATAAAACCAAATATTAACCCGAAAAGAGCCCCTGCTAGGGTAAGCCTAGATATTCTCTCTGGCCTCTTGCCAAGGAAGTCATTTATTTCTGGATGCTCTATTGGAGAGCTTATGGTTACATCATCTACACTAAGCTCAGGTATATCTCCACCACGAATAGCCATTACTGTTGAGAATGCATTATCGAAGTCACTAAAGAGTCCAAGGTAGCGTTTAGTTTTCATCTCCATACCCCCTATCATTAATGTGAGAAACGTACTTCGCATCATCGCCCTGTATGTGGTGTGTTAACCAACCCTTTAGATAATCTAGTAGTTCATGCTGCACGGTCTCGTCACCAATATTATGCCTATCGATGAAGGAAGCTATCTTTAACCTGAAATTCTCATGAACTTCCTTGTGTTTATCAAAGTCAGGATACTCAGAATCAATCATAAGTTTCTCTTCAAAGTCTAGGTGAAGTTTAAGATAGTCGACAAGGTCACTTAGGGTTTTGTCTAACAACTCTCTCCCCCTTTTATAAGAAACTGCGAAATGTAATTCGTTTACTAGGCGTAATAATTTCTTGTGCTGAAGGTCGATAGAGTGTATCCCCAGTATGAAACTCTCATCCCAGTGGAAGAGCTCACGGCGGTGGTGATAGACCAACTCTTTAACCTCATACATTGAAACAGAAGGCACTATCTTAACAAACACCAATATCAAAAATCCAAACCAACCAAAGCTACCGAAAACTATTCCCCACTGGACAATGCTTGGCCACAGAACTGCCCACTGGTGTGGTTCAAAGGCTAATGACAATGAAGGCGCTATGATCATCCATCTCTCGGCAAACATTCCTAGGTTAATTAATAGAGATACCGCCATCATTATTTTTAGGTTCCTGCGTAGCTTCTTAAATGCTAAAGTGAATGGAAGTATTGATCCACAAAAAATCATAGTCCAGAATATTGGTGCATAAGCTCCAGTAGCTTTACCGATTAGTACCTCTTTGTTTGGTACATCATGACCATACCAAACGGATGCGAATTCGATAAGGTTAAGGTAGCTCCATACCATAGCTATCACGAAAGTCAACTTACATACCTTCTCAAATATTTCAAGTGTCATGTATTGCTCAAAGTTCAATAAATAACGCAGCATAATGAATAGAGTCATAATCCCTGCACAGCCAGAAAATAAAGCGCCAGCAACGAAATAAGGAGGGAATGAGGTCACATGCATTCCTGGATTTATTGATGCGGCAAAGTCTGTAGACACTATAGAGTGCACTGAAACAGCCAAAGGTATTAAGAAGCAAGCCATTAATAAATATGCCTGGCGGAAATTACGCCACTGCCTGTCAGTCCCTGTCCAGCCTGCAGAAAGCACTCTGTAGAGTTTCTTGCGCCATCCTGTGGCATTGTCTCTACATATTGCCATGTCAGGAATCATCCCAACAAATAAGAACAATACGGAGGCACATAGGTAGGTGATAATGGCGAACGTGTCCCACAAAAGGGCAGAAGTAAAGCTTGGCCATAGACCACGATCACTGACATAAGGAAGCGCCCAGTAAACATTCCAAACTCTACCCAAATGCACCAGTGGGAATAAGCCAGCTGTCAGCAATGAGAATGTTGTCATTGCCTCCGCAAATCGATAAATAGGTTTACGCCAATTGGATTGAGTGATAAGTAGTATCGCTGACAATAAGGTGCCAGAATGGCTCATTCCAATCCAAAAAACGAAGCTTGACAGATACATATCCCAGTAATGGGGATTACTCAGGTGTGCTGTGCCCATTCCAATGTTGTACTGGTATGTCTCTGCAGCTATACCACAGAACAGCATCAACACACATATAGTAAGAGTTACCCAGTAAGCCTTGCGAGGAGTTTGTAGGCTTTTCAGTACATCGGCATTGATCTCAGCCCACTTAATCGATTCGTCTATTGTTTCTTTTATTGCCATAATGATTTATTAGTTAATTCATTCATAAGTTAACAGAACATAATCGCCTGTATATAAATCCATTAAACCTTTTCGTCACGAATACGCTCCATATACATAACCGAAGGATCTACATTCATATCTTCAAAAATTCTATAGCCACGCAGGTTAGGGTCCGTCTTGTCCTGCTTATAGGTATACCGTTTGACTTGCTGGCTATCCCAGAGCTTACTGATTTTACTGTCTGGGTCTAGAGCGTCACCGAATGTGATTGCAGATGTTGGGCATGTCTGTACGCATGCAGGAACTACATCTCCATCCTTAACTTCTCGATCCTCCATAGCTGCCTCATCCTTAGCAGCTCTGATTCTTTGAACACAAAAGGTGCACTTCTCCATTACCCCTTTATCGCGAACACTAAGGTCAGGGTTTAGTTGCTGATTCAATGGCTCTGGCCAGGAATCCTCGTAATATGAATAGAAGTTAAAGTAGCGAACCCTGAATGGACAGTTCACTCCGCAATACCTTGAACCTATACAGCGATTATAGACCTGAGCATTAAGGCCGTCTGGTGTATGGTATGTAGCTGCAACAGGACATACCGGCTCGCATGGGGCTGAACCGCACTGCTGACACATCATCGGTACAAAGCTTGCGCCACTATCAGGGTACTCCTTTTCTGGTTCATCCCAGTAACGCTCAATACGCATCCAGTGCATAGCCTGGTCCTTATCAAACCTGTCCTTACCGACTACTGCCAAGTTGTTTTCTGCATAACATGCAGTGGAACATGCATTACATCCTGTACACTGATCAAGGTTAATTGACATGGTCCAGCGGTGCTCATAATCATGGTGCCCTCCCTCCTCAGAGCCTCGTCTGTATTTTGACCAATCTTCCAATAAATTCTTGATAGACATTTTAGGACTCCCCTGTAAGTTTAACTTGAGTAGCAGATACAGTACGAACTAGTCCACGACCTACCTGAGAGTCACTGTCTGCACCCATACGTACAATTTTTTCAAACTCGCCTGTGGGTGTTACTTTAACTGTTGTACTGTACATAGCAAGCTCGCCTGTTTTTGGCTCTAGTTCGCTAGATAGTATTTTTAATGGGTTTACTCCTAAACCATCTGCAAATCTTCCGTAACCCTCATGACCCTGCCCAAGGGGGACCGCAACAACATCTCGATGAACTGCCTTAGTTATGTAGGCATGAGTTTTAATGCTACCGCTATTGGAGGAAATATTAATGACCTCGCCATGACTTATTCCCAGGCTCTCGGCAGTTGTCGGATGAATCTCTGCCCAAGAATCCCACACAACCTTACTTATCTGGTCTGGAGACTCCTGTAACCAAGGTAAATTAGCGTGCCTACCATCGAACAATCCGACCCTAGGTGAGGGGACTAAATATAGCGAATATTTTTCATCTTTTTTAGGCGCTGATATATTAATATCAGGCCACATAAGTCTAAACATTTGTTTCCTACCTTTAAGAGCGAAACTTCCATTTTGCAGTGCCTGCTCCCAGAACGATTCATCATTCAATCCGCCCTGAGGTAGAGCCCTGAGGGCACCCCTAAGGTAAGAGTAGTAATCAGGAAAAACTTTGTATCTTTCTGGTGCGGTTGTCTTTAATAGGTCCAGCACAATGTCGCCCACACCCTTGGAGGTGCCTTTCCATTTCTCCATTAACGGTTGCTGAACGGATACCACGTCCTGGCCTGGACCCTGAGACGCAACATGAGTACCCCAATCCTCTAAGTAAGATGCTGCAGGCAGTACAACATCTGCTTGCATTGTTGTTTCATCTGGAAATGAACTGATGGCCACCTTGAATGGAGCATCTAGCGTCTCCTTTAGACCCAAAGATTCTGGTGCGCTAAAGACCGGGTTAGCACCATAAAAGAATACAGCCTTAAGATCGTTACTCTTTAGTTTGTTGGTAAATGCAACCAGGTCTGCAGTATTTCCTGATCTAGCCTTTAGGTCAGATAGCGGTGTTTTAGGTTGAGGAGTTATGGTTTTGCCTATATTTCCTAGCAACATGTTGAGCATCATTATTGCGCTCGCGGCCTGGTATCCATTGCTGTGCCCCCCTATAGATGGGCCAGCCAAAACAAGGCTAGGGCTGCTTCTAAGTAGTGCATCCCCAACCCTGCCAATGTGGTCATCACTTGCACCAGTAATCTCATTAACATTATTGACGTCATACTCTGATATACGCTCACGAACGGTGCTTGGTATTGACAGGTTATTAATTTTTCCGCTATTCAATAAGTATTGGGCCAGCCCCATGGCAAAAATTCCCTCTGTTCCCGGTTTTAGAGATATCCATAGGTCAGCATTGGCTCCGGTAAGTGACATCTTACTTTCAACCTGAATTAGAGTGCCCCTATTGGGTAGCGATCTAAACTTGGCGTACTGGTTAGAGTAATGAATAGGAGAATCCATTGTCCCTAAAAAGTCAGCCCCGAATGATAGGATTAGGGACGCCTTATCTAGACTGAATGTGGGAGCGTCATCTCCAAGAAGGTCTTCACTTACTCTTTGCCAGACAGAGTTGTTGACTGTCTCATTAACGAAGTGCTGGTTTGAGTTTAGTGACTCTAGGTGGCTATTAATTAGTACCTTCTGGTGACCGCTGACGGTTCCAGTAACCCATGCCACTTGGTCTTCACCTAGACCAACATCGTCCACAGTGTGTTGCTTTATTTTCTTAAGGGCGCTATTCCAGTCAGTCTCTACTAGCTCTCCATTCTTGCGTAGCATTGGGCTTAATAGTCTGTCAGGATTGAAGTGATTCTGTAGACCGGCTTGACCCATCTGGCAAGCCTTGCCGTGACTTACCGGGGAATTAGGGTTTCCCTCAATCTTTAATACACGCCCCTCACGTACACGACCATGAATTCCACACATCGCAGGGCACTGTAGGCAAGTAGATGCATACCAAGTTCCGACCCCAGGGATTACATATTCCTCAGGACTGAGATAGGAAACTATATCCTCCTTGCCCTCCTCTATGGTAATTGTTGTTGCGTCACATCCTGCCAGTGTTACACCCAAACCGCCAAGCCCCATAACCTGCATGAACTCTCGTCTAGTGACTTTCTCGTCAAGTATTTTTGGCTTATTGTTTAAAGGTTCGTCTTCTATTTGTGGCATTTCCAGCAATCTCCAGGTCCAGAATTTTTTTCATGGCACTCAACACACCAACCCATATTTAGTGGTTTATTTTTCTTGGCCACAGTCATCTCGCCAACCTCTCCGTGACATATAGCACAAACATACTTCACCTTTGTCACTGGTGTGTCGCGATCAAAAAGTAATTTCTTTAGGTGTCTTTCGTGCGTGAAATGAACAAAGTCTGGTAGGTCATGCACCTTCTTCCAGACTGGCGATACGCCTTCATTCCAGTATTGAGTTAGTTTCTTTATTCTGGGCTTGTCTTTGGCAACAATCTTGTGACAGCCGATACACTTGCTTAGTGGTGGTATTCCTGCAACCTTGCTACGCCTGGCGTATGTATGGCAATAAAGGCAGTTTATATCGTTATCGATTACATGTACGTTGTGTGGGAACTCTATAGGCTGTTTTACGTCCTCTCCTTCATGCTCCCCAATCGGCTTATCGATTGCTTTGGCAAACGCTAATGAGGAGATTATTAAAAGTGATATTGCTATCAAATTAATAGATACTATATTCGATTTCACATGAGAATTTAATCTCATATTTATCTCCCCCAGGTTTGTGAATTGCTACACCAAAGCTATACTTTTTTTATTTGCCTCTTTACATACTTTTACGAAATTCTAAATCAGTTTATACAAAAATCTTCACACAGTGTGAGTTAATCTAGAATATTTGTTCTTTCCCGAATGATATATATTAGTTCTTTCATAAATTTATGTATTGATTATTTTATTTGTTTTTAAATATGCAACAACTCTTTCCATTCTGTCGTGTATCTGTAAGACTTAAAGTCAGCTCTCGGTAACCATCTATCATTGCCCATCTCGCTAGCATACTTAATTGAGCCACTAAAGCGATCGTTAATTAACTGTATGGCTTTTGATTTGGTTCTATTATCTTTTAGTAACTGGGCTCTTTGATTTATTGAATAAAGGTCTTGCTGTTTATACTCTTTAACAAGTCTCCCAAACACCACTCCACCCTTATAGAATTTATATCTTGAATTGTATATCATTCTTAGTACTCTAGAAACCATTGGAATCAATAAAGACTCATCATTAGTGGCTATGCTCGTTTCTATGGTTTTAGATAAGTGCACACAGGGGTTATTCTTTTTGTGTGGGTTGGTATAGATAAACACACTGACTGATGTTGTTGCTAGCCCTTGAAAGTTAAGCTTACCCACTGCAACCCTGGCAAGTGATGTTAGTGCCTGGGTGATTTCATTAAGGCTCACTAAGTCAGAACCAAATGACCTAGATGACACTATCTGTTTCCTGACAGGTGGTACACTCTCGATGTTAATGCAAGAGTAGCCCTTTAGCTCTTGATAAATCCTTTTGCCATTAACCCCCAATACAGCATCGATGGTGTTAATATCGGTCTTATAAAAGTCGTGCCCTGTGTTTATATTTATATTGTTTAATTTATTGGCGCTTTGCCTGCCTATACCCCAAATATCTACAACATCTACTGAATTTAGCAGCTTGTAGTATCTTTCAGATGTGAGAGAATCGATATCAAATACGCCATCAAATGTCGGGTAATTTTTAGCGACACGATTGGCAAGCTTTGATAGCACCTTGGTGCTCCCAATACCTATACATACTGGTATCCCTGTCCAGCCCTTTACTTGATCCTTTAGTTTGTGCATATGGTCATTTAAACTAGAGCCCATCCCTGATATTTCCAAGAAACTTTCGTCAATAGAATATACCTCCTGTATGGGCGAGTATCGACCAATAATGCTCATTACTCTGGAGGACATGTCTCCATATAAAGGGTAGTTAGAGGACCTAACCACTACGCCATTATTCTTGATAAAATCTTTAACCTTAAAGTATGGCTCACCCATCTTAATGCCTAAGGACTTTGCTTCATTGGAGCGGGCAATAATGCAGCCATCATTGTTAGACAAAACAACTATAGGCTTGTGCTCTAGTTTTGGATCAAAAGCGCGCTCACAGGATGCATAAAAATTATTGCAATCTATCAGAGCAAATTTAGTTTTTTTAGAGCTAGGCATACTGATGAATTACTGAAGTTACAACTCCCCAAATAATCAGCTCACTGCCCTCACTGATGTTAATATCTTTGAACTCAGAATTTTCAGCCCTAAGGGTGACTTTGCCTTTATATTTATGCAACCTTTTGACAGTAAATTCTCCATCAACAACCGCTATAACTATCTTGCCACTCTTGGCTATGAGTGACCTATCCACTATCAATATATCACCCGGATAAATGCCGGCTCCGAGCATGGATTCACCCTGAGCTCTAACAAAGAAGGTGGACTCTTTGTGCTGTATAAGGTGTGTGTTAAGGTCAAGGGTGTCTTCCATATGGTCATCTGCAGGGGAGGGAAACCCTGCCTGCACTCTTGAAGTAAATATAGGCACCAACAGTTCTGCGGTATTTTCTTTGGGCAACAATACCTTGGTGTTTGATTTCAGTTTAGACTTATAGACGTTTAGAGAGCACTTAACAGATTCTACTAAACTTACTGGCACCCTTATGACCTTGGTGTCCTCTTTAAATTCTCCTGAATTTTTTTTTCGACCTGCGCCCCTTCTTGCGCCTCCGTGTGATTGTTTGTTCATCCCTTATTTGAAATTTGTTACAGTATTCAAATAAGCATTATAATGCAGTAATAGAGTTGATTCTTAGTAATATAAAAAAATAACGTTAATTTTCGCTAAAGGGTTGTGTTTGTTGCAACTACTACACGGTAACTGCAAGGTCAGAACTAACTGCAGTGTTGATACGTTTGATGGTAACTAAATAATACTGAACTAGTCCCAGTGATGTACAGGACTCCAATACTTAAAGCACTCAGAGCTTTCTGAGGCTATCACATTGTTTACATTACTACACCAGTCATAGGCCTCAAGCCTGGTGAAGTTATTGTTCAGTACAGATACATGGGGGACTAAGGAAACAAAAGCTATCCAGCCCAACACCACAATCAATATCCATTTAATCATTTTTAGTTACTCTCGATACAAAGCTATACATAAGAATATGGAATTATAGAATAAAAAACTTATTTTAAAGGTCTTAACTAAAAAACAATAAAACTAAACTAAAATCCGCGGCACTTATAGGTCATTAAAAAGAACCGATCAGTCCACCAAAGATAGCGAACAGAAACATAAGTATTAAGATTGCAGGTATAGATGCGATCGCCCACTTAACCATAAAAACTACCATTGACCAAAATGGCATATTTATGTCTGATATTTTAACTATTGATGTTGCTGACTCTTGATTTACTGTGTTGGTATCCATGTTATTGTGTTTGTAGTTAAATTAATGATGAATTCTAGCACAAATTATTAAATTAACAGTTGTTATAATAAGTCAACATGGTTAACTAATTTTTTATGTCAGGATTAATTGGATACATCGGTGCTTTGGCAGATGACATGTCTGCCTTAGCTACTAAAGTGGTCGCATCCTCAATGGATGATATTGCCACCCAAACAGCTAAATCTCTACCAAAGACAGCTGGACTTCTTATAGACGATGCGGCCACAATTCCACAGTTCATAGACAGAACCGCTGCCAAAAGAGAGCTACCAGTTATCTATAAGATAGCTAAAAAATCAATAATAAATAAGGCATTAATGGTTCCCATTGCGATACTAATAACTTACTTTGCGCCATGGGTGATGACTCCTATTTTAGTTTTGGGAGGTTCATATTTAGCGTTTGAAGGTAGCGAATCTCTTGGACAAAAATTAGGACTATTCAAAGACCACGATGGTTCACATGACCATTCAATACCTGATACCGAAGGGTTAAAGGCTGCTGAGGATGCGACTGTATCGTCGGCAGTAAAAACAGACGCAGTATTGTCAATCGAGATTATTGCCCTAACAATTGCGTCTGTAGCAAATGAGCCACTATCTACACAGCTAGGTGTCCTGGTTTTGATTAGTATAATTGCCACCCTCTCGGTGTATGGTGTTGTAGGTATTATCATTAAGATGGATGATGTGGGTTTGTATATAAGAGATTCTTATGCCGATAGCACACTCATGAGATCTATTAGTAGATTATTAATTCAGGGCATGCCTATGGTACTGAAGGCGCTCGGGGCAGTTGGAATGGTCGCCATGCTGATGGTTGGTGGTGGGATTCTTATTCATAATTTAGCCTTCCTTCACGGTCTTGAAGGTTTTGGCTCTTCATTGCCATTTATTTTTCCCTATGTAATGCAATTCTTTGTAAGCCCAGCACTGGTTTCAATAATTGTTGGGGCGTTGATATTGTTTTTTCAAAAGGTTATTTTAAAGATTAGAAATATGAACTAATAGTTGCGCTTAATTTCTGCACCCTTATAGAGAATATTGGCAAGATTTTTATCAGCAATTTTGCGTTGAGAAACGCTAACTGGGTCCATATCATATCTAGGCCTTTCTAATTTAATACCACCATAATCTTGCCTATCTTTGCCACGAATATGGGTCCAAATATTCTTACCTACGGCCTGCTTAATACTAGGTGGCATGTATGACTGAAGTGCAAAGCCAACCCTTCTATTGTTGCTACTGTTGGGTTTTGAGCCATGAATAACTGTTCCACTATGTATTGACATTTCTCCCGGCTTCAATATGATATCAACGGCAACAGAGTCATCAATACCTATTATCTCTTGTCCCCTAGTAAGAATATTATTTTCATTGAAGGTGTCAACGTGTTTTTGAATTTTTGTGTTGTGACTATTTGGAATTATCGACATACAGCCAGTCTCAATCGTGCTAGGTGTTAGTGCGATCCATGGTGTAGCAAAGTTGTTGCTGTTCATTCCCATATAGGTGGCATCTTGGTGCCACGATACATAGTGACTTGATGATGGCTCCTTAATAAACATTACTGAAGCCCAAAGAGAAATATTATGACCAATCAAGTCCTCTATAGCATCTACCACAACCTCGTTATGGGCTAACTCATCTAAAAAACTAAAAGATAAGTGTAAATTGTTGCGCCTCTCGGAATGTATTTCTTCAGGGTATAACGCTTCCGCTTTCTCAATCTTAGCAGCAATAGACAATGCATCAGACTCAGACATGACCCTAATCGGTGAGATGAAGCCTTCATCATGGTATTGTTTAATTTGATTTTTTGTTAGCACTTTTGGCATTATTGTATTGTAAGATAAATAACAATAACGGTGGTTAAATTTTAAAGCTTAGTTGACAACCATTTAGGACTTAAAGTGTCTTGTTTTACTATGCTCAGAAAGCGCCAATGAGCTTAAATAAACAGGTTTAGCACCAACACAATACTTCTTCCTATCACTTGTGCGACTTATATATCCAAACTGAACTAATGTTTGCAAA
>Ga0207990_1000614_pt1 | contig 20285 bp, 19 predicted proteins | sample ETNtaG_8_FD_185780 | JGI IMG/M metagenome (GOLD analysis project Ga0207990, IMG submission 185780) | Marine microbial and viral communities from oxygen minimum zone, Eastern Pacific Ocean - ETNP201406SV75 (SPAdes) (version 2) | ecosystem: Environmental > Aquatic > Marine > Oceanic ...
GGCGACCTGGTTCAGGTCGGGGGCGATCACCACGAACTTGGCTCCCTCGTGGCGTGCCTCGGAGATGAAGTGGACGTCAGGTGTCCGGGTCATGCTGAGGTTGGAACCCATAGAGACGATGTACTTGGAGTGGTACCAGTCGGCGCTCTCGGCAACGTCGGTCTGGTCGCCCCAGATCTCGGGGAAGGCGTTGGGGAGGTCGGCATACCAGTCGTAGAAGCTCATGTTGACGCCGCCGAAGAGTTGCAGGAAGCGCGAACCGGCCGCGTACGACAGGTACGACATTGCGGGAATCGGCGAGAATCCGAACACGCGGTCGGGTCCGTACTCCTTGGCGGTGAAGAGGCAGGCTGCCGCGACTATCTCGAGCACCTCGTCCCAGGTGGATCGCCTGAAGCCGCCCTTGCCCCGGACCCGCTGGATTCGTGAGCGCTTCTCGTCGTCCGTCGCGATTGACTCCCATGCCTCGACCGGGCTGTCATGGGTGGCCATGGCCTCGTGCCACAGGTCGAGGAGCGCTCCGCGGACATAGGGATACTTGACCCGGATCGGGCTGTAGACGTACCAGGAGGCCGACATGCCCCTCTGGCATCCGCGTGGCTCGTAGGGCGGGAGTTCGTCGCAGAGGAGCGGATAGTCGGTCTGCTGCATCTCCCAGGTGATGATCCCGTCCTTCACATAGACGGCCCAGGAGCATCCACCGGTGCAGTTGACGCCGTGGGTGGTGCGGACGACGTTGTCGTGCTGCCAGCGGTTCCGGTAGAAGTCCTCCCAGTTGCGCGCTTCGGGGTTAACCAGGTCCTGGATCCAACCCACGTGCCTACCTGCCTTCCGTTCCGGGCGTTGAACCCCGTCGCTCGTCTTCTGCCTGCTTGAAACGTTCGATCCGAGCACGCGATCGGGCCACCATCGGCCGACGCACCTCCCTGAGGCGCCGCCTCCAGAGGAACTGCATCACCAACAGGAGGAATGCCGCTCCTGCCACGCCCAGCAGGGCCAGTTGGCCAACCGAGGCTGCCGTCCGCTTGCTGACGGCAGCCTGGCTGAGGAACAGCGAAAGGTGGGCCTGTTCCTCGTCAGTCAAGGGCTGATCGTCGAAGATCGGGCTCATGGTCTCGAAGGGGGTGGTGGCAAGGACCGAGGCCATGCCGGCTTCGCCGAACTTGCCGTACGCGCCGGTCAGGTCCGGCCCGAGGGCACCCCCACCCAGGGCGCCGATACCGGCGATGCTGTGGCAGGCCAGGCATGGTGGGCCGCCATTGTCAAAGCGATTCGAACCCTCGAAGAGGCTCTTGCCGATGGCGGCATTCGGCTGGATTGGACCGGCAACGGGCTGCACCGGGTCCGGGTCGACCGCAGGGGCGGCACCGGACCCCAGATAGGCGACGAGGCTCGTTACCTCGAGATCGGTGAGGCTGAGGTTGGGCATCGGGATGTCGTTGAACTCGGCGAGCATGTCGACGGCGATCGGGTCACCCTCCGCCAGCATCAGGTCCGGTTCGGCAATCCACCGGGTCAACCAGGCTGCCTCCCGCCTGGTGCTGACCCCGTCAAGGTCGGGGCCGACCAGGGTTCCGCCACCGATCGTGTGGCAGGCAGCGCACTTCGCGCTGAAGACGGCCTCGCCCTGATCGGCCGTCTGCGCGGCCGCAGGGGTCAGCACAACCAACCACAAGCCTGCGGAGAAGGCGAGGATGACCGCAGGCAATCCCAGAAGACGACCTGCGCTGCTTGTAGCCGTCCACTTCACCTGTGTCACCCTCCTCTGTTGGTGAGTGCAGTCGGCCCCGTCTTCTACGTCAGCCCCATCATCGGGGCAGAGGGGTGGCGGGAGTAGGGACAAAAGTCCTGACCACGGGGGGGTGACACAGGTCACGGCTAGGTTGCGACGGTGATCGAATCTGCCGTTCAGATTCCCGTCGTGGACCTCCGTGGCGAGACGGCCACAACGGATCTCGACCATGCCTGGCGAAACGTCGGGTTCGTGTCCGTCGTGGGGCACGGGATCGGGCAGTCCCACTTCGAGGAGATGCGCTCGCTCCTCGTAGAGCTCTTCGCCCTCGACGATGAGGTGAAGCGGCGCTACAGGATCACACCCGACAACTACCGGGGTTTCATCCCGCTCGGCTTCTTCACCCCCAACCGTGGCGAGGTGACCGGTACGACGCCTGACGCGTACGAGGCCTTCAAGTTGCACTGGGAGTGCCCCGACGGCCACCCGGCTCTCACGGCCTGCCCCCTCTACGGCCGGAACCGGTGGGTACCGGAGGTCGACCGGATGGCAGGGGTCGTCTCCCGGTACTGGTCGGCATGCGACTCACTCGGCAGGACGCTCCTCGACGCAGTGGCATCGTCGCTCGGCGTACACGGCACCACCCTGCACGCCATGTTCGACGCTCCGCTCACCAACATGACGCTGATGCACTACCCGGCCATGCCGCCCGGGGCCGACTTCGGCATCCACCCCCACAGGGACACCAACATCTTCACCCTCCTTCATCCCGATCCGGTCGGTGGGCTCCAGGTGCAGGACCGTGACGGTGAATGGATCACGGTCGCCTGTCCACCCGACGCGATGGTCGTGAACGTCGGTGAGATGCTCGAACTCCTCTCCGGCGGGCACTTCGTCGCCACCCCTCACCGGGTGGTCAACCTGGGACCCGACCGCTATTCGTTCCCCTACTTCATGGTCCCGGACCACGACGTGGTCGTGGAACCGCTGGTGCCGCCCAGGCCCGGCTTCGAGACAGCGCCCATGCCGGTCGGCGAGTTGACCAACGAGGTATGGCGCACCAACTGGCCGGACGAGCTGCCCTCGGAAAGCGACTACGCCCTCGGCTCGCTCGGTCGCTGACAGCGCAGATTGCGCCTCGGATGTGGCACCTGCGTGCCCGGTGGTGGACGATTCCGGCATGGCGCAGGCTGAGGCGGTGGACTCCGGATCGACGGTCGAGCACTTCGACGTGCTGATCGTGGGCGCCGGCATCTCCGGCATCGGCGGCGCCTACCACCTCCGGCAGCAGTGCCCCGACAAGACGTTCACGATCCTCGAGACCATGGACGGGTTCGGTGGCACCTGGAAGACCCACACGTATCCGGGCATCCGGTCCGACAGCGACCTCTACACCTTCGGGTACCGGTTCAAGCCCTGGACCGGGCCGCCGATCGCCACCGCCGACGAGATCCTCACGTACATGGGCGAGGTGATCGACGACAACGACATCGACCGCCACATCCGCTACTGCCACACGATCTCGTCGGCCTCCTGGTCGACCGGGGACCGGCGCTGGACCCTCGAGGTGACCCGCACCGACACCGGGGAGCAGGTCCGGTTCACCGGCGACTTCCTGTGGATGTGCCAGGGGTACTACCGGCACAGCGCCGGCTACACCCCCGAGTGGGAGGGCGTGGACCGCTTCGGTGGCGAGATCGTGCACCCCCAGACGTGGCCCGAGGACCTCGACTATGCGGGAAAGCAGGTGGTTGTGATCGGTTCGGGGGCCACGGCCGCAACCCTCATCCCGGCGATGGCGGCCGACTGCGGGCACGTCACGATGCTGCAGCGTTCGCCGACCTACTTCGTCGCCCGGCCGAACAGCAACGAGTTGGCCGACACCCTCCGGGAACTCGACGTCCCCGAGGAGTGGACCCACGAGATCGTGCGCCGGAAGATCCTCCACGATCAGGAGCAGGTCGTGCGGCTCTCCGCCGAGTACCCCGACCTGGTCCGCGAGGAGTTGTTCAAGGGCATCCGGGAGGTCCTCGGCGAGGACTTCGACGTGAGCCCCCACTTCACGCCGTCGTACCCGCCGTGGCGGCAACGCCTGGCCCTGATCCCCGACGGCGACCTGTTCCACAGCTTCGCCGATGGCGACGCCTCGGTGGTGACCGACGAGATCGAGGAGTTCACCGAGACGGGCATCCGGTTGGTGTCGGGCGACCACCTCGAGGCCGACATCATCATCACCGCCACGGGGTTCGAGCTCAACGTGCTGGGCGACATCGACTTCTGCATCGACGACGAGCCGCTCGTCTTCTCCGACACCGTGGGCTACCGGGGGATGATGTTCACGGGCATTCCGAACATGGTGTGGGTGTTCGGCTACTTCCGGGCCAGTTGGACGCTGAGGGCCGACCTGGTCGCCGACTTCGTGTGCCGGCTGCTGCACCATCTGGACGACCGGAATGCCTCGATGGTGACGCCGGCGTTGCGCGACGAGGACGCCGACATGGACCTGCTGCCGTGGGTCGACCCGGAGGACTTCAATCCCGGCTACCTGATGCGCTCCATGCACCTGATGCCGCGGCAGGGGGTGCACGATCCGTGGCGCATGTCGCAGGACTACTGGGCCGACAGGGACACGATCCCCGTTGCCGACCTCGACGACGGCGCCCTCGTCTACGACTGAGGAGCCAACCGCTCAGGTCTCGAGGCGGGTGCGCAGCGACCACAGTTCGGGGAAGTAGCGGAACTCTGTGGTGTGGCGCAGCCATTCGACGCCAGTGGATCCGCCGGTACCCGGCTTGTAGCCGATGATGCGCGACACCAGCACGAAGTGGCGCCACCGGTACAGGGTCATCTGTTCGTCGAGGGCAACCAGGGTTTCGCCGAGCCGGTAGAGGTCGTTGCCGGTCCTCGGGTCGTCGTAGATGTCGAACCAGGCCTGTTCGACGCTCTGGTCGGGGGGATAGGGATCGGACCAGTCGCGGTCGAGCGCTCCGGGATCGATGGCGAACCCCCGGCGGTCGAGCATGGTGATGACCTCGTCGTAGAGGCTGGGGCTCTCGAGGGCCTCCTTCATGTGGGGCCACACGTGGGGGACGTTGCGGTGTGCGCTGGCCAGGTGACGGTCCTTGTTGCCGAGGATGAACTCGACGTGGCGGAACATGAACGACAGTTGGCCGGATGCCTGGTCGAGGTGGTCGCGGAACTGGTTGAAGCCTTCGGCGGACACGGTGGCGACCACGTCCCAGGTGTTGATCAGGAGCTTGGTGATCTCGAGCGAACGGTCGAGCACCAGCAGGGCGTCGTGGACCTGGTCGCCACGGATGAGGTGGCGGGCGTTGTGGAGTTCGAAGTGGAGCGACTTGAACAACAGCTCCTTGACCTGCCCCATGATGAAGAAGCACGTCTCGTCGTAGGCGTCGCTGCGGGGGTGCTGGAGGGTGAGCAGCAGGTCGATGCTCTGGTAGTCGATGTACGGGTTGCTGGTGTTGTCGAAGTCGACCCTGGGCGTGCCACCGGTCTCTTCGACGATCTCGGCCCGGCTGGTGTCGGTCGTGGTTCCCATCGGCCGCGGCTCGTTGCCTAGCGGAACCCCGGTCGGGTCGACGATGGTCGGGGTCTGTGGCTTGAACGTGGGCACTTCCGCCTCCTAGGACGAGCCGGACATCGATCCGTCAAGGAACGACGCTACTGCTCGCCCTATCGTCGAGGAGGGGTCGGCGAGGTCGAGGACCACGTCGAAGTGGTTGCGTGCCATGACCTCGAACGAGGTGCAGGTGGTCCCCGCGGCGTTCAGGAACTCGGCGAACCGCCGGCCCTGCTCCTTGAATTCGTCGGTCTCGACCTCGCCCCAGCACACGACGCTCGGGGGGAACCCGTGGATGGATGCGAGTGCGGGGCTGAGGGCGTTGGCATCGGCTGTGGTGAGGTCGAGGGCCTCGACGATGGAGGTCCCGACCAGGGGGCGCAGGTCGAAGACCCCCGAGATCAGCACGGTTGCGCTGGCCGGGCTTTCGGAAAGGGCGACCAGGGCGGCCAGATGCGCTCCCGCCGAACTGCCGGCCACGACGATGCGGCGGCGGTCTATGCCGACTTCGTCGGCGTGTTCGTGGAGCCAGCCGACGGCCTTTCGGCATTCAGCGACGATCTCGTAGAGCGTCGCCTTCGGAGCGAGCGTGTATCCGATGGCGGCGAATGCGACGCCCCGGTCGACCCATGCCGGGGCGACGAAGGCGGAGTCTTCCTTCGAGAGTTCCTGCCAGTAGCCGCCGTGGATGAACACCAGCAGCGGTGGCGGCTCACCGGTACCCGCCGGCAGGAACAGGTCGAGGTGATTGGACCGTGCCGGACCGTAGGAGTACTCCTGCCAGCGGTCGACCGTTGCCCGCGCCACGGCGCTGCGGTCCCGGTATTCGGCAAGATGGGTGCTGTAGTCGCCGCCGATGCAGGAGCTGGGCGAGTAGGCCACCTCCCGCTCGGCTGGGGTCATTGCCTGCCAGTTGGCACCCTCGTCGCCTTGGTCCACGGCCAGTTGCTAACAACCCGGGGGGCGATGCGCCAGCCCACGAGGACGAACGGGGCCCGGCCCGCCCCTATCCTCAGCCCGTGCCTTCCGGACGGATCGACGAGGAAGTGATCGCTGCTTTCGCTGCCGACGGGGCGGTGTGCCTGCGTGGGCTGTTCGCCGACTGGGTGGACGTGCTGGCCGCTGGGGTGGCCCGCAACGAGGCCGAGCCGAGCGAGTTCTTCGACGACAACGGCACTGCCGACGACCCCGGTCGGTTCTGGGACGACTACTGCAACTGGCAGCGCATCCCGGAGTACGAGCGCTTCGCCTTCGAATCCGAGGCGGGGGTGGTTGCCGCCGAGTTGATGCGGTCCGGGACGGTGCAGCTGTTCCACGAGCACGTGCTGGTCAAGGAACCGGGGGCGCCGCGCCACACGCCCTGGCACAGTGACTCCCCGTACTACTTCGTCGAGGGCCCGCAGACGGTCAGCATCTGGATCCCGCTCGACCCGGTGCCCCTGGAGTCGACCCTGCGGTTCATCCGCGGCTCGCACCTCTGGGACGCAGCGGTCCATCCGGTGAGTTGGACGACCGGCGACGGCTTCTACGGCGACGAGACGACCGACAGCGGGGACTTCCAACCGGTACCCGATCCGGATGCAGAGCCCGAGCGGTACGACATCCTCGAGTGGGCGGTGGAACCGGGCGACGCAGTGGCGTTCCACTTCGACACCGTGCACGGCGCCCGGGGTTCGACGAACCTGCGGCGGGCATTCTCCCTGCGGGTCGTGGGTGACGACGCCCGCTACGTGCAACGCCGGGGCCGCACCTCGCCGCCGTTCGACGGCCATGACATGGTGGACGGCCAGCGCCTCCGCGAGGACTGGTTCCCGATGCTCCCCGTCGGTTGACCGGGATGGGCATGGGCTGAGCCTCGGAAGCTGCAAAGGCCCGGTCGTGGCGACCGGAAGACGACCGCCAGGGCGGCCCTACAGCGGTGGTGTATGTACCGTGAACCCCATGGCCCCGTTTGCTCCCGAGACGTTCCCCCGGCCGGTCGACCCGGAGATCCTCACCGCCTTCGACAATGTGTGGGACGGGCTCGCAGGTCCCGGCACGTGGTGGACGGCCGCCGAACGGGTGGCAATCGTCGCGGCAACCCGGACGTCGGTGCCGCTCCCGTTGGGGGAGGTCACCCCAGATCCCGGTGGGCTCTCCGGCATTGTCGGTCCCGACGGCCTGTCGGCGCTGACACGCGAGGTAGTCCGACGCCTGGCGGTCGACGCCGGACGCATCACAGGGGACTGGGCCGCCGTTGTTGTCGACCGGCTGGGTCCGGGCCGCTATGTGGAGATGGTCGCGCTGGTCGTCCAGACGGTGCCCATCGACCTGCTCTGCGACCTGTTGGGTCGGCCCCACCAGGATCTGCCGACTCCCAGAGCGGGTGATCCGTCGCAGGTTGTTCCCGACGGACTCGGTCAGGAAGGGGCGTTCGTCCCGTGGGCCGTCGGCGCCTGGTTCGGACCCAACGTGGCCCGGGCGCTGTCCTACGTGCCTGACGACAATGCACGCCGCATGGAAGTAGTGATGAGCATGTACAGCGGCGGCCAACACTTCGGGGAGATGGTGTGGCAGCACCGGCCCCTCAGTCGCCCCCAGGTCGAACTGATCGCCGCCCGCACGTCGGCCATCAACGAGTGCTTCTATTGAGCATCGTCCCACGTACTGCTGCTCGGTTCGAGTAGCGATGCCATCGACACGGACGCCGACCTGAGCGGAGCGGTGGGAGGGGCCACGGGGAGCATCCCCCACGGAGGGTTGCTCGTGTCCTACGCCGAGGCGGCCAACCGTGACCCGGCAGCCGCCCGGGCCTTGGACGACGAGCTAATCGCCGCCGTTGGTGAGGACGGGCTGGTAGATGCCGCTGTGATCGTGGCCGTCTTCAACGGTCTGGTCCGTTCTGCTGACGGCATCGGGATACCGCTCGACGACGCGGTACTGGCCGCCACCGTCGACGCGCGGGCCACGCTCGGTTTCGATGGGTACCTCGGAGCTGCCAACAGCACCCGCTGAAGACCGTGGTCACCTTGTAGGGAAATAGAAGGTGTCTCGTCCGCTGGACTCCCGACAGTTGATCGTGCTACTCGAATCAGGCACTCACGTATGGCGAGATTGTCGATCAACCCACCGGGGCGAGACGGTGCCCACCACCCTCGGAACGGTTCGACCAGATCACATGAGTTCAATCGTGGGGAAGTTGAGGATTACCGTGAAGTCATGGTCCGGCTCCAAAACAAGGGGGACACATCCTGACCACGCGGATCGATCACTTCATGTACGCCGTGGCTTCGCTGGACGAAGGCATGGAATGGGCAGCGGACACGTTCGGGACACCAGCCGCTTATGGCGGAGAGCATGTGGGTCTCGGCACACGCAACGCACTTCTGTCCCTCGGATCCACCTATCTCGAGATCATCGCACCCGACCCGGCACAGTCCCGGGAAGGTAACGCCGGCGCACAGTTCGCCAACTTGACGAGCGGTGGCATGGTCACCTGGGCGGCCGAAGGCGATCTCAACGCCATTGCCCAGAAACTGGAATCGGCTGGCGTATCGACTCAGGGGCCCAATCGCACGCAGCGCAAGACGGAATCGGGTGACCTCCTCGTGTGGGATCTGTTGTTCCCCATCGGGAGTCCGCACGGTGGGCACATGCCGTTTTTCATCGATTGGCTCGAGTGCGCCAATCCGAAAGACACCAATCCCATCGGGGGTGAGTTCAGGGCGTTGGCCATCACGACGCCCGACGCCGATGATCTCGCAGGCACCCTGCGCGCCATCGATCTCGACATCGCGGTGTCTACAGGGCCACCGGCACTATCCGTCACGATTGACTCGCCTCGAGGCGAAGTGGTGCTCGCGAGCACAGATGAGACCTCACACATGCAGTTCGGTGGCATCCGTTGAGGCTCCCGGAGGTAGGTCTGCCCCATGCCCATCCCGGCGGGGTGTGGGTCTTTTCGAATGGTTGTTCAAATCGACGTTCTTTCCTCCGCCACCAATGCAGAGGGCCGGCCTCGAAAGACCGACCCTGACCTGCGGCTTCTTGGTGGCGGGGGCAAGATTTGAACTTGCGACCTTCGGGTTATGAGCCCGACGAGCTACCAGACTGCTCCACCCCGCAGCGAAGAGGCTAACGGTCGGGCCGGTCAGCGCCTACCCCGCGACGAGTCGCTCCGGCAGGCGTTCCAGCACCTCGAGGCAGGCGACCAGGTCGACGACCTCGACGAACTCGTCGGAGCGGTGGGCGACGCCGATGTCGCCGGGGCCCCACACGACCGACGGGATTCCTGCCGCCTGGTAGAGGCCCGCCTCGGTGCCGTAGGCGACCACGCCCACCGGCGGGTCGCCGCCCAGCAGCGACCGCATCAGGTCGACGGCCGGGGAGGTGTCATCCCATTCGAGGCCGTCGATCTCGCACACGACCTCGGTCTCGATCGACGCCTCCGGGTGCACCGTGCGCATCTCGGCCAGCAGTTCCGCTTCGACCTCGGCCATGCGGCCCCTGACGAACCCGGCGTCGCTGCGCTGCACCGGGCGCATCTCCCACTCGAACGAGCACTCCCCGGCGACGGTGCAGCGGGCCAGCCCCCCGGCCACGACGCCGACGTTCGTCGTGGTGTGGACGGGCTCGAAGCGGCTGTCGGTGGGTGCACGGTCGGCCAGGTCTTCGGCCAGGCCCAGCAGTCCGCCGATCCAGCGGGTGGCGTGGTGCACGGCGCTCACGGCCTCGGCCGGGCGTGAGCTGTGCCCGTCCATGCCGGTGACGGTGGTCGTGTACTCGTAGCAGCCCTTGTGGGCGCCGACTACCTGCAGGCCGGTGGGCTCGCCGACGATGGCGGCGGCCGGCCGGGGGGCATCGGCCAACGAGTCGATCAGCACCGGGGCGCCGTGGAAGCCGTCCTCCTCGTCGTAGGTGAGGGCGAGGTGTACCGGTAGGGCCAGGTCGAGCGCCGCCCACCGGGGGGCGAGGGCCAGCACGCAGGCCACGAACCCCTTCATGTCGGCCGTGCCCCGCCCGTAGATGCGATCGTCGCGACGGGTGGCGACGAACGGCGGCGACGTCCAGTCGTCGGGATCGACGGGCACGACGTCGCTGTGGCCGGCCAGCATGATCCCGCCGTCGACCACCGGGCCGATCGTGGCGAACAGGTTGGCCCTGGTGCCGGTGGCGTCGTGGCTGAGCCGGATGTCGGAGGCCACGCCGTCGAGGCGGTCGACCACCCAGGCGATGAGGTCGACGTTGGGAGTGAGCGCCACCGACGGGAACGCCACCAGGTCGTCGAGGATCCCGAGGGCGTCGTCCAACAGCGGGTGACCACTCACGGCTTGACGAACATTTCGCGCGGATAGTTCGCCAGGGTCTCGGCCGGACCCTCGTCGGTTATGACGAGGCTCTCGGTGATCTCGAGGCCCCAGTCGTCCATCCAGAGGCCGGGCATGAAGTGGAAGGTCATGCCGGACACGAGGATCGACTCGTCGGTCGGTCGGAACGAGATGGTGCGCTCACCCCAGTCGGGTGGGTAGCTGATCCCGATCGGGTAGCCGCAACGGCCCTCCTTGTGGATGCCGTACCGCTCCATCGTGTCGTAGAGGGCGTTGGCCACGTCGCAGGCCCGGTTGCCGGCCCGGGCGGCCTCGAGCCCGGCCTCGAGCCCCTCGATGAGCGCCCTTTCGGCCTCGAGCATGGCGGGCGGAGGGACACCGAGGTACACGGACCGGCACAGCGGCAGCTGGTAGCGGCGGTGGGCGCCGGCGATCTCGAAGAAGGTGCCGGCGTCGCGCTCGAACGGCTTGTCGTCCCAGGTGAGGTGCGGAGCAGAGGCGTCGGCACCGGTCGCGAGTATCGGCACGAATGCGGCGTAGTCGCCGCCGAACTCGTCTGTGCCCGTCATGGCGGTGCGGTAGATCTCGCCGACCAGGTCGCACTTGCGCATGCCGGGTTCGATCAGCTCGCGGACCCGGTCGTGCATGAGTTCGACGATGCGGGCTGCGCGCCGCATGTAGGTGAGTTCCTGCTCGGACTTGACGCCCCGCTGCCAGTTGACGAGGCCCGTGGCATCGACCACCTCGACGTCGGGCAGGGCCGCCACGAGGTTCTGGTGGGCGGCGGCCGAGTAGTAGTAGTTGTCGAGTTCCACGCCGACCCGGCCGGACCCGAGGCCCAGATCACACAACAACCCGCCCAACTGGCCGAAGGCGTGGCGCTCGGTCGACATGACGTGGTCGTCGGAGTAGTCGAGGATGCGGGACCCGTCCATGTAGACGGTTCGGCGGGCGCCGTTGGCGTCCATGCGTCGACCCCACCACCACGGCTCACCGTCGGGCCCGACGACCACCGCCTGGGGCGTGTAGAAGGACCAGCCGTCGTAGCCGGTCAGCCAGGACATGTTCGACGGGTCGGCGGCGACCATGACGTCGACGCCGGCGGCGTCCATTGCCACCCGGACCTTGGCGAGTCGTGCCGCGTACTCCTCGCGGCTGAACGGGAGCTCCACGTCCGGCATCGACACAACGTAGTGGTCGTGCCATGCGGGCGGAATGGCCCGGAGGCAATAGCGTCCGCACCATGGCAGGGCTCACCGACTCCCAGGTGGCGCAGTACCGCGAGCAGGGCTGGCTGGCGCCGATCGACGTACTGACCGCTGACGAGGCAGCAGACGCACTTGCCGACCTCGAGGCGGCCGAGGCCGACTTCCCCGACGACGTCCACGCCGAGAACCGCAACAACGCACACCTGGTGCTCCCGTTCCTCGCCGACCTGGCGGTGCACGAGATCGTGGTGGACTGCGCCAGGTCGCTGGTCGCCGATCCTGTCGCTCTGTCGAGTTCGGTGTTGTTCATCAAGGAGCCACACACGGGCTCCCACGTGACCTGGCACCAGGACGCCACCTACATGGGGCTTGAACCCGACGACTTCGTCACGGCATGGATCGCGCTGACGCCGAGCACCACCGAGAGTGGCTGCGTGTCGGTGATCCCCTGCACACACCGTCGGGGGATTCTCGAGCACACCGACACGTTCGGTGCCGACAACATCCTGACGCGGGGCCAGTACGTGGACGTCGACGACTCGGCAGCGGTCGACCTCGTCCTGGCTCCGGGCCAGATGTCACTGCACCACCCCCACCTGGTCCACGGCTCGCAGCCCAACCGGTCCAACGACCGGCGGGTCGGCGTGGCGTTCCAGTCGTACCTAGGGGCCGGCGTGCGCCCGGCCCGTGGTGAGCACCATGTGATGGCGCTCGGCGACCGCCCCATCGACCCGGCATTCCACACGGTCCCTGCACCGACCGCCCGGTGCACGCCGGAGGCCCGCTCCACCCGCCGCATCGTCAACGACGCCTTCGCCGACATCCTGTACGAGGGCGCCGAGGTCCGGCGCCGGCTCTGACCCCCGGGGGTTGACCGGTTGCCGTTGCCGGGGCACGCTGTCGCCGCTCCAGTTGCCCGCATTGCCTGAACGAGGTATTCGATGCCGATCCACTTCACCCCCGACGAGATGCAGGGCCGCAAGGACCGGGCCGCTGCGGCGATCGCCGGTGCAGGCCTCGACGCCCTGCTCATGTTCAAGCAGGAGTCGATGTACTGGCTGACCGGCTACGACACGTTCGGCTTCGCCATGTTCCAGTGCCTGGTGATGACTGCCGACGGTCGGATCGCCCTGCTCAACCGGGCCCCCGACTACGGGACGGCGCTCTACACGTCCGACATCACCGATGTCCGGACCTGGGTCGACGTCGAGGGCGTGAACCCGGCGGTGGACCTGCGGGCCGTGCTCGACGACATGGGCCTCGCCGGCAGCCGGGTCGGCATCGAGATCGACTCGTACGGCCTCAAGGCCTCGAACTGGCTGCTGCTGGAGGCGGAGCTCGACGGGTTCCTCGCCTGGACCGACGCCTCGACGCTGATCCAGGAGGTGCGCCGCACAAAGAGCCCTCAGGAGTTGGCGTACGTGCGGCGGGCCGCCGAGTTGGCCGACGATGCCTGGGACGAGGCGGTGCGCCTGGCCGGACCGGGCGTCGACGAGGCCGAGATCCTGGCGGCGATGCAGGGGGCGGTGTTCCTCGGGGGCGGCGACTATGCCGGCAACGAACTGATCATCGGGTCGGGCCCGGGTGCGCTCATGGTTCGCTACACGACGGGACGGCGGCGGCTCGACGACGACGACCAACTCACGCTCGAGTGGTGCGGAGTACAGCGCCGGTACCACGCGGCGATGATGCGCACGATCCTCGTAGGCGAGCCCGATCCGGTGCAGGTCGACATGCACCGGGCGTGCGAGGAGGCACTGCTGGCCTGCGAGGACACCGTCCGGCCGGGCGCAACCCTGGGCGACGTCTTCGGCACCCACGCCGGGGTGCTCGACGCCGCCGGCTACCGGAAGCACCGCCTCAATGCCTGCGGCTACGGCATGGGCGCTGTCTACGCCCCGGTCTGGACCGATCCGCCGATGCTCTACGAGGGCAACCCGCTCGAGTTCGAGGCGAACCACACCTTCTTCCTGCACATGATCCTGCTGAACCACAGGGACCAGAAGGCCATGACGCTCGGGCACTCGGTGGTCGTGACCGACACCGGGTGCGAACGCCTCAGCCGGTCAAGCCTCGACCTCGTCCTGGCCTGAACGACCTGCGCTGCGCGTGCTGCGTTCGATGGTCTGGGCGCCCTTGCCGGGGTTGAAGATGTCGGTGGGGTCGAGGGCGGCCTTGACGGCCCGCAGGAGGTCGAACTCGACCTGCGACTTCTGACCGGGGAGGCGGGCGAGCAGGTCCTGGCCGATGCCGTGCTCGGCACTGATCGTGCCGCCCAGTTCCCAGATCACCTCGTCGACGGCGGCGGTGACGGACCCGACCAGGTCCGGGGCCAGGCGTCCGCCGTGTTCGAGGGAGGGCAGCACGTAGACGTGGAGGTTGCCGTCGCCGAGGTGGCCGAACGAGAAGGTGACCGCCTCGGGGCCACAGAGCCGGGCGGCGACGGCCTCGACCGAGCGCTGGAACTCGGGGATCCGGTCGATGGGGACGGCGGCGTCGAACTTGGCGCCCCGGCTGTCGAGGAGCATCTCGGGCGGGAGCTCGTGGCGCAGCTTCCAGAGGTTGGCCTCCTGCGAGGCGGTCTCGGCGACGACGGCGTCGGTGGCGTAGCCGCTCTCGACGGCCTCGGTGAGGAAGCGGGTGACCGTGTCGGTGACGGGCTCGCTGCCGCTGAACCGGGCCAGCAGGTACCACTCGGCCCGGGTGTCGATCGGTCGGACCACGTCGAGGACGTCGACGGCCACGCCCACGCCCATCTCGGGGACCAGTTCGAAGGCGGTCAGGCCGCCGGGGTCGATCGAGCGGGCCAGGCCGTAGAGGTCGGTGACGTTGTCGAGGTCGGCGAGGGCGGCGAAGAGCGACCTGTGGTGTGGCATCGCCGGTTGGAGCTCGAGCACCGCCCTGGTGACCACGCCGAGCGTGCCCTCGGCGCCGATGAAGAGGTGCTTGAGGTCGTAGCCGGTGTTGTCCTTGCGCAGGGCCCGCAGTCCGTCGAAGACGCGGCCATCGGCGAGCACCGCCTCGATGCCCAGCACGTGGTGGCGGGTGTTGCCGTAGCGCAGCACGTTGAGGCCGCCGGCATTGGTGGAGATGGCGCCGCCGACCGTGGCGGTGCCGCGGGCGCCCCAGTCCATCGCCAACTGCCGGTCGACGGTGGCGGCCGCCTGCTGGACCTGCTCGACGGTGCAGCCGGCCTCGGCGGTGACGGTGAACCGGGCGGGGTCGACGGAGGTGATCCGGTTGAGGCGGGTGGTGAGCAGCAGCACCGACGCCCGGCCGTCGGGTGCTGCATCGATCGGGACCGATCCGCCGGCGAGGCCGGTGTTGCCGCCCTGGGTGACGACGACAGCGCCATGCCGTGCACACGAGCGCACCACCTCCTGGACGCCGTCGACCGTGTCGGGTCGGGCGACGAGCACCGGGGTGCCCGAGTAGATGCCACGCCAGCCGGTGAGCACCGACCCGGCGTCGGCCGGATCGAGCCATCCCCTCGGCCCCAGGGCAGTCTGGATGTCGGCAACCAGCGATTCGGTCATGTCCGGGTCCCCATGGTTCGCCGAGTGTAGGGCGCTGCCCGGAGCCGGGGTCAGGCGACAGTGGGGTAGCCGGCTGCTTCGGCGGCGGCGAGGAACTGTTGCGGACAGGCACGGTGCTCGCAGCCGTCGAAGAGGCCATCGGCCCCCTGGCCTGACTACCGGCCGGCGGGTTTCGGAACGCGTCCGATCCCGCCGCGGTACGGTCGACGGATGACCGGTGGGCTCTTCTCCGACTACGACCGGGGCGGGTTCTTCGACGAGGCCATCGACGACGACGGACACGCCCGCCACGGCTACGGGCCGGTCGTCGACTGGTTCGACGACCTGACGCCCGGGAACCTCGACTACCACGCCTCGCTGCGCGACGACGTGCTGCGCACCCGGGGCATCACGTTCACCGTCTACGGCGAGTCGTCGGGCATCGAGCGCACGTGGCCGATGGACCTGTTCCCGAGGATCATCCCGGCCGACGAGTGGGCGCACCTCGAGCGGGGCCTGGCGCAGCGCGTGAACGCCGTGAACCGGTTCCTCGAGGACCTCTACGTCGGCGAGCAGGCGATCCTCGAGGACGGTGTGGTGCCGCGCTGGCTGGTGATGTCGTCGGACGGGTTCGAGCGGGAGGCGTTCAACATCGCGGTGCCGAACGGGGCCCGCTGCCTTGTGTCGGGGATCGACATCGTGCGGGGCGACGACGGCCGGTTCCTGGTGCTCGAGGACAACCTGCGGAACCCGTCGGGCGTGAGCTACGTGCTGGAGAACCGGGCGACGATGGCCCGGGTGCTGACCGGTGCGTTCGCCGAGATGGGGATCCGCTCGGTCGACGACTACGGGCGGTCGCTGCTGTCGGCGCTACGCAACGCCGCCCCTCCTTCGGCCGGCGACGACCCTGTGGTGGTGGTGCTGACGCCGGGCATCTTCAACTCGGCGTACTTCGAGCATGCGTTCCTGGCCCGACAGATGGGGGTCGAACTCGTCGAGGGCCGGGACCTGGTGGTCGACGACAACGTGGTGACGATGCGCACCACCGGCGGGCTGCGCCGGGTCGACGTGATCTACCGGCGCGTCGACGACCAGTTCCTCGACCCGGTGGTGTTCGAGAAGTCGTCGACGCTGGGGGCGCCGGGGATGATGGCTGCGGTGCGGGCCGGCACGGTGACGCTCGCCAACGCCGTGGGCAACGGGGCGGCCGACGACAAGGCCGTCTACCCGTATGTGCCCGAGATGATCCGCTACTACCTGGGCGAGGAGCCGCTGATCGACAACGCCCCCACCTATGTGCTGTGGGACGCCGACCAGCGGGCGGAGTCGGTGGCCCGGGCCGACGAGTTGGTGTGGAAGCCGGTGGCGGAGTCGGGCGGCTACGGGATCGTGATCGGGCCGTCGGCGTCGGACGAGGAACTGGCGGACGTCCTGGCGAAGGTCGAGGCCGACCCGCGGGGGTGGATCGCCCAGGAGGTGGTGCAGCTCAGCCGGGTGCCGTCGTGCGTCGAGGGTGGGCTCGAGGGTCGCCACGTCGACCTGCGTCCGTTCGTGCTGACGGGTGCGTCGATCGAGGTGCTGCCGGGTGGCCTGACCCGGGTGGCGATGCGCAAGGGGTCGCTGATCGTGAACTCGTCGCAGGGCGGTGGGTCGAAGGACACCTGGGTGCTCGAGGATCAGCCGGGCTCGCACGATCCGGGAGCAGGTGGCTTCTGATGCTGGCCCGTCACGCCGAGAACCTGTTCTGGGCCGGCCGCTACCTGGAGCGGGCCGAGGACACGGCGCGCATCCTCGATGCGACGCAGCACGCCACGATCATCCGCCCGGATGCCGCCGAGCAGTGGGGCGACCTGCTGACGGTGCTGCGGGTGGCGGAGGAGTTCGCCGAGACGGACCGCCCGGTGGGATGGCAGGAGGTGAGCGGGTTCCTGGTCGCCGATTCCGACAACCGCGGATCGGTGGTCTCAGCGGTGCGGACGGCCCGGGAGAACCTGCGCAGCGTGCGTGAGCAGATCCCGTCGGAGGTGTGGGAGACGACCAACCGGTTCCACCTCGAGTTGGTTGAGCGTGACCTGGCCGACGAGTTGGCGGGCGAGCCGTACACGCTGTTCCAGTTGGTGAAGAGCCGCTGCGAGGCGGTGGCGGGCACGATCGAGCAGAACATGCCGCGGAGCGACGGCTACCGGTTCCTCAACGTGGGCGTGCAACTCGAGCGTGCCCTGATGACGTCGCGGCTGTTGAGCATCCGTTGGGGTCACCTGGCGTCGCGGAGTTGGGACGATGCGCTGCTGACGCTGTCGTCGGTGTCGGCGGTGGAGGCGTTCCGGCGGGCGCACCAGCCCACGACCGATCCGGTGCGGATCTCGTCGTTCCTGTTGCGCGATGCGTTGTTCCCCCGGTCGGTGCTCTACTGCCTGACGCGGGCCGAGAAGTTGCTGGAGAACGTGGTGGACCGGGCGCCGGGGCGGGGCAGCACCGAGACGGTTCTGGGGCGGGTGCGGTCGACCCTCGAGTTCGCCGACCTCGACGCCGGGTTGGTAGACGTGCCGGCTTTCTGTACCGAGTTGGACGACGGGATCCGCAGCGTGGCCGACGCGATGGGCAAGCAGTACTTCCGCAGCGGTGTTCCGTTTGACATGCACCCGCAGGCGTCGACCGTGCCGATCGTCGGCCGGAGGTAGGTGCCATGAGACTGGACATCCGCAACCGCACGCTGTTCCGGTACGACGCTCCGGTTGCAGAGTCGCACAACGAGGTGCGGGCGTGTCCGGTCTCGGACCACCGCCAGAACCTGGTCGCCTACCGATTGAGCGTGTCGCCGGCGTCGCGGGCGCTGGCCTACAGCGACTACTGGGGCAACCGGGTCGACGCCTTCGGTGTTCGTGAGCCGCACCTGTCGCTCGAGATCGTGGCAGAGGCGGCGGTCGACACGTTCGAGGCGCCGCCCCGGCCTGGCCCGTGTGCGTGGGAGGCGTTGGCGGAGCCGTGGTTCCGGGACCGGCACCTCGAGTACCTGGAGCGGACGCCGCACGTCGAGTGGGGGTCGGGGGTCGAGGCTGCGGGCCGGGAGGCTGTGGCGGCCGACGATGTGGTGGCCACGATCGTCGGGGTGCACGACCTGGTGCGGGAGCGACTCGGGTACGAGGCGGGGTCGACCCACATCGGGATCGCGGTCGAGGACGTGCTGTCGGCGGGCACGGGTGTGTGCCAGGACTTCGCCCACCTGGCGGTGGCGTTGTGCCGGTCGGTCGGGGTGCCGGCCCGGTATGTGTCGGGCTACCTGTTCACGTCGTCGGACCGCACCGGCGAGGACGTCGTGGGAGACATCGTGCATGTGCAGACGCATGCCTGGTTCGAGGCGGCGGTGCCGGGGTGGGGCTGGCTGGCGTTGGATCCGACGAACGGCCGGGAGGTCGGGGTGCGCCACGTCAAGATCGGCCACGGCCGCGACTATGACGATGTGCCGCCGCTGCGGGGTTCGATCGCGGGGGCCGCGGAGGCGGAGGCGGAGACGAGCGTCGAGATCCGTCGCATGGACCCGACCCAGCAGGCGGCGGTGGTGCAGCCGCCGGTCACGATGACCCGGTTCGACCGCCCGCTTGTTCCGTCACAACAGCAACAACAACAGCAGTAGGCGGGGGCTGGTTCAGTCGTCGTATCCGGGGATGCAGCGCTCCATGATGTCGACGTCGAAGTAGTTCTCTCGGGGGCCGGTCAGCCTCAAGACCTCGAAGCGGACGACGTCTGCTTCGGTGAGGCCATCGGTGAAGCAGTCGACGTTCCCGATCCCGTATGCGTTGCCCTGCATCCAGACCTTTTCGACGAGGTCGGCGCAGGTGGCGACCGGATCGACGACGGCGTGTGCGTCCTCGACGCTCATCGGCAGCCGGATGTCGCCGATGAAGTCGATCGTCGCACCGAATCCCATCGCGACCATCATCTCGGTGACGATGCAGAGTGCCTCGTCTTCGCTCAGGTAGGGGCCGTAGACGGGGATTTCCTGGCGGTTCTCGACGAAGAGGTCGGCGAACTCCTTCAGTGCATCGACGGTTTCTGCGCTCAGGTCATTGTCGAGTGCCTCGGCGGCAGCCGCTTCGGCCTCGTCCGGTTCGAGCCCCCGGGTCTCGTAGAGGTCGACGAGTTCGTCCTCGACCGCAGCGGCCACGTCGAGCGTGGTGGTGGTCGTGGTGGTGGTGGTCGAAGTGGAGGTCGTGGAAGTGGTCGCCGCGACGGCTCGGTCCTCGTCGCTGGAACCGCAGGCGACGGTGCCGGCCAGAAGGGCGAGGGCCAGGCCGAGGGAACGGAAGGTGCTCATCGGAGGACCCACTTCCTGTCGAACTCGGAGAGGGTGCCGACGAGCCTTCCGAGGTGCTTCCGGTCGACGACCACCTCGTCGTCGCCGATGATCGAATTGCCGGTGAGGCCGGCGGGCTCGGGGTCCTGGAGGCGGCGGCCGCGGCCCTCGGCGTTGTTGCCGAAGGCGGGGCGAATGACCACGTAGTCGTCGTGGACCTGGGTGACGACGGCCGGCCGGCGCTTGGCGGAGCGGTCCGGTCCGAGGGCTTCGTCACGTGCGCCGAATGACACCAGCGCCCAGGCGACCACGCCGGGTTCGAGGTTGAGCGTGTCGGGCGGGATGTAGGGCTCGCCGTCGACGAGGACCAGCGGCTCGGGCTCCGGCTCGGGTGGGCCGACCAGTTCGATCGTGGAGCCCTTTCGACGGACCTGCATCTCGACGGTCTGTGCGTTCACCCAGCCCAGATTGACGAGGTGTTCGGGAACCGGCAGCGTCTCGCCCCCGTCGGCGGGCCGCCAGAACCACTCGTCCTTCCTATTGGGGCCGGAGACGACCACCTTCTCGAGTCGGGTGGCCATCAGCGCGACGCTTCTCTCATACCTCCCGAGTCTCCCCCACCTGTGACACCGGGTGTCGGCGGGTCAGTC
>Ga0207990_1000615_pt1 | contig 20269 bp, 16 predicted proteins | sample ETNtaG_8_FD_185780 | JGI IMG/M metagenome (GOLD analysis project Ga0207990, IMG submission 185780) | Marine microbial and viral communities from oxygen minimum zone, Eastern Pacific Ocean - ETNP201406SV75 (SPAdes) (version 2) | ecosystem: Environmental > Aquatic > Marine > Oceanic ...
GGTTGCTGCAGCACTGTCGTCAGTGGTGTTGGAATCAGTCGCCCCAGGGTCGGCGGTGGCGGGGTCCAGCCACTCGACGATCTGGGCGGCGCTCTGGGGCCGATCGGCGGGGTTCAGTATCAGCAGCCGGTCGATGATCTGTAGAAAATCTCTGGAAAAATAGCTTTTTCCTGCTTCAATCGCCGGGATGAGCGGGTCGTCGATACCCTGGTCAGACGCCTGCAGCCGGGTGTCCGCACTCGGTGGTGTAGATCGAGCTATGCCCTGGTAGCAGATCGCGCCAAGAGCATAAAAGTCAGTCCAGCGGCCAAGTTGCCCGCGGAAGCTGGTTAACTCGGGTGCGCGATAGTCGGCTGCTTCGGATTCGCTTGCTTGCGGGTAATGCAACTTGTCGGTATTGAATCCGCAGATAACCAACTTGTCCTCATCAGAGAGCAGTATGCGTTTTGGCGTTAATTCGAGGTGAAGTGCGCCAGCATCGTGGGCCGCGTCGAGATAGGTTAGGGCAGAATAGAGCATCGTCTTCAGTGATGCTTCGGGCAGCCGCTGGCGGGTCTTAAGCAAGTCGGCAAGCGATGCGCGTGGCTTTAGTTCCACCGCGTACCAGGCAGTATCGTTTTGTTCCTGGTAGTGTACGACGCGGCCAGGATGGTCAATCTGGCTTAGCACTCTGGCAAGTAACAGGAATTCGCTTAGGCCCTGTTCGTAGTCGGTGTTGAAAGTTTCCGCACACAGCAGTAAGGAGATTCCGTCATAGTCACGCAATGCGAACTGATGAGGAAAGAACTCCTGTACCAGGGCAGCACCATCGTTGGCAGCATAGGTGAAGCCGTTATCAGTTTCAGCGAGCACCCGGGTGATCTGGTAATCGCCCAGCCGGGTACCAGTGGCAAGTGGTGCGGGGGAAAGTTTTTCGGAGCCTTCCGCCTGGGTTGAGTCACCCGGGCGGTGATGCAAACGCTGGTCAACAGTCACGTCAACTGGCCACTAACAGGTTGTAGAAAGGAACTACCTCTGCTGGATACTGTCGTGGCATCCAGTTCACTACTTTGATGCTGTACTTGTCGAGTCGTGCGCCCAGTGTCGCCTCCAAGCGTGCTTTTTGTCAGCAGTTTGTTGGTCACCACCCGCTTCCCGGTTAGGTCCGGCTCTCATTCCCGGGCCGAGGAGCGGCCGCTTCAGTCTAGTTGCCGCTTGGACCCATATGATACCCGCCTTTGCCGGTTTTTAACAGGTTAATCACAGGCCGGTTCAACTTCTGTTGGCACTTGTCAAGGTCGCAGTCACCCGGAGCTGGGGGGCAGTTCTGAGCCATAGCTGACCTTACGCAGACCCTTCCCAGCACCCTCTCACTAGACCAGGGCGGGGTGCAATACGGTTTGCCGCCAGGGGCGATGGAGAGTCTGCGCGAGTTGGTCGGGTCCAACTTTGCTGGGATTGCAGTTGCCGGGCCATATCAGTCAATTTATGACTGAGAATTGTGCTTAGTACCCGATCGAGCCTCACTCGAGCAACGCGCCGATCCGCTCCAGTGCTGCCTGGATGTTTTCTATATTGTTGGCATAGGAGAAACGGATAAACCCTTCTCCCAGCCTGCCGAAACTGGTGCCCGCAACCGTCGCCACACCAGCCTCTTCCAGTAACCGGCTCTGCAGCGCCCGGGCGTCCAGGCCCGTGCCAGCGATGTTCGGGAATGCATAAAACGCACCACCGGGCATCCGGCAACGGAACCCGGGAAGTGCGTTGAGGCCATTGACGATAGCTCGCCGCCTTTCGTCAAACGCATCGACCATTGTAGTGACGGGTTCCTGGGGGCCCTCAAGAGCCGAGATGCCGGCGTACTGGGCCGCCGCGTTGACGCAGGAGTGGCAGTTGACTGCCAGCCGGGTGGCGCCTTCGACCAGTGCTTCGGGCCAGACTGCGTAGCCCATCCGCCAGCCAGTCATGGCGTAGGTCTTGCTCCAACCATCGAGCAGGATGAGTCGGTCGGCAAGTTCGGGGAAGGTCAGCAACGAGACATGCTTGTGGCCTTTGTAGGTGATCCGCGAGTAGATTTCATCGCTCAGCACCGCCACATGAGGATGTTCGGCAAGGCCTGCGACGAGCCTGTCAATTTGATACTTTGGTACGGCACCGCCAGTAGGATTGGCGGGTGAATTGAGAATTAGCAGGCGAGTGTTGGCGGTGATCTGCCCGAGCACATCATCGGCGTCAAACGAGAAATCGCATTCCTCCAGCAGCGGCACTGGCACAGCAGTTGCACCGGAAAATTCAATGACTGATTGATAGATAGGAAAGCCCGGATTGGGGTACATGATCTCGACACCCGGTTCACCGAACATCAGTATGGCAAAGAACATCGTCACCTTGCCGCCCGGCACCACCAATATCCGTTCTGGACTGACTTCGACCCCACGCCACCGAAAGAGGTCGCGGGCGACCGCCTCGCGCAGAGGCAGCACGCCTGGCGAAGGCGTGTAGCCATGATGGCCGTTCCGCAACGCTCTGATTGCTGCCTCCACGACATGCGGTGGCGTCTTGAAATCCGGCTGACCGATACCGAGGTTGATGATGTCGCGACCTTCACGGGACAGCGCCTCGGCACGGGCCAAAACCTCGAAGGCGGTCTCCGTCCCGAGCCAGTTCATCTTCTCCGATAGCTTTAGCATCACTACCTGTTCGTATCCTAGGGGTTGAAGATAATCATATCCGCAGACTGGCGCGCTGGCTAAGGGTTTGCTGAAACTATTCTAGCGCCGGAGCAAGCTGCCCGTTTGCGCGTTGCCCATAACTCGTTTAACCTTGCCTGCCCCGGAGAGGTGGCCGAGCGGCTGAAGGCGCACGCCTGGAAAGTGTGTATACGTTAATAGCGTATCGAGGGTTCGAATCCCTCCCTCTCCGCCAAATCATTTCCAGCTTCGACAAAAGACGCTACCAGTTTCGCTCTCGCAAGCCGCGGCAACCGCCCGCAGGTAATGTTAGCGGGCTGACTCACCATAAAGCGTCCGGAAAACTAATCTTGAGAGTGGTGGCGGATGTTCTTACAGTCAGCGGCTTGGACTTCGGTAATCGGCTGACAGTCACCGGATCTCTTGTGGGATTGCAGACTCGCGTTCGGCAATAAACCCGAGCAGTGCTGCATCGAGGCCCGGATCGATTGCGGGAGTTTGATAGCGCTCAAGCCATTGCTTTGCCTTGTCCAGCCCGGTCTGCTCGCTGTCTTTGCGGCCTTCGGCATCCCACTGTTCGTAGGTCACGTTATTCTGGGACGGGAAAATAAACAGATCCGCTTTGCGGGTGTGTGCTGCGCCCAGGAAGTGCCCACCAGGCCCGACTTCCTTCACGGTTTCGAAAATTTCATCGAGATCATCAAATCGACAGCCCTGACAGAAATGGTAAAACGCATCGAGTTGCTCGAAGTCGATAACGGTTTTCGCATAGCCCACCCCAAGAGTGCCTTCCATCATCCCGCCGGCCATGCTGATCCACTGTGCACCGGCGAGAAAAGCAGGAAATAGGCCCCACATCGAGTCATAAGCAGCCTGCATGTCGGCTGACTTGGACGACGCACAATTAGCGATCGCCCGGTGGGGTATGCCGTAACGCCGCGCCATCTGCCCGGCCAGAAACTGGACGATGGCTGAATCCGGGCTGCCGTGGACCGGCGCACCGGAGTTGAGCGCAACCGTCATGGCCGGTACGCCAAAAAGTACCGGGGAGCCGGGTCGCACCAGTTGCGCGAAAGCGATTGCCATCAAGGCTTCAGCGGTAACCACAGCCATGGTGCCGACATTGCTGGCCGGTGTTGACGCCCCGGCCATCGAAAAAGGCGAGCACATGACAGCATGGTTATTCGCGGCATAAACCTTGAGTGCGTCGAGCATAGTGGCATCCCACACCAGCGGCGAATTGGCGTTAATCAGCGATGTCGTACAGCAGTTATTGGTGGCAAAATCCTCGCCAAAAACGATCTTGCACAGCTCGATCGTATCCTCGGCGCGTTCGCGGGCAGTAACGTTGCCGATGATCGGTTTGTCCGAGTACTTAAACCCGCTGTAGGTCATATACAGGTGCCGGTGGGGCACGGGGATATCCATCGGCTCGACGATCGGACCACCGGCGATATGGACACTGGCGGCCATGTGGTTGAGTTTTTGTAGATTGTGCAGGTCTTCTAGTTGGGCCAACCGGCGTTTTCCCTCCAGATCATAGATATAAGCGGGGCCATAAGTCGGCGACACCACCATTGAACGGCCACCGACGGTCACCGTGTGCTCTGGGTTGCGTGCGTGGTGCACGTACTCCGAGGGCGCCCGGTCGACCAGCGCCATCAGCGTATCGCGACTGACCCGGACCCGTTGGTCTTGAATCTGGGCATCTGTTTGCTTCCAGATCCCGAGTGATTCGGCATCACGGAAATCAACGCCGATGTTTTCCACAATACGCATAGCAAGATCATGAATCTGTTCGATGCCTTCAGCGTTGGCAACTTCGTAGACTGGTACGTTCGGCACCAGGGGCGGCCGATGAATGATAGGTGCGTTCACCCGGGCTGCCCGGCGGGCAGAGCGGCCGCCCTTACGCGTCTGATTTTCAGGGTGAAGCGTCATGCAACCAGTCTTTTGTTGGGTCAGACCCACAGGCTGTCAGGGTCAAAGCGTGAGTGCATGTGGGGACTATAACCAACCTGTCCCATCGCTCCCATTACCGAGAATCGCCCCGCAACTACTCATGCCAGTGACCTGTAGGGCGACCGGTGGCCGGCCTCTCCCCCCCGGGGGCGTAGTCCTAATAACTCTGGGCCTGAATAGTATTGTCTGTGGGCCGGAAATCACCCCTCACAGTGTGGCGCCGGGTTCCTTGACCCCGTAGCGTGACAGTTGCACGGTCAGGTAAGTGAACGCTTCGTCGACCGAGTCGGTCAGCAGGAAGAGGTCGAGATCTTTTCTGGAGATGGTGCCGTAGTCGATCAGTGCCTCAAAATTGATCACGCGGTTCCAGTAATCACTGCCAAACAACACCAGCGGCAGGTGTTTTCGAACCTTGCCAGTTTGTACCAGCGTGAGTATTTCAAACAGTTCGTCCAGCGTGCCAAAACCCCCGGGAAACAGGATCACGGCCTTGGCCAGGTAGGCAAACCAGAACTTGCGCATAAAGAAGTAGTGGAACTCCAGCGACAGTTCCCGGGTGATATAGGGGTTATTCTCCTGTTCGTTGGGCAACGAGATACCCAGGCCAACATTGATGCCGGCGGCATCGGAGGCGCCGCGGTTAGCTGCTTCCATAATGCCGGGGCCACCTCCGGAACAGATTACGAAACGGCGGTGATCCTGGGGTAGATCTTTTGACCACTGGGTCAGGCGAAAAGCCAAATCCCGACAGGCATCGTAGTACGCGGCCATCTTACGCTGATGCGTGACCTCCGGATCACCGTTGTCGAGTGACTGGCCGGTATCGAGTGCACCTTCACCGCCAGCGATGCGGGCTGAGCCCATGAAAACGATGGTGTCCTCAATGTCGTGGTGGGCGAAACGGCTGGCAGGCTCGACGTACTCGGAAACGATCCGGAGCAGGCGAGCATCGGGGCTGTCGAGAAAATCTGGGTTTTTGTAGGCTTTCATCAGCGAGTCTCTGTGTTGGTTTGCCGCTGCGCGTGCTGGGAAGGCCAGGCGGGCAGCGAGAGCCCTGGTCGGTACGACACAGTGCAGCTCCGGGTAGGCGGGAGGGTCCGGGCCCCAAGTGTGCCCGGAAATCGGTTGGAAATGCTTGCGGGTTGCTATTTTTCTGGTATATTGTATACCAGAGTTGACCATAATACCGGTGAGCCAAAATTAAGCGCGCTGCAACAGGCGCTGTCCCCAATAGGTCAAGCCCCTGGAGCAGCAGCCGATGTCACTGAATGTGAAACCAATCGTCAGCGAACGGGCACTGAAAGAAAAGGTCTACCGCCGACTGAAAGAAGCGGTCGCGACGATGGACATCTACTCGGGTGAGGGTCCATCCAGGCTGGATGAGAGAAAACTCGCCGAGGATCTGGGCGTAAGTCGGACCCCGGTGCGCGAGGCGATATCGCGGCTGGAGCAGGCCGGGCTGGTCAGCACCATACCTCGCAGAGGCGCTTTTGTGGTGCGCAAGACCAAGGTCGAAATTCTTGAGATCATATATGCGTGGGCTGCCATCGAAAGTATGGCGGCCCGGCTCGCGACCCTGCGGGCAAGTGACGAGGAGATAGCCGGCTTGCGGGCCGTGGTTAAACGTTATGCAGATCCAGGCGACGCTACCCAAATTGATGAGTATTCGGAAACTAACATCCATTTTCATCAAGCCATCGTCGCGTTGGCGAAGAGCAACCTGCTGGCCGATATGGCCGACAGCCTGTTCGTGCACATGCGGGCGATACGAGTGCGCACTATCAAGGATGGGGATCGGATCAGCCGGTCGGTGATCGATCACGCCAGGATCATAGAGGCCATCGAAAAACGCGAGACCGAGCAGGCTGAGATGCTGGTCCGGGACCACGCGCTACGATTGGCAGAGCATGTTGAACAGAATGTGGATTATTTGGAGTAGCTTAACAAACAGCAGAACCTGTGCAGCGACAAACAAAATCGGTGCGGATTCGATATTAGGAAAAACAAAACGGAGATAGTTTGATGAAAGCTCTTGAAGGTGTTCGCGTTCTGGACATGACCCACGTGCAGTCCGGGCCTACTTGTACTCAGTTGCTGGCGTGGTTTGGTGCCGACGTGATCAAGGTCGAGCGCCCGGGTGTTGGCGACGCAACCCGCGGCCAACTACGCGATATCCCGGACGTCGACAGTCTCTACTTCACCATGCTCAATCACAACAAGCGCAGCATCACACTCAACACCAAGGATGAGAAGGGCAAGGAAATCTTCACCCGCCTGATCGAGGAATGTGATGTGATGGTGGAAAATTTTGCGCCCGGGGCACTGGACCGGATGGGGTTTTCCTGGGAGCGTATCCAGGAGATCAACCCGCGGATGATTTATGCGTCGGTCAAGGGTTTTGGCCCCGGTCCGTATGCACAGTGCAAGGTGTATGAGAACGTGGCCCAGTGTGCCGGCGGTGCCAGCTCCACTACAGGGTTCTTGGACAACCTGCCACTGGTCACCGGTGCGCAGATTGGTGACTCAGGTACCGGCTTGAATTTGGCCTTAGGCATTGTGACAGCGCTCTATCATCGGGAAAAATCAGGCAAAGGCCAACGGGTGCACGCGGCCATGCAGGATGGGGTACTCAATCTGTGCCGGGTCAAACTGCGCGACCAGCAGCGTTTGCAGCATGGCCCGCTCACAGAATATTCCCAGTTTGGCGAGGGTATCGAATTTGGTGACGCCACCCCCCGGGCTGGCAACGACTCGGGCGGTGGCCAGCCTGGGCGCATATTGAAGTGCAAGGACTGGCAAACCGATCCCAATGCCTATACTTACTTCATCACGCAGGCTGCTGTGTGGAAAAACATCTGTGATGTTATCGGCCGGCCTGAGTGGAAAGAGGACCCGGATTTCTCTACCCCCCCGGCGCGTTTGCCCCGGCTTAACGAAGTGTTCGATGCGATAGAACAATGGACCATGAGCAAAACCAAGTATGAAGTAATGGATATCTGCAATCCGCTCGATATTCCGGTTGGCCCGATTCTCTCGATGCAGGAGTTGAGCGAGGAGGCATCTTTGCGCGACACCGGCACAATCGTCGAAGTGGACCACCCTACGCGAGGCAAGTATCTGACAGTGGGCAACCCGGTCAAACTCTCCAACTCACCGTCCGAGGTAAAGCGGTCTCCGCTGCTGGGCGAGCATACGACGGAGATCCTGCAACAGGTGCTGGGCTACAGTACCGGGGAGATATCCGGACTGCGCGAAGCAGGCGCGGTCGGTTCGGAAGACGTCAACACCTGATAGCCATCGGTGAGTAAGTAATATCAAGCAAGGGATCAGCTATGAAAATATGTGTTGTAGGAGCGGGCGCTATCGGTGGCTACATGGCCGTGCGGCTGGCAAATGCTGGCAACGAGGTGTCGGTAATTGCGCGTGGCCCACACCTTGCAGCGATTAAGGCCAATGGCTTGAGGCTGGTAGAGAAAGAAGGGGAGTTGGCCGCCACTAACCTGCTGGCCACCGATCGAATCCCGGACTGTGGACCCCAGGACATGGTTCTGCTAGCGCTCAAGGCCCACCAGATCACAGCGGTGGTCGAGGATCTTGCCAGTCTGTTTGGTCCCGATACAACGCTGGTGACGCTGCAAAACGGCATCCCCTGGTGGTATTTTCAGAAATTGCCAGGAGATTTTTCAAATCGGGTTGTCGAAACCGTTGACCCCGGCGGTGTGCTGTTCAACCGCATCGACCCGGATCGGCTGATCGGTTGTATTGCCTACCCGGCAGCCAGTATCGCGGAGCCCGGGGTCATCCGGCATGTGGAAGGCAACCGCTTCCCAGTGGGCGAAATCGACGGCCGCGTCAGCGACCGGCTCGAGAATATCTCGACGATTTTTTCCGCGGCCGGTTTCAAATCCCGCGTCCTCGATGATATCCGCTCGGAGATCTGGCTCAAGTTGTGGGGTAACCTCACCTTCAATCCGATCAGCGTGCTGTCGCACTCCACCCTGGTGGATATCTGCCAGTTTCCGTTGACCAGAGAACTGGCGGTCACCATGATGACCGAGGCCCAGAACATAGCTCACCGGCTGGGCTCGAGTTTCCGGGTCACGATTGACCGGCGCATAGCCGGGGCCGAGGGGGTGGGTAAGCACAAGACCTCTATGCTGCAGGATGTGGAGGTTGGCAAGCCTCTGGAAATCGATGGGATGCTGGGTGCGGTGATCGAACTGGCGCAGATCACGGATGTGGAAGTGCCGGCCTTGCGCGCCCTGTATGCCTGCGTCAGTCTGCTAAACAAGACCGTGCAGGAGGAAAAAATCTGCGTTAAGGGGCAGCCCCTGGCCGGTTGATCCGGGAGGGTCGGGGTGCACGATAGAGCGGTTCAGGGGCGTTCGCCGCAGCCCAATCGCACATTGACGTCCTTGATCACGTCGGGTAGCTGGTCGAAGGTGTCGATAACGTAGTGCGCACCGGCCTGGCGTAACTTCTCCCGGGTGTAGGTAAGACGCCGGCCGATCTCCGCCTCTGACAGGCTCTCACCTTGTGCCAGTGTGTCGACATCCATGTAATTGCTGTAACGGGCAATGCCCACGCCCCAGCAGCCTGCCTCCAGCGCCTCACCAATACCCGAGACCGTGTCGTCGACCTTGACTACCGACTGGATCGGGTGCACGTTCATCAGGTCGAGGTTGCGGTAGACCATAAAGGGTTTCGGCCTGGCACCGTTGATCACCTCGTCACCGGCGACCGAGGCATCGGGCACATAGCCTTGTGTCTTAGCGTCGGCCTCGAGAATGTCGACCATGCTGCGTACGAAACCGGTCGAGCTGCCGATCTTGATACCCTGTTTTTGCAGGCTCTGGGTAACTTCGGCAACATGCGGTAACAAAGTGGTGTAGTCGCGCAGGCAGTCGAGTTGCAAGGGCACGAAGTCGGCAAACATTCGATCGACGTCGGCCTGGTCCGGGTAACTGCCGTGCACGCCTTGCCAGCGGTCGCGGATCTCTGGCTCCTCGGTCAGGGCCTTGATGTGCAGATCTTTGCGCAAGCCCATTGGGCCGCGGGCTTCAGGCATGCTGATTTCTACGCCCTGGTTCTTGAAGACCTGAACGAAAACGACTGCCGGCGCGATGACGTAGGCATCCGCCGTAGTGCCGCTCCAGTCAAGCACCATACCTTTTACTTTGCCCCGATACTCGCGGCGGTACACATAATCGGATCTGATACTCATCGTTATCTCCTTGCTGGGTCTGTTTGTGGCAAGCACCGGCTGCGGCCGATAGTGTCGGGGTTGCAGCAATGCAATGGCTATCTGGTTTGTACTGGCCTGGTCCGAAAGTATGCTGAACAGGAATCACCTGCCGGGGCCGCATTCGCCTACACCCATCTGCTCAAGCGTCTGGCGCACGGCGGCAAGCGCGCTATCAATCTCGGTTCGCCCAATGCGGCCAATGCAGCCGATGCGAAAAGAGTCGGCTACCGTCAATTTGCCAGGGTAGATGACAAAGCCGCGGGCGCGCAACTGATCGTAGAAAAGTGCGAAATCAAAGTTCGGGTCAGCGGGCATGTGAAAAGTGACGATTATCGGTGCCTGCAGCGCATCCGGCAGCAAAGTTTTGAAGCCCAGTTCGCGCATGCCGGCCACCAGCGCCTGGCAGTTGGCCCGGTAACGGCCGCCGCGGCCTGTCACGCCACCTTCAAAATCGAATTCGTCCAACGCCTGGCCCAGGGCCAGGATGCAATGGGTTGGCGGGGTGAAGCGCCATTGGTTGTTGGATTCCATGGCCTGCCACTGGTCCACCAGGTCCAGCACCAGGCTGTCCGAGTTGCCGCCGGCATTGGCGAGAGCGCTCTCGCGGACAATGCAGAAACCCATACCCGGCGAGCCCTCCAGGCACTTGTTGCTGGAGGCAACCACGGCGTCGAACGGGGTTGTTGCGACGTCGAGGGGCAGGGCTCCAAAGGCGCTCATGGCATCTATCAACAGACGGCGCCCGGCACGTTGCACCACGTCGGCGACGGTGCTCACCGGATTCAGTATGCCGGAGGTGGTCTCACAGTGAACGATGGCAATATGGCTGATGTCGAGTTGCGCGCTCAACTTTGCCTCGACCTGGGCGGGGTCAACCGGCTGGTCCTCGGGCCAAGTCTGTACCTCGAAGGCGCGCTGGTGGTATGCGCAGATCCGGGCCATCCGCTCACCGTAGGCGCCATTGATCAGCAGCAGTACCTTGCCATCCCTGGGGACTAGCGTGATGAGCATGGCCTCGACTGCGAAGGTCCCGCTGCCTTGCAACGGCACGCAGGTGTAGTTACCGCTGCCGCCTACTATGGCGACCAGTCGCTGACGGATCTGTCGGTTAAGCTCTATGAATTGCCTGTCCCGGGAGCCATAGTCGTGCAGCATTGCCTGCTTCACGGGGGTTGAAGTGGTTAGCGGCCCGGGCGTGAGTAGCCACGGGTCGCCGGTAGGGGAAGCGGCGCTAGGCGCCGGGCTGCGCGTAGTCATGGTTTGGTATCGGGTTGGTGTCGAATCTGGCTAGTGGCGATTATTTAGTCACCGCGAAATATAAAACGAATCAATGTGGTTACGGCCACAGCGAACTGTGGAGCAGCAACACCGTCGATTTGACCTTGCCTTTTTGAACCTGGCGCAGTTGTACGGCAAGGTAGTCGGCAGTCGGGGCCAGCCAATAGTAGAGCTGGCGTCTGCTCTGGCGGTCGATCAGGTAACGAACGGTGTCGATATTTTGTCCTTTTATCCACAAAGTATCCGGGCCCTGTTCGAGAAACCGGTAGGGTCGCAACTGATAGCCCTCGTGTACGGTGTAGATTGGTTCGCGGTTGCCGCCAGCGATGTCGAGCCGGGCCATCAGTTCGAAGCTGAGCGGGTCCTGTACACCCGCCTCTATGGGGAAACTGTAGTCGGCACCTTTGGCAAAGCCTCGGCTGATCTCGGCGCTCCAGTCGAACTCGATGCGGATATCGTGATCGGGGTTAGCCTGTTCCTCTCCGGCCGTGTAGAGAAGCGGCCGAATGATGCCGTCGTGCACCTCGAACCGCGATCGCTCGGTAACCGGGCCAAACCCCACCAGTGCCGCCACCCCGGTCAAGCGGGTGACCGCGGTCAGCGCGTAGTGGTCGGCCTGGCGATCCAGTATCACGGTGCGCTGAGCCGGCAAGCCAGAGTAACTCACCTGGTAGGTAGCAGAGAACGGTGCCAGCAGGGTAGCGGAGCTGGCCGGGCCCACGGCAGGTGCAGCCCGGTTACCCGCCAGCAATCCTGCAGCCAGGATAGCCCACCAAGCAATAGTGCGCCCTAGTCTGTTCATAACTGGATATTCAGCGGCAATGGGAACGGGTGAAAGGCCCCGCAGTTGGCTGGTTTGCCATAAAATGCCAACGGTGTATCCGCACCTGCGTTAGGCTCGATTGTATCGTGAAAATCAGGGTAGTCACCTACAACGTACACAAGTGTCTCGGCGGAGTAGACCGCCGTTACGACCCGGTTCGGGTGGCGGAGGTGATCTGCCACTACCAGCCGGACATCGTGCTGTTGCAGGAGGTGGGATACCGCGCGCGCGGGTCGACCCGGGATCGGCAGGTAGATGTGCTCGCCGAGCTGGTCGACCTGCCACACCGGTTGTGGCTGCCCAACGTCCGACTTCGTAGCGGCGGTGCATACGGCAACGCTATTCTCAGTCGCTGGGTGCTGCACGACCAAGAGAACTTGAACCTGACGATCCCGCCCAAGAAGCGTCGTAGCGCACTTCATGCGCGGTTGCGCTTGGTCGTGAAAGACGGCCATGAAGATGATGGGCGCACTCGTACGCTGCATCTATTCAACATGCACCTGGGCCTGTCGGGCATAGAGCGGCGCATGCAATTGCGCAGGTTTATTGCCAGCGCCCGTTTCCGGCGGGTCGCTCGTGATACACCCGCGCTGGTAGCCGGCGATCTAAACGATATCTGGGGAACGCTGGGGCGGAAGGTGTTGGGCCCAGCTGGTTTTCGGGGCAGCCGACAGACACCGAAGACCTTTCCCGCTTATGCTCCGGTACGACCGCTAGATGGCGTCTATGTTCGGGGCAATGTGGAGTTGGAACACCTAATGGCATCACGGCTCAAGTTGGCTCGGCAGGCCTCGGACCACCTACCCCTGGTGGCAGAACTGACGCTGGAGTGAGTTCAGCTTACAGCCCGAGTATTTGCCGCGCTTCGGTTACAGAGGCCGGGTGACGCCCGTAGTCCACACATAATTCAGCTACTCGCGCAACCAGTTCGGCGTTGCTGCTGGCCAAGCGGGAGCCGTCAAAGCGCAAGTTGTCCTCGAGTCCGGTGCGGCAGTGGCCACCCAGCTCCAGTGCCCAGTGATTTGCGTCAAGTTGGCCGCGGCCCACCCCGGCGACGGTCCAGGTGGCAGTCGGCAGCAGGGTTTTTAGTTGCGCGAGTTCAAAATCCAGTATCTCACGGCGCACCGGCAGGGCGTTGGGCACGCCCATTACGAACTGGACATGAAGCGGGGATTGCAGCAGGCCCTTCTCAGCCAGCCGTACAGCTGAGTACAGCATGGCCAGGTCAAATACCTCGATCTCGGGTTTGATCCGGTGCTCGAGCATGCGTGTGGCCAGATCCTCGACCAGTTCCGGATGGTTTTCGTAAATCATGCCGGGAAAGTTCACTGAGCCGGTTGCCAATGAGGCCATGTCGGGTTTGAGGTACAGCATCGATCCTCGCTGATCCGCCGCGCGGCCACGGCCGCCAGTTGAGAACTGGATGATGATGCCCGGGCAATGCTGTTTGATGCCTTCTTGTACGGCAGCGAAGCGATCCGGATCCGACGAAGAGTCTTCATTTTCGTCACGCACGTGTACATGTACCAGGCTGGCCCCGGCCTCGAAGGCCGCATGCGTGGACTCAACCTGTTCGGTGGTTGAGATCGGTACCGCGGGGTTGTCTTTCTTGCGCGGCACCGAGCCAGTAATGGCGACAGTGATGATGCAGGGCTGAGTCATAGTGGTGGTTTCTTCGGCTAACTGGGCTTACCCAAGGATACTCGGGTCCGGGGTTGGTTTGAAAGAGCTGTGACAAAACCACACGCTAAAGGTTTCCACCGGTGGTGCTCGGGCCTGGGCCTGTCCGGGGGTTCGCTGGTTGGCCTGGCTGTTACCGACATGGCTGTAGGCGGCCGCCTGCGTCTGCCGGAAAAACCAGCGTAAAATACCACGCCGACCAGAGGTATTCGCCCCCTGGCTCTTAGCGCAGGGCCGTATCCGGGCAACCTTTACCGGAGCTATTATTTTGTTTGAGTTAATTCTGTGATAAAGCTGATTAGCCAGGGGCAATGGCTGCTTTTTTGCGTGATCATGGCGGCCATTGTGATCTCCCTTTCGTTTCACGAGTACGGTCATGCCTGGGTGGCGAAGCGTTTCGGTGACGACACGGCTGAGCGGGCCGGGCGCCTAACTCTCAACCCGCTGGCCCATATCGATCCCATGGGACTATTAATGGTGGTTTTTGTCGGCTTTGGCTACGCTCGCCCGGTGCCGACAGATCCACGGCGCTTCACCTCGCGCTACGCCGACCTGCTGGTGGCTGCGGCTGGGCCGGGTATGAATCTGCTGCTGGCCGTGCTCAGCATCAATGTCTATTTACTGACACTGAAAGCCGGTTTGATTGGGTCAGCAGATCTCGGCCCGCGGCTATTTTTCGTTTACCTGGCCCAGATTAATCTGCTGCTGATGGTGTTCAACCTGCTGCCGATCGGTGCCCTGGATGGTCATTACATCCTGCCGTATTTTCTGCCGCGCCGCCTGTCCCAGGCCTACCGTTATTACAACGGTCGCTATGGCAACTTTGTATTGCTTGGGTTGATTATGCTGGCAGTGCTCGGCAACGTGCCGATTTTCCGAACCATCTTCTACATCAGCGAAGCGCTGCTGCCACTAATCGTCTTTATGTGACTTGGGTGTCCCGCGGGGGCAGGTATAACTAAACGGTGTGGCCAATGACTGAGCACAAGGACATCGATTCCTGCAACTCAGCACAGTTGCTCGAGCGGGCCTACGCGCTCAAAAGCCCGCGCCAGGCGCTGGCGCTCTATCACGACTGGGCCAGCACTTACGATAAGCACCTGGAAGAGGGCTTGCAATACATCGGGCCGGCAGAGATTGCCGGGCTGCTGGCCGAGGCCCTGGAGGACCGCACTGCGCTGGTGCTGGATGTCGGTTGCGGCACCGGCCTGGTGGGTGAGTATCTGGCTGCACACGGATTCAGCGCCATCGACGGACTGGACTTCTCGCCGCAGATGCTGGCGGTAGCCGCACAAAAGGCGCTCTATCGGGAGTTGATCAAGGCCAACCTGAATGGCGACCTTGATCTGCCCGACCAGATTTACGATGCGGCAATCTCCTGTGGCACCTTCACCCACGGTCACGTCGGTGCGGGGGCGCTCGATGAAATCCTGCGACTGCTCAAACCCGGTGGGGTATTTGCTTGCACCATCCACCGGGACATCTGGCACGAGGCTGGTTTCGCTACGCGGATTAGCCAGTTGTCCGCTGGCGGCACTATTGCGCTTGATCGTATTCTCGAGCGCCCCTTTTTCCGAGGCCAAGTTGCTACAGCCCGTTGCTGCCTGTTGCGCAAACTATAGGTGCGACAGCGCGGCTGCCCCCGGTGCGCCAGTGATAGAATCATCTACTGCCCAGGCGGTTGTTGCCCGGGCAAAAAAGTTATGGCGGCGGCGGTCGGCCTCCCCGGTGGCGATAGGTTGTGAACCCGGTCAGGTCCGGAAGGAAGCAGCCGTAGCAGCCAACTCGGGTGCCGGGGCCGGGCTGGCTGGCGCCGTCTCCATTTTTGCCGCTGGTGCACCAGCGGCCGGCGGTGAAATGCTCCAGGGTCCCAACTGATTTACTCATGAGCTACCAGGCACTCGCGCGCAAGTGGCGGCCGCGGCACTTTGCCGATGTGGTCGGCCAGGATCACGTAGTCTCGGCACTGACCAGCGCGCTGGACCAGAACCGGGTCCACCACGCGTTTCTTTTTACCGGCACTCGGGGTGTGGGTAAAACCACGCTGGCGCGGCTACTGGCCAAGGCGCTGAATTGCCAGGCTGGCCCCGATCCCACAGCCGAGCCCTGCGGTGAGTGCTCTGTCTGTAGCGCCGTCGACGAGGGCCGGTTCATCGACCTGCTGGAGATAGATGCAGCCTCTCGCACCCGGGTTGACGATACCCGCGAGATACTGGACAACGTTCAGTACGCCCCCACCCAGGGCCGCTACAAGGTCTACCTCATAGATGAGGTGCACATGCTCTCGGGGCACAGTTTTAACGCACTGCTGAAAACCCTGGAAGAGCCGCCACCGCATGTCAAGTTTCTGCTGGCGACGACCGACCCGCAGAAGTTGCCGCCGACCATTCTCTCGCGTTGCCTGCAGTTCAACCTGCGGGCATTGCAGGTTGATGAGATCAGCGGCCAACTGGAGAAAATCCTGCAGGCCGAGAACCTGGAGTTCGATGAGCAGGGCCTGGCGACCCTGGCCCGGGTGGCGGCGGGCAGCATGCGCGATGCCCTCAGCCTGCTGGACCAGGGTATCGCTTTTGGCAACGGTCGGGTTACGGCCGACGAGGTGCGTGACATGCTCGGCATGATCGAGCGGCGCCACGTCGAGATTCTGTTGCGGGCATTAGCAGCGAAGGATGCGGTGACCGTGATCGAGACCATCGCCGATATGGCACAGCGGGCACTGGACTACATGGCGGCGCTGGATGACCTGCTGCTGGTACTACACGACGTGTCACTGTACCAGGTGGCACCTGATGCGGCCCGTGCCAAGGAAGCCGATACAGAGCTGGTGGTTGAACTGGCCGGCACCATGCCTGAGGAAGATGTGCAGCTCTATTACCAGATTGGCCTTTTCGGCAAACGCGATCTACCGCTTGCTCCCGATGCAGCTTCGGGCTTCGAAATGACCCTGCTACGCATGCTGACTTTCTCGCCCGAGTCCGATGGGCCGAACAACACTCCGGCCGTGGCGCGAAAAGCGCCACAACCCGACAGCAGGGCCGGGCGTACCGCCGAGGCGCCTAGCGCCGCTCGAGCGACCGGTAATTCGACACCCGCCAAGAGTAGTGCTCCGGACACGCCACCGGCCGAGGAGACAAACCCGATCGTTGCCGATAACCTGGCCGACCCCGATATCTGGGCTGAACTCGTCGGTAAGTCAGGCCTTAAGGGAGTGAGCCGCGAACTCGCCATGAATCTCGCGCCCAAGACCTTCAGTGGCAATGTTTTGACGGTGGCACTCAAACCGAGTTTGGCACACCTGCACAGTAAGCCGCGGCAAAAGACCATTGAGAAGGTGCTCTCGGCCTTTGCCGCGACAGCGGTGCGTCTGCAGGTGGTAGACGGTGCCGAGGATGCGCCCGAGACTCCGGCCCAGAATCAGCAGCGACACGCCGAGGAAGCCAAGGCCAAGGCTTACCAGACGCTGATGGACGATCCGGTCGTCAAGGACATCATGGAGCGTTTCGACGCGACGGTGGTACCGGACTCGGTCCGGCCCGGCAAACAGGAAAGGAAATAGCAGATGAAAGGACCACTGGGAAACATTATGAAGCAGGCCCAGGCCATGCAGGAGAAACTGAAGGAAGCCCAGCAGGAGCTGGCCACCATCGAGGTGACCGGCGCTGCCGGTGGCGGCCTGGTCGAGGTAGTAATGACCTGCCGCTACGACGTGCGCCGGCTCAGCATCGACGACAGCCTGGTTGGGGATGACAAAGAGGTGTTGGAGGATCTTGTTGCTGCGGCGGTCAACGACGCGGTGCGGCGGGTAGAAAAGACCACGCAGGAAAAAATGGGAGGTCTTGCGACCGGTATGAATATCCCCGGCCTCAACCTGCCGCTGTGAGCAATGGCTGACGGCCAGGCAATCGAGCGGCTCAAGCAGGCGCTGCGGCGACTGCCCGGCGTGGGGCCGAAGACGGCCCAGCGCATGGCTTTTCACCTGCTTGAGCGCGACCGTGAGGGTGGCCGGATACTGGCCGATGCATTAACCGAAGCGGTTGCCAGCATCAACCACTGCCGGCGCTGCAACAACTTCAGCGAGGAAGAACTGTGCGCAATCTGCACTTCGGGCAAGCGCGACCCGGGCTTGCTGTGCGTGCTCGAAACCCCGGCAGACCTAGACACCATAGAGCAGGCTGGAGCCTACGGTGGCTTCTACTTTGTGCTCATGGGCCACCTGTCACCGCTTGACGGTATTGGCCCGGACCAACTGGGTGTGGAGCGTTTACTGCAGATATTGGGTGAGCAGCCGGTCAAAGAGGTGATCCTTGCCACCAACCTGACGGTGGAAGGAGAAGCGACCGCCGACTATCTCTCGGATCTGTTGGAGGAGCACGCTGTGACCGTGAGCCGCCTGGCCCGCGGCGTACCGGCCGGCGGCGAGCTCGAATACATGGATGCCAACACCCTCAACCAGGCCTTCAGCGACCGGCGCCCGCTGCACATCCACCATACCAGCGGCAACTGATGCCGTTCTCCTGGATGGTAACGACATGGCCCTGCGGGTAACTTAGGATTCAATGCCGCACAAACAGGAAATCCCCGCCGTCATCACCAGCTAGATGAATCTTCCCGTATTGCGGGGTTTGGGTGGAGTTGACCATTACCTTGGGCCTTAACTCGCTGAATAGTTGCGCGGCATCGAGCACCCCGTCGTTATCTTCTAACAGCGAGATAAAAGCATGGGCAAAAGCCGAGTGATTGCCACCGCCTGAGTCCATGACCGGCTCCAGGCCGCCAGAGGTAAGTGCCGTTCTGGCCTTTTTCTTGACGATCTCGCGCAGCCACTCGGGGGTACGCTGGTCAATCTTAATGGCGCGGGTGAGGGTGCCGGAAAAGCATGAATCGGCCACCACCATGACGTGCTTGGCCTGCATGGCCTTTATCTGGCCTACTACTCTGTTCGTTGCCAGCCAGTTACCTTGGTCAGAGTCCTCGGCATCTACCGGCAGCCAGAAACCCTCATCGGCGGCCTCATCGAGATAGCCATGACCGGCATAGTAGATAAGAATATTGTCCTCGTGGCTGACCTGCTCTCTTAAGCCGGACAGTGAGCGCAGGATATCTCTCCTTGAGGCATTTTCAAGTAGTTTGACGTTGAATCCGTACTCTACCTCCAACAATGTAGACACAGCCCTGGCGTCATTTACTGCAGTTCTCAGAGGGCTCAGTTGCTGGTATTCGTTGTTGCCTATGACCAGCGCGTAGTAGTCGCCGTAGGCCAGGTTGGGGATAGAAGATCGAGTAACTGAACTATCACCGCCGAGCTCCTTGATCTTTAACTTGGCGAGCACTGCATAGACCCCAGCGGGGAACTGTTTCAAGTAGGCTCGGTACATGGCAGGATCACTGCTGCCTGTGATGGCTTGCCAGAAGACTATATCGGCAGAATCAGTCTGGGAGGTCGTCTTTTGCAGGGTGGCCTTAAAGGTGATCGCCTGATCAAGGTCGATGGTCTCCTCATAAGCCTTATAGCCATCTTTTTCTATGCGGATGGTGTGCTGGCCCTTGGGCAGGTCAAGCACAAGCTGGGTCGAGCCTTTGAAGTTACCGTCTATGTAGACCCTGTCATCCTTGACGTTGGAGCGCAGGGTTAAGGTGGCGGTTGGCGGTGAGCCAGGAGCTGTGGCTGCTTCTTTACAGCCAGAGTTATTGGTTGAGCCATCTGGCATTGTTGTACGGCAAATCTCTGCCCCGGCGAGGTTTACCCCGGTCAGATTTGCCCCTGACAAAATGGTCTTATACAACTTGGCCCCGGTCAGATCTGCCCCGGTCAAATCTACCCCGGCGAGGTTTACCCCGGTCAGGTCTACCTCGGCCAGATTTGCCCCGGTCAGGTTTACCTCACGCAGATTTATCCCGGCAAGGTCTACCCCGGTGAGGTCTACCCCGGTGAGGTCTACGCCAGTGAGGTCTACCCAGGTCAGATCTACCCGGCTCAGGTCTATGCCAGTCAGACTGGCTCCTGACAGAATCGTCTTGAACAGCTTTGCCCCGGCAAGGTTTGCTCCGGTAAGGTTTGCCTCAGTAAGATTTACCTCAGTTAGGTCTACGCCGGCCAGGTTTACCTCACGCAGATTTGCCCCGGCGAGGTCTACCCCGGTCAGGTCTGCCCCAGTCAGATTTGCCCCAGCCAGGATTGCCTTAAACAGCTTTGCCCGACTTAGATTTGCCCCGGTCAGGTTTGCCTCACGTAGATTTGCCTCACTCAGGGCTACGCCAGGCAGGTCTACCTTGGTCAGGTCTGCTCCTGCCAGGTCTACGCCAGTTAGGACTACTCCAGTCAGATCTACCTCAGTCAGGTTTACCCCAGGCAGCTTTGCCCCGGTCAGATTAGCCCCAGTCAGCTTTGCCCCGGTCAGATTTGCCCCGGTCAGATTTGCCTCAGTGAGGTCTACCCCACGAAGATTTACCTCACGGAGACTCGCCCCGGCAAGATCCACCCCAGTGAGGTCTAACTCAGTGAGGTCTACCCCACGAAGGTTTACCTCACGTAGATTTGCCCCAGTCAGATTTACCCCAGCCAGGTCTAACTCAGTGAGGTCTACCCCACGAAGATTTACCTCACGTAGATTT
>Ga0207990_1000617_pt1 | contig 20181 bp, 20 predicted proteins | sample ETNtaG_8_FD_185780 | JGI IMG/M metagenome (GOLD analysis project Ga0207990, IMG submission 185780) | Marine microbial and viral communities from oxygen minimum zone, Eastern Pacific Ocean - ETNP201406SV75 (SPAdes) (version 2) | ecosystem: Environmental > Aquatic > Marine > Oceanic ...
TTCAGCTACTGGTTCTGGTTCAGCTACTGGTTCTGGTTCAGCTACTGGTTCTGGTTCAGCTACTGGTTCTGGTTCAGCTACTGGTTCTGGTTCAGCTATTTGCTCACTTTCACCAAAAATTGTTTCAAGAAATGTATCTTTATTGAAAGGTTTCAGATCATCGTAACCCTGTCCAGTGCCTATGTATATGACTGGTGTCTTGGTGACTGCAACAATAGAAATAGCTGCACCTCCACGAACATCGGCATCACTTTTAGTTAAAATTGCTCCATCAAAATTTGTATGTTCATTAAATGTTCTTGCCTGACTAACAGTATCATTACCAGCTAATGAATCACCTACAAATATTTTCAAATCTGGATTAACTACTTTTGAAATCTTTGTAATCTGTTCCATCAAATTCTTGTTTGTTTGCATTCTTCCAGCAGAATCAATCAATACACAATCTACTTTATGTGATTTAGCGTAAAGTAATGCATCACGAGCAACCGCAGCTGGATCTGAACCATAATTTTGTGCAACTAATTTTAGATTCAATTTATTTGTGTGTTCACGTAATTGCTCAATAGCACCTGCACGAAAAGTATCAGATGCGGCAACTACGACTGATATTTTATTTTTTTGCAAAAGATTGGCGATTTTTGCAATAGTAGTTGTTTTACCAGTTCCATTTATACCAATAAATAAAATAAGATATGGTTCCTGTGGATTTGTTTTGGATTTGATATTAGACAAAATGTCAATCGAGCCTGCTTCATCAAACATATTAGAAATATTTTGAATGAGGCTTTGTTTAACAAAATGTTCAATTTCCTTCTTGTTTACCTTACTACCAATCAATTTTTCAGTCAAATTTGATTTTATCCCATCTATGACCTCAATTGCAACATCAGATTCTAAGAGCGAGATTTCTAATTCGGATATTATATCTTCGATGTCTTTTTCTTTAAGTTCTTTTTCTCCTAAACTCTTAGCAACGTTTGAAAATGCATTGCTTAGTTTATCAAACATAGTTTTTTCTTTATTTTTGGTTATGTGCGGTCATTAATTTCTCCATCTCCAGTTTCGCTTGTTGTAAACTTTCTGAAACTTGTTGCTTTTGTCCAGCTGTTTCCTGTAAAGCTATTTGCATTTCTTTTAATCGTGATTCAAGAAAATTGATGGTGGAATTTTTATCCTTTTCTACAGCAACCCCCGCACCAATATTTAGGATTAATTTTTTGTTTGGTGTAATCTTTGTCTTAACAAAAGTACCTAAACCTACAGGCATTAAGGTTTCATTGTCATCCTTATCATTAATAGATTTCAGGCATTCAATAGCAGACGTTGCTTCTCTAATAATAGATATAATCGAAGACTCTTTTTGTATTAATTCAGAAAAATAGCCCTCAAGAACTTGTGTTCTATAGAGTAGTTGCTGTGTCTGTTCATCACTCATTATAAAAAAAATGCAGCAGTTCAGTATAAATGCATTTAAGGACTTGGTTAGTTTTCAAAAATAAATAAAAAATAGAATTTTATTTTGCCTTAGAAAATCTATTATCAACTTCATCCCAATTAACAACATTCCACCATGCTGCGATATAATCCGGACGTTTATTTTGGTATTTCAAATAATAAGCATGTTCCCAAACATCAAGACCTAACAATGGAGTTAATCCCACAGTACGAGGACTTGTTTGGTTTGACATTGCTTTGTATTCGACTTTGCTGGATGATGGGTTATACACAAGCCAACCCCAACCACTTCCTTGAATTGGAGCCGTTTTGCTAGAAAATTGTTCTTTAAAGTCAGCAAAAGATCCAAAAGATGCGTTGATTGCATCAGCTAATGCTCCACCAGGTTCTCCACCACCATTTGGTTTCATATTATTCCAAAATAGTTTATGATTATCATACCCACCTCCATTGAAGTTTATTGCTCCTCTTACATCATCAGGAACATCATTTATGTTTGATAAAATATCAATGATGTCTTTGTTCTGTAATTCTGAACTAAGTTTTTCGAGAGTGGCATTCATCGTATCAGTATATTTTTGATGGTGTTTTGTATGATGAATCTCCATTGTTCTAGCATCGATATGAGGTTCTAATGCATCATATGCATAAGGCATGTCAGGAAGAGTATATTTTCCCATATCATATTATAAAAACCATAGGATTAATAGGTTTGGTAAAGAATGAAACAATATTAAAAAATATTATGATATGGATGTTCGAAAAATATTCTTTTTAGTTGTCTTCGTTTCAATTGGCATGATTTTATTGTCAAGTCAATTACAAAATCAAGATAATATATCTATACAAGTAAATGATAGTGGATCATACATTGGAACTGACGTTCCTCATAGCTATGGATATGATGGTACAGGAATAATAATTTCAGTGATTGATACTGGAGTCGATTTTAACCACCCAGATCTTTTAGGTTTTGGTTCAGACGGAAAAGTAATTGGTGGTTATGATTTTGTTGATAATGATCATATTCCTGAAGACATTAATGGTCATGGAACTCAGGTTGCAGGAATTATAGCATCAAATGGTATACTCCAAGGAATAGCACCAAACTCAAAAATCTTGGCCTATAAAGTTTCAAAAGATGGTGAATCTGTACCATCAAATCTGATAATCAAAGCAATTGAAAAATCAATTGAAGATGGTGCGGATATAATCAACATTAGTTTAGGAGTTAATCAGACTAGTGCAAAAATTGACCAAGCAGTAACAAAAGCAGTTCAAAATGATATAGTTGTAGTTACTGCAGCAGGAAATTTTGGACCTGAATTGAGTACCATTGGGAGCCCTGGAATAAATCCCAATGCAATAACTGTAGGATCTACTTTCAATAATGTACCAAGTAGCCTAGTTTCAACACTGAAAATTAATGATAAAGAATTCAATGTTTTCCCAATGGTAGGAACACAATATATTGAAGAATCTATCGTATCGGAAATAGTTTTTGGGGGGTATGGAAAAATGAAAGATCTCGTAGATATTGATGTTCAAAATTCAATTTTATTAATTGAGCGAGGAAGTGATATAGAAAATGAAATAGTTTTCTTTTCTGACAAAGAAAAAAATGCATCTGATTTGAGTGCAAAAGCAATTGTTGTTTATAATAATGAACCCGGTATATTCTTTGGAGAATTAATTCATGAATTTGTGGAAGATGATTATAATCCTACTATTCCAGCATTATCTCTCTCAAGAGAAGATGGACTATTCATAAAAGAAATGTTAAAAAGTCATATCAAAGCAGAGTTGGATGTTTTTTACCATCCTGATTTTGTTGCGTACTTTAGTTCAAGAGGACCAGTTTCTCCCTTTTACATAAAACCTGACATGGTAGCACCTGGGGCATTTATCAGTACAACTGACCTTGCTGGAAATTATAGTATCTCAAGTGGTACAAGTTTTGCAGCACCTCATATTTCTGGTGTATCTGCATTGTTATTACAAAAAAATCCAGAATTGACATCTAAAGAATTAAAATCGATTCTAATGACAACTTCTGATCTAGTGTCTGATGAATATAACAAAAGATTCCCTGTTGAGGTATCTGGATCTGGAAGGGTTAATGCGACTAAAGCCATAAATGCTGAACTTATTATCACACCAGCAAATCTGATATTCAATTTATCACCTTATGATCAAACGGAAACTAAAATTGTGAAAATAAAAGGGATAGACGATGAATCATTGCCAGTCAAGTTTGAGAATAACCAAGTGGTGGATCTGAAATATTATTTTGAACAAAATGATCTCATAATTACAGCAAAATTAATTCAGCATGATTTGGGTGAATTCGAAGATAGAATGATCATTAGTCATGATAATATTGATTATCAAATACCAATCCTACTACATGTTTCTGAAGGAGCAATCACAATAAATGAAGATGATGGTAAATTAGATATTGTTGTTGTCAATCCACAATCATGGTCATATGCAAAAGTTACAGCTATAAACAAAGATACAGGAAAAATATTAACTGACTCTATTGTACCGAATAAAACATCTGAATTCGTTATTCATGAACCTGGTGAATACTGGATTGAAGCCAAAATTGAGTCCGACGAAAATACGCTGAATGTGTTTGATACTATCAAAATAGAAACGGTATCTGAGAAAAATTCGATCAACGCATTAAATTTTCCTGAAAAGGCAATTTTGATTGTATTTGCTATAATTATTTTCATAGCAATTATTGGATTGTTTATAAGAAAACGACAAATAGTAATTCAGTCTTAGTAAGATTTTTCCAAAAACTAAACTTTAGATTTTTGGTCCTGCCATGCGTATTTCGTCAGAATCATCAAATCTCTTAAAATTGTCAATGAACATTTGAGCAAGTTTTTTTGCTGAAAGAGTATAGGAATCCTTATCGATCCATGTGTTTTTAGGAATCAAAACCTCTGCCGGTACGCCTGGACATTCTGTAGGTACATCAAGATTGAAAATTTCGTCATGTCTGTATTTTACAATGTCTAATGCACCTGCTAATGCAGCCTTAACCATAGCACGACTATATTTTATGTTGATTCTTTTTCCTACACCATAAGGACCTCCAGACCAACCAGTGTTGATTAAATAAACTACTGTGTTATGCTTTGAAATTTTTTCCCCAAGCATTTTAGCATAAACACTTGCTGGTCGTGGCATAAATGGAGCACCGAAACAAACAGAAAATGTAGCTCTTGGTTCCTTGATTCCTCGTTCAGTTCCAGCTAATTTACTAGTATAGCCTGACATGAAATGGAACATTGCAGATTCTTTGGTAAGTTTTGAAACTGGAGGTAAAACCCCTAATGCATCAGCCGTTAAAAATATTATTACCTTAGGATTTCCACCAACGCTTGGAATAATAGCTCCCGGAATAAAGTCCAAAGGATAAGCGACCCTGGTATTTTCAGTCAGAGTTCCATCATCAAAATCAGGTTTCAATGATTCTTTGTCAATTACAACATTTTCTAAAACTGCACCAGATTTAATGGCATTCCAAATCTGTGGTTCTTCTTCCTCCTTTAGATTGATACATTTTGCATAGCATCCACCTTCAAAATTAAATATTCCTTTATCAGACCATCCATGCTCATCATCCCCAATCAGCATTCTTTCAGGATCAGCAGACAAACTTGTTTTCCCTGTACCTGACAAACCAAAGAATAACACGGTGTCATTATCTTTTCCTATATTTGCTGAACAATGCATAGGAAAAACTCCCTTTGTTGGCATGAAATAATTCATTACTGAGAACATAGCTTTTTTCATTTCACCTGCATAGTTTGTTGCACCAATCAGAACTATCTTTTTTGATAAATTGATTAGTATGAACGCATTTGATCTTGTACCATGAATTTCAGGTATTGCGTCAAAGTCATTGATACACATTACAGTAAACTCGGGTTCATGAGATTGTAATTCAGCCTTCGAAGGACGAATAAATAATTGATGTACAAAAAGATTTTGCCAAGCATGGTCATTGATCACTCTAACTGATAATCTATTTTCAGGATCAGCGCCAATAAAACCATCAAATATGAATATCTCCTTATTCTCAACAGATTTTTTCATACTTTCTAAAATTTTTTCAAATTTTTCAGATGGAAATTGCTTGTTTATTTTTCCCCAATCAACTGTATTATGAGTTAATTCATCATAAATAATGAATCTGTCCTCCGGTGACCTGCCTGTATAATTTCCAGTTTTTACTGATAATGAACCGGTTGATATGACAACACCCTCATTTTTTTGTACAGCCATTTCTACAAGTTTTTCTGCAGAATAATTTCTATGAATTTTTGATGGTTTTATGCCAAACTTTTCAATCTGAGAAGAAAATGCTTCAGATATATTTTCACTCATACAAATCACCATTTATTAAAAATAAATTAGTCTTTATGCACATGAGATTTTTTCGTGATGAATAACACTATTAATCTCTTTCTAAGTTTATGTTTTTTTTTGATATGATTTAGGAAGATATTTATTTCAAAATTCAAGATCTCTCGATATGCCAATAAACAAGGAAAAATTAGCTCTTCGCGATCAACTTTCCAAAAGTACTCCAAAGTTCATAAGACCTGAAAGCTGGAGATATAAAAGATTAGAAACTACTTGGAGAAAACCAAAAGGGGTTGATAATCATCAGCGTAAACAAAAAAGTAGAGGCAGACCTGGTCTTCCTAAAGTAGGTTATCGTGGTCCAAAGATAACACGTGGATTACACCCATCCGGTTTTACAGATAATTTAGTTTATAATATTAATGACTTAGATAACTTAAACCCAAAAGAAGATGCAGTAAGAATAGGACATAGTGTTGGAACAAAAAAACGAATAGTTATAGTAACTAAAGCATTAGAAGGGAAATTCAAAGTATTAAATGCAAGAGTGAATAGAGATGCCAGTAAATCTTAGTGCAAAAAAAAGACTAGTCTCAAGGATGACTGGGGTTGGCCTCAAGAGAATAAAATTTGATGTTGATCATCTTGATGACGTAGCTGATGCAATCACCAGACAACAAGTTAGAAGTTTAATTACAGCCAACACCATTAGAATCAAACAAATTGTTGGTACATCTAGAGGAAGAGCACAGGAAAAGAAAAACCAAAAAAAGAAGCGTGGTACGACACAAGGTTCTAAAAAGGGACGAAAAGGTGCTAGAGTAGGCAAGAAAGAAGTCTATGTAACAAAAGTCAGATCACTTCGTCGTAGACTCAAAATAGCCAAAGAAAGAAAAGAAATTACTAATAAGAATTTTTGGGAAATTTATAAAAAGATTAATGGAAACACAGTTAGAAATATTGCACATCTAAGAACGTTAATCGAAGAGATCAAAACAAAAGGAAAAGATTAGAAATAAAATTTTTCCTTATCAAAATCTATAATTTTTCCATCTTTGATTTTAATTCCTTCTTTCTCCAACATTTTTAATTTTACTTTTTCACCATAACTATATCCCCCAATTTTACCATCAGACTTTACTACTCTATGACATGGTATGATGACAGGGTATGAATTCTTTTTCATAATTGTTCCAATAAACCTCTGTCCATTTTTTAATCCTACGGCTTTTGCCAAATCACCATAAGTTGTGACTTTTCCTTTTGGAACTTGTAATAATTTTCTATAAACTTTGATGTTTATACTCAAAGTTTGATTATCTCCAAATCTATACCTTCAAGCATTTCAAGAATTTTATGCTTATTTTTGCCCATCCCAGTCCAATCTAATAGTGCAGCAGTAACACCTCTATTTCTTTCAATTATGTGAGAAAACAGGGATTGATCTATTTCATCTAGTGCATGTTTGGGAATTACTGTTCCGAGTGCATACTTGCCATGAATTAATTCATTAGTAAATTTATCAGAATAATGTGTTCCTCCAAAACATATTCCTATAGGATATGATTTTTGATTTTGTTTCATTGTCTGTACAACTATTTGTGCCACTGAATTACAAAGATTTACATCATTCCATTCTTTTGGTGTAGTTCCTATTTCAATGAACAAAGTAGGTTTTTCTAATGAAGTGGGTCCATGATGAGTTGCTTCAATTGTTATTTGAAATTTAGTAAATTGTTTTCTAGCATCCCATAAATTTTGAATGTATAATTTTTGAAGATTAGAGTATGGTATAGAAACTTGACGTTCATGACCACCAAAGTTAGCAGTAGAAAAATTACCAGTGTTATGGCAAGTTAATGCTAGAACGCCTGATTCTGCTGCATGTTTTGATAAAAAAACATAACCATCATAATCAAATTTATCTTCAATCCAATCAGCGGATATAGTTGGAGTTGATATAATTGCCAAATCAAAATATTCACCCCTAAAAACATCCCCATCTTTGACTAAATCATGTGAAATAAAATTGGCCATATTACCACCCGCTGGATCATCAGCGTAGGCAACAAGTAAATCCATTAGATAAAAGATATATTGACACTCTATTAAGCACCAGCGAATGAAGTTTAACGCTAGACGTACAATATTAAATCTGAAAAATACTATAAAACTTACAAAAAAATCTGATAAGGAGGTATATCTTCAGCATCTCAGACTTGTGCTATTTGGAGTTGCAGCAGTAGGTACAATAGGATTTGGTATTCAGTTTATATTTTCTGTTTTTACATTTGGTAGGTAAAATTGTCAGAGCCTGAACCCATAGATGAACAAAAACCAGAGCCAATGTCTGGACATGACTCTCTCGATGAATTACTAGCAGAGAAACCTGCGTCACAAAAATCAGATATAGAAGAGAAAGAAAGTCTGGTTGAGGAAGAAGCAAAAGTTCCAGCAGTTGAACCAGAATCTGGTGATCAGACTTCACATCTATTTGCCGTAAGAACTACGGGAGGACAAGAAAAAATTGTTATGAGATTATTAGAAACTAAAATGAAGATGGGACAAATTGATGTGCAATCAGTACTTTTGCTTGATGATTTGAAAGGATACGTAGTTGTTGAAGCACAAGATCCACCTTCGATGTTTAATGCAATTCAAGGAATTAGACATATTCGTGGTCAGTTAAGAGGTGAATTACAGTATAATGAGATCGACAAATATCTAATCAAAAAATCTACAGTTACGGAACTTTCAGTTGATAATACTGTAGAGATAATTGGTGGTCCATTCAAAGGTATGAAAGCTACTGTTAAAAGAGTAGATCAAGAAAAAGAAGAAGCCGTTGTTATTTTATTAGATGCACCTTATCAATTACCAGTAACTGTAGATGCTAATCATCTCAAAAAGGTTTTATCATAGCAAGGATTAAATTTTCAAAAATTGGTGTCATACTATGGGAGATAAACAAACAATATCATCATTGGTTACTGGTGGCGAGGCTTCTGCTGGTCCACCATTGGGTCCAGTATTAGGTCCTATAGGAGTAAATATTATGGAAGTCATTAATGCTATCAATGAAAAAACCAAAGAATTCCAAGGAATGAAAATACCAGTTAGTGTTATTGTAGATACAGAATCTAAGAAATGTGAAATTGAAGTGGGAATTCCATCAGCATCTGCACTAATACTAAAGGAGGCTGGTATACAAAAAGGCTCAGGAACATCTGGAACTGAATGGGTTGGAGAAGTTTCTGCAGATATGATTACCAAGATAGCTAATGTAAAGTTAGAATCATCATATGCTAGTTCGCTAAAATCTGTTGCAAAGCAGATTGTTGGTACATGCCAGACTCTGGGAATAAAAATTGAAGGTAAAACCCCTAAAGAATTCACTTCCGAAATTAATGAAGGTAAATGGAATAGTAAATTCGAATAAGATGAAAGTTTATTATTAGAAAAATTAGGAAGTTTTTTAGTTCTATTAGATTATTATATTTTAGTATCGTTTATGAGATAAAACGGGTCTTTGTCTGTCTTTTGTAATTCCACAAAAGTCTCAGTGTTTTGTATACCATCAATTTTTCCAATTTTGTCTATTACAACCATATGTAATTCCTCAAGATCTTTAGTATGAACTTGCATCATGATATCAAATCGTCCTGTAACCTCTGAGATAGAAATTATCGCAGAAACCTCCATTAATTTTTTATGAATTTCTGCCTTGAGTTTTGGATCTCGATTTATACCAACTGTGGCTTTAACATTAATTCCCAATAAAGAATCATCAATGTCAATCGTAAATTTCTTGATTAATTTTCTTCTCTCTAATCGTTTAATCCTACTATACAAAACAGATGCATTACTTTCAAGTTTTTTTGAAAGTAGGGGGACTGTAATATGTCCATCTTTGGTTAATTCAAAAAGTATCTTCAGATCTAATTCATCAAGCCCATGCAATAATGACAAAATGAATGTATTATGGTAATAAATGTAGATTTTACTAGATTTAACTAGATTATCTCTAAACGATTTTAAATGGGTTTTTTAAAAAAAATCTATGGTTACAGAATCTCAATTCGTAGAATTGATCAAACAGGCTAAAGAGAATGGTAAAGAACGCAAATTCAAGCAATCTCTAGAAATGATAATGGTGTTTAAGGATGTGGATGTAAAAAAAGGATTTGCTATTAATGAGACAATTCAGTTACCTCAAAAAATGGGTGATGCAGCACAGGTTTGTATAATAGCATCTGGAGATATGGGAGTTAAAGCAAAGAATGCAAATGCTGATAGAATAATTGATGAAGATGAATTAACTAAACTTGGTGCAAATAAACGAGAATCAAGAAAGGTAATTAACAAATATGATTTCTTTTTGGCAGATACTAAGCTAATGCCTACTGTGGGTAAAGTGTTAGGACAGCTTTTAGGACCTAGAGGTAAAATGCCTACACCAGTGCCATTTAATGCTCCAATTGAATCATTTTTAGAACGATTCAAATCATCCATCAGAATTCGTGTAAAGAACTCTTTATCCCTATCATGTAAAATTGGAGAAGAAGATATGGATGAACAACATATTGCAGCAAATGCAAATACGATTACTAATGCAGTAGAAAAAAAACTTCCAAATGGAGATAAAAATATCAAAACAATAATGATTAAAACTACAATGGGAAAAGCAGTAAAATTAGAACAGGTGAAAAAATAAAATTGCACGAGAACAGAACCAAATTCCCAAAAAAGAAGATGCAGATGTATCAAATGATGGAAGAATTGCCAAAAAAATATAGTGTGACTGCATTAGTACGAATGGAAAAAGTACGAGCATCTCAATTATTACCATTAAGGAAAAAATTCAAAGGAGAAGTAGAAATTATTAGTATTAAGGATAAAATTGCACAAATAGCATTTGAAAAATTAGATATTTCTGGTATTAAAAAATTGAAAGAAAATCTTACTGGTCAATGTCTTTTTATGTTTACAAACATGTCTCCATTCAAGCTAAATGTTTTACTTGGTAAAAACAAAATAATGCTTGCAGCCAGAGGAGGTGATGTTGCAAGTATGGATGTTGTTGTTCCACCAAAAAACACAGGAATAGCTCCAGGTCCAATGCTAACTGAATTCAAGGAAAATAAAATTCCTACCAAAATTGATCAGGGAACAATTTGGATTCTAAAAGAAACAACACCGATAAAAAAAGGAGAAATTATATCAACTAAATTAGCAGCATTGTTAGGAAAATTAGATATTAAACCAATTGAAGCTGGAATAGTTTTAAACTCTGCACTGTCTGAAGGTGTTCTATTCACTGAAAATGAGCTTGTTGTGGATGTAGATTTATTCAGAAAACAAATTTCTGAAGCGCATCAAAATGCTGTATCATTATCAATTGAAGCAGCATATATTACAAATGAGAATATTGAACAAATTTTAGCAAAGGCATCTCAATCTGCACGTTCTGTTTCATTAGAAATAGGCTATATGACAGATGATAATAAAGAACAGGTAATTCAAAAGGCTGATGGACATGCGAAAAGTGTTGTATCTAAGACAAAAGGTTATACTCCAACCTAATCATAACGACTTTTAACTCTGGGTAAATTCCAATTGTATTTCATTGCTACTAGTCGTAATACAGTTGTTATTACCATACCAATAATAGTTGCTGCATAGATTTCATTAGTAATTAACAGTGTTAGATAAAACAAAACTGCACCGATAAAACTAGCCGATGCATACAATTCCTTTACAAAAACAATTGGTGTTTGATTTACAAAAATATCTCTTAAAATTCCACCTCCTATAGCAGTCAACATTCCAGATAATACTATGACAAGAAAATTCATGCCTACTAAATTATAAGCAAATGTTGCCCCAATCACAGTAAAAATACCAAGACCGAGAGCATCAAATTTTAGAAAAATATTCCAGTGCTGTCGCAATTTTGAATGCAAGAAAAATAATACTATCGCTGAAATTATAGTGATGATTACGTAAATAGGATCCACCAAAGAGTTTGGAAGTGTTTTACCTAATATGATATCACGTATGGTACCTCCAGCAACACCAGTAATTGTTGCAAGAATTATTATTCCAACAATATCAGCTTTATGCTCAATTGCTTTGAATGCTCCAGTAACTGCAAAAGCCATAGTTCCAAATAAATCTAAAATATAGATGAAGAGTTCTGGAGTAGTGGAAAGATCTACCAATAATAAGTGTACTATAGTCAAGTAAATAACGTTAAATGTTTTTGAAAATTAAAATTAGATAATTCTAACCGAATAAAGATGACAAGCCTTCCATTGCTTTCTCTTCAGATTTAGCACTTGCTGCTTCATCTTGTTTTTTGTCTTCTTTCTTACCTTCTCCACCTTCTACTGGAGCTGCTGCTGGAGCTGTTGCAGCTGCTACTGGAGCTGCTTTTATGGCTTCCTCAATATCTACATCAGCCAAAGATGCTACAAGTGATTTGACTTGTGCCTCATTTACTTCTACACCTGATGCCTTTACTATTGAAGTGATATTTTCCTCAGTTACATCTTTCTTTAGTTTGTGAAGCATTAATGCAGCGTAAACATATTCCATATTACATTTTTTTTTAGTGTATAATATAAAACTATGGAGAACTATAATCAGTTTTTGTTCAATTCAGGATTTTAAGACTTCTACATATTGCATAAAGCGTTCTTTTTAGATTCTTATCAAATAAAGTATCCATCCGTTGTTTTACAATCCGTTTTGCCTCATCTCTTTCAGAACCAGGTGGCAAAGAAAGTACATTATTCAATAATTCAGAAAATGATTCACGCACCCATCCATCTAAAGCTAAGAAGACATTTGGAGGAATTTCCAAAAGCTGTGATTCATTAAGATCTATAACACCAGTATAATTTTCATGTTCTATACGATAAATTAATGCGTGTATACAATTATCGGGGTTTGGATTTTTTAGAATTTCAATAGATCGTTGGCCTGCCTTACCCTGCTCTACTTTGTTCTTCAGCCCAATAGGATCCACAATAATTCCATTAATGCCTATTTTTTTACCGTTTATTCCAGTAATTGCACCAACAATAAAATCATTATATTTTCCATTAGATTGAGTGGCAAAAACAAATGCACCTTCTTTGAGACCTTTTTTCTTTATTCCCAACATAGGGTTAATTTGAAAACTATTCTATTTAATTTATTGTAATCGACAATTCTTAATATCGGTCAACCAGAATATTTTGAATGGATAAAAAAGAAATACTTTCAAAATTTTCAACTGATCCTGACAGATACTATAAAGTAAAATTATTTGAAGATGTTGGATTTGAGCGTAAATCATGTAAAACATGTAAGAGATTCTATTGGACGTTAGATGAAAATCGTATAAACTGTCCTGATCATTCTAGTGACACATATTCATTTATTGGCAATCCGCCAACAAACAAACGGTTTGATTATACACAAGCATGGAAAGAGGTTGAATCATTTTTTGTAAAAAATAATCATACATCTGTAAATAGATATCCCGTTGTGTGTAGGTGGCGTGATGACTTGTATTTCACAATTGCATCCATTGTAGATTTTCAGAGAGTTATGGGAAGTAAAGTCATCTTTGAGTTTCCTGCAAATCCACTTGTAGTACCACAGATATCCCTTCGATTCAAAGATTTGGAAAATGTTGGTGTCACAGGAAGACACTTCTCATCATTCTGTATGATTGGACAACATAGTGTACCAGACAATAACGGATATTGGAAAGATGAATGCATCAATCTTGACTTCGGCTTACTAACAAAACAATTTGGAATTGACAAAAATGAAATTGTTTTTGTAGAAGATGTATGGGAGGGTGGTGGTTCATTTGGTTCTTCATTAGAATATTTTGTTCGAGGATTAGAACTTGGTAATGCTGTATTCACTGAATTTCAAGGTAATTTATCAAACTACAAAACATTAGATCAACGCATAATTGACATGGGAGCAGGATTAGAAAGATTTGCATGGATAACAATGGGAACTCCTACTGCATACGATTGTTGTTTTGGACCAATAACTAAAAATCTAATTCAACAGATAGGAATTGAAACAGATTCTAATATTTTAGTTCCATATTTTACAGAAATCGCAAAGAATTTTGAAATGTATGAAGATTTGACTCTAGTTAGAAAGAATGCAATAAAAAATTCTGGCTTGTCTGATGAACAAATACGTAAAATTGTTACCCCGCTAGAAGGAATTTACCTTATAATTGACCATATTCGGACATTAATTTTTGCCATATCTGATGGAGCATTACCAAGTAATGTTGGTGGAGGATACAACCTTAGAATAATGCTACGAAGAATTATCTCAACTATGAATAGACTATCGCTACAATTTGACATAAATGAGATTATTGACACACAGATTGACTACTTGAAGGATACATATCCTGAACTCGAAAAAACACGTAATGATGTCAAAGAAATCATTCGTATTGAATCTGAAAGATATGATAATTCAAAGCAAAGAATGCAAAAAATTGCTACTAACTTGAACAAGGATCCAACAGTTGATGACTTAATCAGACTATACGAATCAGATGGAGTCACACCAGATTATCTAAAAGAAATCAAAGTTATATCAGAAATTCCGTCTACATTTTATAGCAAACTTTCAGAGTTACATCAAGGTAAAAAGCAAAAAGAACATCTAAACCTACCATTAGAAAATATTTCAGATACTGAACTTTTATTTTATTCAGACGACCCAAAAGAATTTGATGCCAAAGTTTTGAAATCATTTGATAATTATGTTGTATTAGACAGAACATCATTCTATGCAAGAGGAGGTGGTCAAGAACCAGATCATGGGAAGATTGATAATTATGAAGTTGTAGATGTAACAAAACATGGAGATATTATAGTTCATGAATTAAAAGGCGGAATTCCAAAACAAGGTGAAACAGTCTCTTGTATCATAAATTCAACTAGAAGAGATAGAATAACAAAAAATCATACTAGTACTCATGTAATTAATACATCAGCAAGAAGTGTATTAGGTTCATGGGTATGGCAACATTCAGCTTTCAAAGACGAGGATCATGCAAGATTGGATATTACACATCATTCCGCACTCACAGATGAAGAAGTCTTGCAGATAGAACAAGCTGCAAATTCAATTATTGAGCAAAATATACCAGTAAAAATTGAAAATTTTGACAGAGGGACTGCAGAACAAAAATATGGATTTAGGATTTATCAGGGTGGAGTTGTTCCAGTAAAATCAGTACGTATTGTCTCTATTGGAGATTTAGATATAGAGGCATGTGGAGGAACACATGTCAAAAAAACATCTGAAATAGAACAAGTAAAAATCACAAAAACAAAAAGAATTCAAGATGGAGTTGTGAGAATTGAATTTGTTTCAGGGGATACTGCAAAAGAATTTGCGCTAAAAAAACAACAAGATGTTGAGAGCGAACAAGAAGAAGAAAAAATCAAAGAACTGCAAAAAGAGAAAAGGTTTGAGAGGAAACAGATGGATAGAGAAAAAATTCCAAAAATAATAGAAGCTTTTTCTCAATGTGCGCAAGGAATTACTACTATTGATGATATCATAATGGAAATCACCGAGTCAACCAGGCCAAATTTCTGTTATTCTACTAATGATGATTATAATGATGATTTTCATATTAGATTAGGAGAAAGGTTATCGAAGAAAGATCCAAATCTAGTATATTGTGGATTATTCAATGAAGGAGAAAAAGTTCGAATAATAGTCTATTGTGGAGATCAAATTTCAAAAAATAAGAAAGCTGGAGATATTGTGAAGAGTATATCAGAAATACTTGGTGGTGCAGGTGGAGGAACCCCAAAATTTGCACAAGGAGGTGGAAATGACAAGTCTAAAAAAGAAGATTCAATTAAAAAAGCGAAATCAATGGTTTTGGGATAGGTGAATATGATGGATGTAAATTGGAATTCAATTGACGCGAAATGGCAAAACAAATGGGCAGAAAATAATGATCATGATGTTGATCCAAATGAAAAAGAAAAAAAATTCATAACTGTCGCATATCCTTATCCAAACTCACCTCAACATATTGGTCATGGTAGAACTTACACAATCACAGATGTCCATTCAAGATATCTAAGAATGAAAGGATTCAATGTACTATTTCCAATGGGATTTCATTATACAGGAACTCCAATTCTTGGTATGTCAAAACGTGTACAAGCAAATGATACTGAGTTAATTGATGCGTTCAAAACTTTGTATAATGTTCCAGAAGATAAAATCAAAGATTTTATTGATCCAGTAAAGATTGCCGATTATTTTCATGAGGAAATTAAGGCTGGTATGATTGAAATGGGATATTCCATTGATTGGAGAAGAGAATTTACAACAATAATTCCTGCATATCAAAAATTCATTGAATGGCAATTTAGAACACTAAAACAAAATAATCTAATTGTTCAAGGAAATCATCCAGTTGGATGGTGTCCTAATGATCAAAACCCAGTCTCACAACATGACACGTTAGGTGATGTTGAACCTGATTTTACAGAATATATTATAATGAAATTCAGTATAGAGGATGAAATAATTCCTATTGCAACATTACGTCCAGAAACATTATTTGGGGTAACAAATCTTTGGATAAATCCTAAGATAGTTTACAAAAAAACAAAAGTAAACGGTGAAACATGGATCATAAGTTCTGAATGTGCACACAAACTTTCATTTTTGGATAAAACTATAGAAATTATTGGTGATGTGAAAGGCTCTGAATTGATTGGTAAAAATGTAAAAAGTCCAATCAGTTCAGAAGAATTTTTGATTTTACCTGCATCATTTGTATCTGCAACTACAGGAACAGGGATTGTAATGTCGGTCCCTGCACACGCCCCCTATGATTATCAAGCGTTAGAAGACATCAAAAATGGAAATACAAAGGATATACCAGAATCTGTACGTGATCAGGTAAAAGCGATTAATCCTATCACGATAATTACGACAGAAGGTTTTGGAGAAGTTCCCGCAGAAGATGTTATTAAAAAAATGAATATTACAAATCAAAATGATCCAAAATTAGAGGATGCAACCAAAGAGATTTACTCAAAAGAATACTATGAAGGAAAATTAAATCAAAATACAGACAAATTTTCAGGAAAAAGAGTTTCATTTGTGAAAGATGAAATCAAAGAATGGTTTTCAAAATCTGGTAAATCAGACATCATTTTAGAGTTAACAAATGCGCCAGTAAAATGTAGATGCGGTAGTGAATGTGTAGTAAAAATGCTAAACAATCAATGGTTTCTCGATTATGGAAATAAAGAATGGAAGGAAAAAGCACATAATTGTTTTGAATCTATGAGTATTTTACCAAATGAAATCCGTACTGAATTTTTTAATGTTTTAGATTGGCTTAGAGAACGCGCATGTGCTAGACAACATGGATTAGGAACACGTGTACCATGGGATAAGGACTGGTTGGTAGAAAGTCTTGCAGATTCTGTAATCTATATGGCATTTTATATAATTTCAAAATTTGTTAATGCAAAAGAAATTTTGGCTGAAAATATGTCAGACGAATTCTTTGACTATGTGTTTTATGAAAAAGGTAATTTAGATGCTGTTGCGCAAAAAATGCAGATTACAGTAGAAAAACTTGATGAGATAAGGAAAGAATTTTTGTATTTTTACCCTGTTGATTCAAGACATTCTGGAAGAGATTTGGTACCAAATCATCTAACATTTTTTGTATTAAACCATGTGGTGTTATTTCCAAAAGAAAATTGGCCGAAAGAGATTGTTGTAAACGGCTCAGTTCTGATGGATGGAAAAAAAATGTCAAAATCTATGGGAAACATCATACCATTACGTGATGCAATTAAAAAATATGGTGCGGACCCAATTAGGCTTTCAATTCTAATTTCAGCTGAATTATTACAAGATGCTGACTTTAATATTGAATCAGTCTCTGGAATCAAAAATAAGTTGGAAGCAATGCTTGAAGAATGTAAAAAATTAAAGAAATCTGAGTGCGCTGATTTAGAACCAGAAGATGTCTGGATTCAAAGTCGGCTATCAAATTTGATTTCAGAGGTAACTGAATCAATGGATAAAATGCGCTTTCGTGAAGCGTTACATCATGTAGTTTATGAATTCGACTCTGAACTTCAATGGTTCTTGAAAAGAATCAAGGCAAAAAAAAGGGAAAATGTTGCTGGAATCATGTATAAAATATTGTCAGTACGTGTTGCCATGCTTTCTCCGTTTGCGCCACATATTGCAGAAGAAATGTGGGAACAACTTGGAAATACAAAAATGGTATCAAAATCTACATGGCCAATTCAAGAAATACAAGATAACAATACAACAGTACTAACTGAGAGTCTACTAAGTTCTACAATGAATGATATTGCAAATATAATCAAAGTGACAAAAATCTCTCCAAAAAGAATTGTAATTTATACAGCCGACTCTTGGAAATCAAAGGCATACCATCAAATTCTAAAGAATGTTAATTCTGGGCAAACAGACATTGGGATGTTAATCAAAGAATTGATCGCGAATAAGGATACAGAGCAGATAAAAAAAGATCCAGATTTTGTAAAAAAAACTCTTAAGGATATTCTATCAGAGCCAACGGAACTTAGAGACGCTAAAATGACTGCTGGAGAAATTGATGAGAATGCGTCAATTTCATCAGAGCTTACATCTCTAATTGAAAATGATTATGGAATTAAATTACAGGTATTTTCTGAAGATGACCAAGACAAATATGATCCAAAAAACAAAGCACGTGTATCTAGACCTTACAAACCAGCAATTTTAATCGAATAAAACTAGAATTGTATTTATTGGGTAATATTTACCTAAAAATTAAATGAAGATTGCCGTTGTCGGAATAGGTGTAGCTGGTAGTTATCTTCTTTCCAGACTGAAAAAAGATCATGAGGTTATAGGATATGAAAGAATGACTCAAGAAAATCATGATTCGATTTGCGCATGGGGAACAATAAAAAGTACTATGAGTGAACTTTGCTCAAAATCTGATATCGATTTTGAGAAACATATCATTCATGATGGAAAAAATCTATACATAGACATGAATGACCAACAAAGATTTGACATAAAATTGAAGGGATTGTGTACGTATGATAAAATTGGATTGATTAATGATATGGCAAAAGATTGTAAGATTCACTATGGTGTAGAGCCAAAACTGGAAGATATGGAAAAAGAATTTGATCTGATAATTGATGCTACTGGATTTTATCGACCATATCTTCCAAAAATCAAAAAAGACTTCTACTTACCTACATATCAATATAAGATATTATATGAAAATGAAGTTCCTCTTGATGATTTTTATGTGAAGCCATTTCCAGGTATGACCGGTTACTTTTGGTATTTCCCATTAGGAAAAAAAATGGCCCACATAGGAGCTGGTGATTATAAAAAACAACATGTTCAGCAAACCAATGAATTTTTAAAAAAATATGGTGGAAAAATTATCAAAACAGTAGGACGGCCTATACGTCTAGCAACTCCTGATTTATGTGAACCATTTTACTATGGTAAAGTAGTAGGAGTCGGTGAATCAATTGGGACAGTATATCCATTATTAGGTGAGGGTATTATACCTAGTATGGTTTGTGCAGATTTGTTTGTCAAAAATATGGGAAATAATGAACAGTATAGAAAAGATGTTCTAAAGTATTTTTCAGTTTATGCTAAGGTACTTCATTTTATTAGAACAAAGATGAAAGGAGAATTCAATGCAATGAAACAATTTGGTGAGTTATTCAAAATATACAGGTATATGAAGAAGAATGAAGAAAGATTTGGGATGGAAATTCATATGCGAGATTTGATGAAAGTTGCAAAAGCCTAGCCTAAACTGATTGAGCCTAACCCTTCACGCGTAGTTTGGTTAGATTTTATATTATAATTATATATTATTTCAGAATATTCTTGTAAGATTTCTTTCATTGGATTAATTGAATCATCTAGATAAAAACCTGGGCAATCACCAGTAAACTGGAAAGTAGCATGAACTCTTGCACTACCTTTATCATTTTGTAACCATGTTGAAAATGGGTATAGATAACAAACTCCAGGTCTAGTTGGATGAATGTTGCAAGCACCTTCTTCATCTAGAAATCTACATTTTATATGAGTACCATCATCCGCTTCTGTTTCATCTTCCTTTCGCTTCAAATTAATACCAGTTAATGTGGTAAAGCCACCTCCAGGACTTGGTTCCTGCCAAGTAGCTATCACTGTTTCATTTTTTATGAAATCAGATGTTTTTTGATATTTCATTCCAGTTCCAATTGTTAT